>ERZ1673702.1378-NODE-1378-length-26162-cov-6.822461_pt1 | contig 26162 bp, 19 predicted proteins | sample MGYA00580232_ERZ1673702 | MGnify/ENA primary metagenome ERZ1673702 (study PRJEB41218, sample SAMN15661792) | gut metagenome | host: Homo sapiens | place: Canada: London | collected 2015-08-20/2019-03-30 | study: EMG produced TPA metagenomics assembly of... | reverse complement strand
TATATCTACGGCCGCGAGAAGCACGTGCGCATCAACACCGTGTCGCAGTCGCCGACGCCGACCACCGCGGGCAACGGCGTGCTGGGGCTCAAAGACCTCATGGAGTTCGCGGAGAGCATGTCGCCGCTGGGCAACGCCTCGGCGAACGACTGCGCCGACTACGTGCTGACGCTCTTCTCGGATCTGACGCGCAAGGTGACGATGCAGAACCTCTTCCACGACGGCGGCTTCTCGTCGATGGGCATGAGCCGCCGCGCGATGCGCACCTACGAAAAGGGGCTGCGCTTCGAGGACGTACACGAGCATCAGTTCCCCTTCGGCACGGGCGACAACAAGGAGGAATAGGGCTTCGGCGTCGAACGCAAGCGGGGCGGCTTCCATCGTGGAGCCGCCCCGCCGGTTTTATCGCCCGTATCCGACTATTTCAGCCGCACGACGATCTCGATGGGATAGTGATCCGAGATATAAGGCACGCCGTAGTCGCCGTCGAGCGTGCGGTACGACAGGCACTTCATGTTGCGCACGAAGAGGTGGTCGATGACCATCGAGTTGGGCGCCTGCCCCCAGCCGTTGTACGTTCCCTTGCGGTCGGTAACGGGGGCCTTCTCGCGCGCCGGCGTCATGAACTTTTTGAGCGGGTCGAAGATCCGGTCGTCGATCGTCGAGTTCAAGTCGCCGCCCACGACGACGGCCGCCTTGCGGCCCGCGATCTGCTGCACCTCCCGCACGACGAGCTTCACACCCTCGCGGCGCGCCACCACGCCCTTGTGGTCGAGATGCGTGTTGAAGTAGTAGAACTCCTTGCCCGTGGCCTTCTCGCGCAGATGCACCCACGTCATCGTACGGTTACAAGCGCCGTCCCAGCCGCGCGACACGCGGTCGGGAGTCTCGCTCAGCCACAGGTCGCCGTGATCGAGCAGATCGTAGCGGTCGCGCAGGTAGAAGACGGCCATGATCTCGCCGCCCTCCTTGCCGTCGTCGCGGCCCACGCCCACGCGGCCGTACTGCGGAAGGTTCTCCTCGATGTACTTCACCTGAAAGAGGTAGCCTTCCTGGATGCCGAAGACCGTCGGCGCTTCGCGTTCGAGCATCCGCAGCGTCGCTTCGCGGCGGTGTTCCCAGCTGTTGGCACCGTCGTCGGCCACGCCGAGGCGGATGTTGTAGGAGATGATCTTCGCTTCGCCCTCCGGCGTCGCATCCGCGACGGGAGCCGCAAAGGCGGCGGCAGCGAATCCGGCCGCGGCCAAAAGAGTGAGAATAGATGTTTTCATCGATATTTGGATTGGTTTCGAATCAATATTTGTAGCGAATCCACCGGAACATCTCGCGCAGCGTCGGTTTCTTGCCGTACATGAAGATCCCCACGCGGTAGATCTTGGCCGAGAGCCACACCATCCCCACGAACGCGGCGTAGAGCAGCACGAGCGAGAGGACGATCTCCCACGTCGGGATGCCGTAGGGAATGCGCGCCATCATCACCACGGGCGAAGTGAAGGGGATGAGCGAGAACCAGAACGCGAGCGGCGAATTGGGGTCGTTGAGCACCGACATCTCGACGATGACGGCCAGAATGATGGGGATCATGATCGGCGTCTGCAACTGCGCGGCGTCCTGTGCGTTGTCGACCGCCGACCCGACGGCCGCGAACATCGCCGAATAGAGCAGATAACCGCCCACGACAAAGAGCAGCAGGTAGCCGAACAGCATCGCCAGATAACTCACGTCGGTAGCCAGGGCGATGGCGCCGAGCGTTTCGGGGTCGAAATCGCCCGCCGCGGCTGTCGCCGCACCGCCGCCCTGCTGCAAGGCCGCGGCAGCCTCCATCGCGCCGTCGGGCAGCACATGGGGCATGACCGCCGCACCCGCACCGCAGACCAGTACGGCCCAGATGAGCACCTGCACCACCGCCACGGAGGCCACGCCGAAGATCTTGCCCATCATCAGTTCGAAGGGTCGCACCGACGAGACCACGACCTCCAACACGCGCGACGACTTCTCCTCGATGACGCTCTGCATCACCATGGCGCCGTAGATCATCAGGAACATGTAGAGCACCATGCCGAGCCCCAGCCCCACCATTGCGGCGACGGCCGACGAACCGGACGAAGGCGAACCCTCGTCGTTGCGGACGACCTGCATCTTGACGTCGGTCTTGACGTCGGCCAGAATCCGGTCGAGATCTTCGATCCGGTAAGCGCGCAGCTTCTCGCGTTCGAGCACTTTCGCGATCTGGCCCCGCAGATTCTCTTCGAGCATCATCGACGAAGCGGAATTGGCGTAGAGCTTCACGTCGGAGGGGTTCGCCAGTACGTCGGCGCCGATACAGAGCACGCCGAACTTGTCGATCATCACGCGCCGCGCCGTATCGACGGGCAGGTCCGACGTTTCGAAGCGCACCTCGTCGCTGCTTTCGAGATGCTGCGCCACCAGTCCGCTGCGGTCGATCACGACGATGGTCTTGGTCTGGCCCGAAGCGTAGCGCATCATCAGCGCCGGCGCCAGCATCAGGCCGAGCATCAGCACGGGCATGAGCAGCGTGGTGACGATGAAGGATTTTTTGCGGACGCGCTCGTTGAACTCGCGCGCCACGATCAGCCATATATTCGACATGAAAAATAGTAAATTGTTTACGGTCTGCAACGAGCCGCCCACGGCTCTTATCTCGAAGCCACCCTTCGAGAAGGGCGGTTTGGAGGGATTGTCTACATATCTTTATAACATCTTTATAATGACCCGTCTACGGCTCTTATGAAGATGTCGTTCATCGACGGAATCTGTTCGGCGAAGGAGCGCAGCGCCACCGTCTCGTTCGCAGCGGCGATCACACCGCGCAGCGCAGCGTCGTCGGCGACGTGAACCGTCAACGACTGCAATTCGGGAAGCCCCTCCGTCGAGGCGTGCAGCACGACGGCCGCCCCTTCGGCCGGCAGGTCGCCGCCCGACGCCACGACCTCGCAACGGCCAGCGAGCGCACGGCGGAGCGCCGCTTCGTCGCCGCGGTATTCGAGACGGAAAAGATTCTGGCCGTGCCGGCGGCGAATCTCGTCGACGGCACCCGAAAGGATGTTGCACGAACGGTCGATGAGCGTGATATGGTCGCATACCTCCTCGACCGACGACATGTTGTGGGTCGAGAAGATGACCGTCGCCCCGCGGTCGCGCAGCCCCAGAATCTCCTCTTTGAGCAGATTGGCGTTGATCGGGTCGAAGCCCGAAAAGGGTTCGTCGAAGATCAGCAGTTCGGGTTCGTGCAGCACCGTGACGATGAACTGTACCTTCTGCGCCATTCCCTTCGACAGCTCCTCGACGCGACGGTTCCACCACGACGCGATGTCGAACCGGTCGAACCACACCCGCAGGCGGCGCACGGCCTCGGCACGCGACAGCCCTTTGAGCCGTGCGAAAAAGAGCGCCTGCTCGCCCACCTTCATCTTCTTGTAGAGGCCGCGCTCCTCGGGCAGGTAACCGATGCGCTGCACGTCGGCGGACGCGAGAGGCCGTCCGTCGAAGAGCACCCGCCCTTCGTCGGGCGCCGTAATGCGGTTGACGATGCGGATGAGCGTCGTCTTTCCCGCGCCGTTGGGCCCCAGCAGTCCGTAGACCGAACCGCGCGGGATGTCGAGCGACACGTCGTCGAGCGCCGTATGGCCGGAGTAGTGTTTCGAAACATGTTCGACCCGCAATAAAAAATCCTCCATTTGGCGATAAATTTCGACAAATATAGCGAAAATCGCCGAATATCGACCGCATACGCAGCGCGACATCCGCTCCGACACGAAAAAAAATGCGACTATCGATCGCACGGCCGAAAAATGCACGAATGCATCGATTCGGCGGCGATGGCATCGAATCGGCGACAAATCATCGTCCGAATCCCGCAACCGGTCTATAATCCGACATTTCAGGCCGATACGATTCGGAAGAAAAATTGCGCGGAGATTTGCTCTTTTTAAAACGAAAACGTATTTTTGGAGACAACAAACAAAATGTTCCACTCTTAAAATTCTCTCTCATGATTAAAAAACAGACATGGATGGCAATCCTTGCCACAGTCGTGCTCCTCGCAGGCGTAGGTTGCGGCGATTCGCCCGAAGAGATCGATCCCGACAAGGGGGGGGGTACCGAACAGGAGGGCCCTGAAAAGCCCGAACCCGAGAAACCTGAACCCGCACCGGCTTTCGTGCTTATGCTCTCCGAGGCCGAAGCCATGAATTTCCGCATCTCCGTCGAGTCCGATGATCCTCAACGCAACTACTTCGTCGGCATCACCACACGCGCCGATTTCGACCGTTTAAAAACTGCACAGGCCGTAGCCGAGACCTTGGTCGAACTCGAAAAAGGATACGGCACAATCGACTGGACCACCCCCGACGATCAGCTCATCTACCGCGGCAACAAGACGATCGATGCCGGCAGGATATGGAGCCTCAAACCGAAGAGCGACTATGCCGTGGTGGTATTCGGCGTTGGTGCCGAAGGTGCAATTACGACCGACGTTTTTCATGATTTCATCTCCACGACTGCCGTCATGCCCTCCCAAAACAGGCTCTCCGTCAGCGTTGCCCCCGAATCCGCCAACGTCTCGGTGACGACCACCAATGCCGATCCCTACTTTCTGGACTGCATCGCCACCTCGCGCATCGAAGGATACCCGACTGACAAACTGGCCGAGTTTCTCATCGGCAGCTACGGATCCGCCATCAGCGAGTGCATCGAGACGGGCGACGTGACACGTGATTTCACCCGTCTGCTGGAAGAAGACACCGACTACTGCGCCGTAGCCTTCGGCTACCTGGGCGGTTACCCCACGACCGATATTGTCGTCGTCCCCTTCCATACTCCGGGCGGCGAACTCAAACCGCAGGACTGCACCTTCTCGTCAACGGTCGCCGACATCACGCTGCAAGGGGCCACCATCACCATCAAACCCTCGAATCCCGCTACCCCCTATTTCTGGCAGGTCTACAACACGACGCTTATCGAAAGCTACCGCAAGGGAGCCGGCGTCGCACAACTGATGGCCGACGGACTGGCAATTATCGCCGAAGCGCTCTCCGAGCAAGCCGGCATCGAGATCACGCCTGAAAAAGCGGCCGGCATGGTCACCAAAACCGGAAACGACAGTTTCGTCTACACCACACTCGACCCTGCTACGGAATACTGCGTTATGGCCGTAGGACTCGATAACAAAGCCCGCCAGACGACCGAAGTCTACATCTCCCAGCCCTTCAAGACGCTTGCTCCGGGCGGCGATGTCTTCGCCCCTATGGAGTGTACGATCACCGTCAACGGCATGACCGACGACGGTTTGAGCGTCACGGTATCTCCCGCCGACAAGCAGATGACCTATGTCGGCATGGCCGGTGAAGCCGAATATTACGCCGAATTCGCATCTGACGCGGAGTACCTGACCGATGATCTGCTGCTATGGACCGAAATGGCCGCCGGCGAACAGATGTCCCTCGTAGAACTGCTTACGGAGTACGGTTTCTTCCTGCAAGGCGATCAAACCTATATTTTCCCCGAAAATTTCACACCCGGCAATCTCTACTTGGCATATACATACGGACTGAATCAACAGGGAGAGGTGACCGCCGGAATGCAGAAAACCTTCTTCACGATCGATGAGCAGGGAAAAGCGCATCCTGCCGCCGCGCCGGCCATGTCGAATGTCCGCAAGCTGCACAGATCCGACCTGCGTCTTGCCGCATACAGCTACATACCCGATGCTACCCGGCCGGCCTCGCCCTTTCTGAACGCATGGACGAACATCGCGCCCAAACGCACCGTCGGACTATTCGAATAAAATTCCCTCCCGATTCCCGCAGCCGAAAACGAAACTCTGGCTGCGGGAATTTGTTTTTCAGGAAAAAACGCTATCTTTGCCGCACGAAAGCAAGCGCCGAGGGGGCCCGCTGCAACGCGGGCCTGAGCGACGCCCAAGGTAACAACTAAAAAACAAAAAATTTATGCAGACTCTCAAAATCGAGGCAACTCCGCGCGCCGACTTCGGCAAGAAAGCTAGCCGCGCCATCCGCCGCGAGGACCAGGTGCCCTGCGTCCTCTACGGAGGCGGCGAGACCGTATCGTTCAGCGTAGACGCCAAAGCGCTCAAACCGCTGATCTACACCCCCAACTCCTATATCGTCGAGCTGACGATCGGCGGCAAGACCGAAAAGGCCGTGATGCGCGAAGTGCAGTTCCACCCCGTGCGCGAGGAGATTCTCCACATCGACTTCTACCGCGTGCAGGAGGGCAAACCCGTGGCAATCAGCATTCCGGTGCGTCTGACCGGCAACGCCGAGGGCGTGAAGGTGGGCGGCAAGCTCGTCCTCTCGACCCGCAAGATCTTCGTCAGCGGCCCGGTCGACAAACTGCCCGACGAGATCACCGTCGACGTGACGACGCTGGGCGTGGGCAAGACGATCTTCGTGGGCGACCTCAAATCGGACGACCTGAAATTCCTGACCCCCGCCACCACGGCCGTTTGCGCCGTTCGCGTAACGCGTGCTTCGCGCGGCGCCGCAGCGGAGGCCGCCCAGTAGCCGTCGCTCCGGAACCGAAACGATTGTCGAAACCGATAAATTCCGGACGATGAAATACCTCGTTGTAGGACTGGGGAACATCGGCGCCGAATACGCCGACACCCGCCACAACATCGGATTCAAGGTGTTGGATTGCTTAGCCGAGCAGTCCAACATCGCTTTTACGACGGGCCGTTACGGCGCGACGGCCGAACTGCGCTACAAGGGACGCACGCTCGTGCTGCTCAAACCGTCGACCTACATGAACCTCTCGGGCAAAGCCGTCCGTTACTGGATGGAAGCCGAGAAGATCGCGCCGGAAAATCTGCTGGTCGTGGTGGACGACATCGCACTCCCTTTCGGGACGCTTCGGATGCGGCCGAAAGGCAGCGCCGGCGGTCATAACGGGCTGAAAAACATCACTGAGCTGCTGGGCACGGAGGCGTACGCCCGCATCCGTTTCGGCATCGGCGGCGATTTCGCCCGCGGGCATCAGGTGGACTACGTGCTGGGGCCGTGGTCGGACGAAGAGCGCAAGGCGCTGCCCGAGCGGCTGAAAGTCTTCGCCGAGGCCGTTCTCTCCTTCGCCACGATCGGCGCCGAACGCACGATGAACCTCTACAACAAGCGGTGACCCGCCCCCGTCGTCATCCGTAAAAATCCCCGGCTCGCAAGGAGTCGGGGATTTTCATTTTCCGAAACGGATGTTACCGTACCCGCACCAGACGCGGCTTGGCGGCAGTGGCCGGAGGCGTATCCGAACCGGCCTCGGTCAATACGCGGACCGACGTGAGCGGCGTGGTAATCACCCCGTCGGCCGTACAGCCGTAGGCATAGACCACATAACCGGTCGAAGCCCACAGATTCTCGGCCTTCATTTCGATGTCGCCCGTCAGCAGCTCGTCGGAGAGCGTCCGGCCCGCTTCGAGGTTGTATTTCGTCCAGAAGAGGTCGTCGGCCGCATACTGCATGTCGTTTTCGAACTCATAATAGGTCGCACTCTTGTCGAGGTGGCAGATATAGGTCAGGTTCTTGTTCGACGGCGTGACCTTGATCGAGAGATTCTGACGCGATACCGTCACGTCGAGGTCGAACGTGCACTCCTCGGTCGGCGTGAAGGCCGGCGTGCGGAACTCCTTCTTCGCCACGTCCGTGCGCAGCTCCTTGCCGTCGACGCCGAAGGCGATCAGGCAGTAGTCCGTCTCGGCGACCAGCGGACGGATCGCCTCGTTGGCCAGTTCGTTTTCGCGGATCCAGGCGCGCGGAACGACCTGCCGCTGCGTACCGCAGGAAGAAAGATCCGTCCACTTGATCGTCGTCGGATCATCCATGTAAAGCTCGTCGTAATAACGAGTCTCATACTCCTTGACATAGGCGGCGGCCACCTCCGCGTCGGTCAGAGGCTGCCCCTGCCCGCCGGTGAAGGCCAACTTCTTGACGATGCCGTGGAAATAGTGCAGGTCGTCGCTCGGCACCACACTGTACCCGGCGCCGTACCACGTGATGTTGTCGACCGTGACGCGGTATTTGGTATTGACCACCACCGGCGTAGTCGTCTTGAAGGGAACCTTCATTACGGCGGTATTGGGTATCAATGCGGTTCCTTCGCTGTTTTCCTCCAATCCGAAGGCGATCAGATAATAAGACGCACCGGCCGCGAGCGGCGTCGCGTCAGGCGTGGTATAGGTAGCCGTTCCCTTCGACATCAGCGTCTCTTTGTAATAATCCCACATTCCATACTGAACATAGAAATCGAACATCGCTTTCAGTTCGGCGACGACGGCCGCCTCGCCCTTTTCATCGAACGTCTCGGCATCGTAAGCCGAAACATAGTAATAGATCGAAGCGTCCTTCGGCGTGACGGTCGCCGTGACGCTCTTGTCGGTCACCTCGGTGATGTCGATCGTGAAGTCGTCGCCCTCGGTCACGCCGGTCTGGCTCTTGTCGACCACGACGCCCAACTTGGCCACCGAGCTGCGCTCCGCACCGTCGAAATAGATCACGGCCACCGTGCCTTCGGCCTCGAAGCCCGCAGCGTCGGCCGCCGGAGCCGTCACGCTCAACACGTCGTCCTTCAATGCCACGCGCCATCCGTCGGGCTTGGTGAGAATCGTCTCCGCCACGCCGGCGCTCTCGATCTCATAGGTCTTGGTCTCGCCGTAGACGAAGGGTGCCACATCGGGAGCCTTGCGCAGGATCAGGTAGAAATCCGTCCGCTTCGCGACCGTGATGACCGACCCGTCGGTCAGCGTGAAATAGACGTTGCCGTCGTCCTGCGTCACGGCGCTGAAAAACGAGTCCTGAATCGACGATCCGTCGTCCGTCACGGCCTTCACCGGCTCGCCCGCGGCATTCGTGATCCGCTCCCACGTATCTCCGCCGTCATAGCTCGCCACCCAGTAACCCTCTTCGTCGACCGACAGCCGGGGGGGGGTAACTTCGGCCGTCACGCGCAGTTTCTGCCCGTCGACTTCGAGGATCGTCGTCTCTCCGTCGATCGTCTGCGCCCAGTAGTAGACGCCGTCCTCCTCCTTCACGCCGATCACCGGAGCATCCTTGCCCGCGACGCCGTCCTCGCCGTTGGCAATCACCGCTTTCGTGTCGTCCGAAAAGTAGATCGTGTAGCTTTTGCCGTCCGTGCCCGGCTCGACCTTCACCACCGAGACATTGCTCTCCAATTTCCTGACCAGCGCATCGATCGTTGTGATTTCGCCGTTGAGCTTCGTCAGCTGCGTTTCGAGTTTCGCGACGCGATCCCGCAGATCGTTCAACCCCGTGCGAAGCTCCGTGTCGTCGTAATCGTCCGAGCACCCGCCCAGCACCACGGCCGCGAGCGTCAGACCCCATAGGATAAAATGTTTCATAAACAGTTGAGTTAAGTGAATAAATAGGGTTTCTTTCATCTCTTCGCAGACAGTATCCGCCCCGCAGGCAGCAGGCCGCCGAGGGCGATGAGCCGGCCGCCCTCCGGCGCCGGCTCTTCCGATAAAGATACGCTTTTTTCCGCAGAGATGCAAACCGCACGCCGGCAGCATGTTCCGGCACGGAATAACGATCCGAACATTTTAAGCCACAAAAAGTTGCATTCCATCGGGGAAATCCGGGGAAAGCCTTCATTCCGGCAGAAAAATCCCCGAGAAGCATTCCGAACCGATTTCCCCGAAAAAGCGTACGGCCGCGGCTGCGCATTGTTCTCCGGCATGGATTTTTCGGGAGGAACACCTTCGCCCGGAATCAGTGGCGGCGCAGCGAGACGTAACGTTCGATCTGCCGGTCGCACTCCCGGCGCAACTCCTCCAACGTCCGGCCGTAGGCCGGATCGGAGGCGAGATTGACCGCCTCCTCCGGATCGGCCGCCAGATCGTAGAGCTCCTCCCGACCCGGGATGAAGCGGTAACGCATGTATTTCCACCGCTCGGTGCGGATTCCCTCGCTCGAAGGGATTTCGTCCAGCTCCCAGAGATGTTCGCACAGGAACGCTTCGCGGTCGGCGGCCGGCGCCTCGCCGCGGGTGTAACCCAGCAGGCTGACGCCCTGATAGGCTTCGGGCACGGCGACGCCCGCCGCATCGAGGATCGTCGCCGGAACGTCGATATTGAGCACCATGTCCTCCACCTCGCGGGGGTCGCGGCCGCGCGGGTCGTAGATGAGCATCGGCACCCGCAGCGAACGGTCGTACATCAGCCATTTGCCGGCCAGCTGCCGCTCGCCGAGGAAATAACCGTTGTCGCCCATGAAGACGATGATCGTATTGCGGTCGAGCCCCCGCTCGCGCAACACTTGCCGGATAGCTCCCACCTCGCGGTCGACCTCCGAGATCATGCGGTAGTAGCCCTTGACGCTGTGCTGGTACTTCTGCGGCGTATCGTAGCGCCACGTCCAGCGCACGCGGTTGTAGCCCCTGCGCACCGCCTCGGGCAGCTCCTCGAAGTAGCGGTCGTCGGCCAGCAGCGGCGGCGCGACGGTCAGGTCGCGGTAGAGCGAATCGGCCCACGGCTCCCAGAAATACTGCTCCGGTGCGGGATCGTGGGCATGCGGGGCACTGAAACCGAGCGACAGACAGAAGGGCTTCGACAGATCGACTTCGCGCAGGAATCGCTGCGCCTCGTAGCCCGTATAGCGGGTCAGGTGTACCGTATCGCCGTCGATCGTCTTGTAGAAATAGCCGCGGCGGTCGGGGAATTTGCCGCGGCGGTCGTAGAGGTCGGCCGCGTCGAAGAGCCGCTGCGCACCGGGATAGGTGACGCCGAACTTCCCGAAATAGGCGGTCGTATAGCCGCTCGCACGCAGCAGGCGGGATAGGACTGCTGCATGTAAGGCTCTTTGAGCGGGCCCTGCCGGAAGGTGTAGCCGTGCGTGCGCTCGTACATGCCCGTAAGCAGCGACGCGCGGCTGGCGGCGCTGATCGGCGTCGTGACGAAGGCGTTGCGGAAGCAGACCCCTTCGCGGGCCAGCGAGTCGATGTGCGGCGTGCGGACGATCGGGTTGACGTATCCCACGGCGTCCCACCGCTGGTCGTCGGTCAGAATGAAGAGGATGTTGGGGCGCTGCGCGGGGGCGGCTTGCTGCGCCTGCGCGGCACCTGCGGCCAGCAGCGGGCCGGAGCAGGCTGCCAGCCAGTGCAGAAGGAGGGCTTTATCGGTCATCGGCCGGAGTGTCGAAGTCGGGGTGTCACTTTTCGCCGCGGGCGCGCAGGAAGGCGGCCAGTTTGCGCACGGCGCGGCCGCGGTGCGACACGGCGTTCTTCTCGTCGGGCGACATCTCGGCAAAGGTACGGTCGCAGCCGTCGGGCACGAAGAGCGGATCGTAACCGAACCCCTCGGCTCCGCTCTCCCGTTCGACGATGCGCCCCTCGACGACCCCTTCGAAGAGGTGCTCCTCGTCGCCCACAAGCAGCGAAATGACCGTGCGGAAGCGTGCGCGGCGGTTGGCCACCCCCTCCAAGTTGCGCAGCAGCAGGCGGTTGTTGGCCGCGAAGTCGTGGCCGTCGGAGGCATAGCGCGCCGAATGGACGCCCGGCGCGCCGTCCAGCGCCTCGACTTCGAGACCCGTATCGTCGGCGAAGCAGTCGAGCCCCGTGCGGGCGCGCAGGTAGTGCGACTTCTCGGAGGCATTGCCTTCGAGCGTCGGCTGGTTTTCGGGAATCTCCTCCTCCACGCCGCACATGCGCGGCGTCACCAGTTCGTAGGCGTCGCCCAGCACGGCCTGCACCTCGGCGAGCTTGTGGGCGTTGTTGGTTGCGAATACGATCTTCATGAGCGATGCGTTTAACGCGGGATTTCGAGCTGTTGCAGCTCGAAGTCGACCGCGATCTTGTCGATGATGAGTTTCACCAGCCGGTCGATCTCCGACCCTTCGGTATAATCGGCCGCACAGACGTGGTTGACGCGGTTGTCGCGGATGAGCGACGCCAGGTCCTTGCGCCCCACCTTCGCCGACGCGGGGTTGTAGACGGCGATCGAGTGCCCACCGAAGTTCTTCACCAGCCGCATACAGGGAATGTCGGTCGTCCCGTCGCCCACGTAGATCATACGGCTGAAAGGGACGGGACGTTCGCGCTCCTCGATATACTGATTGACCAGCTTGCAGTCCGACACCGACTCGACGCCCTTGTTGATCTTGAAGATGAACTGCGTCTTATTGGTATAGTTGACCGCCACGCCGGGCCAGTAGGCGATGCCGTCGACGTCGTAGAGGAACGAGCAGGCGTAGATCTTGCGGAACTCGGACGCGATGGGCGTCCCCTCGATCATCTCCTTCAAGCCCGACGAATTGATGTAGTGCAGCACGCGCACGCCCCGCGCGGCGGCGTAGGCGTTGATGCGGCCGAACCACTCCTTCACGCCCGGAAAGAGCCGGATGTTGCGTCCCGACTCCTGGAACGCCTCGCGGCGCAGCGACAGTTTGCGCGAGCGCGCCGCTTCGAGCATCTTGGCCATGTAGGTAAGCGTCATGTCGGCGTCCTGCTCCTCGGCCAGCGAATTGGCGTCGTTCCAGAACTCCCTGTTGCTCTGGCCGACGGCGGGAATGAAATCGTACTCCTGCATGTTGCCGGGCGCCAGCGTACCGTCGAAGTCGTAGATCAGCGCCGCCGTGATTTTGGGTTCTTGTGTCATATAGTCGTCGAATCGTTAAACCATAGGGTCGTCAATAGTGGATTCCGCGCGGACGGAACATCGCATAGCCGAAATTGAAGGTCAGGAAGAGGTTGTCCCAGTTCTTGACGTTGTACTTCGTCAGCGAGAGGCTGATCGGGCCGATGCCCGTATGATAGACCAGCGACGCGTCGACGATGTAACGCATCCTGTCGTCGGTCGGTCGGAACCGCTCGGCGAACATCGCGTAGATGCCCGTCCGCAGGAAGAACCGGTCGCTGAAATCGAAGGTCGGCATCACGCTGACCGCCGCATAGCGCTTGGCGCGGTATTCGGGCATGTAGACCGTCTGCGAATGGAGCGTAGGCCGGTAGGCCGGCATCAGCATGCGCGTCACCTTGTCGTTGCTCAGCGTGGGGATCGTCGTCACGACAGCCTCGGCGCCGTAACCCAGCGAAAACCATTTGCTGCCCGAAATCTGGAAATACTGGTTCCACACGATGCGGGCGCCCCACCACGAGACATCCCGCTTCGACTTGCGCAGCCGCTGCTCGTCGCGCGAATAGGGACTCGGCACGAAACGGTCGCGGCCGTAGAGATAGATGCCCGACAGCGAGAGCGACGTACCGGAGTGCGGGAAGATCATCCTGTCCAGCGAACTGCGCCGCAGCTCGATCTTCGGCGAAATGTAGTTGAGCGTGGTCAGATCCTCGTAGTAGTTCTCCTTGTAGGAGGCGCGGTCGAGGCTGTAATAGTAGCGCTCCTGTCCGCCGTTGAGCCGGATCACGAAGGCGCTGCGGTGCGTGACCGGAAAGCCGAATCCCAGCGAGAGGAAGTTTTCCAGAAACTTCATCGACTCGGTGTTCGACACCGACGTGAGGTTGCCGAAATTGCCGTTCTTGTAGTTGCGGGCCGTGAAGTTGTACGAATAATCGACGAACAGCGGCCGCCAGAGGAAGAAGTCCGTCCGTCCGCCCAGCATGACGGCCGACGACACCGGCCCGAGGAACAGGTGGGTGTAGTAGCGGTTGGCCGCATGGCGGATGCGGTGGTATTCGAACCCGACGTAGGCCTGGTTGAAGGCCGTCGACGAGATGTTACCGCCGATCAGGATTTTGTAGTCGGGCTTGGTCGTCAGCCGGAAATCGATGCCGTAATAGCCCGACTTCGGATCGTAGCGCATGTAGGGGTATTCGGTGGAGAAATTGCCGTCGGCCAGCACCGAGAAGTATTTGTCCTTCACCCGCTCGAACGAAAGGATCTTCGGTTCGCCGTCGTGCTGGTGGTCGAGCTGCATGTTGTCGCGCACGTAGGTCGTCTGGGCGGGATTCAGCCCCTCGATCGCGTAGCGGTTGAAAAGCAGCTCGGGGCAGCGTTCGCGGAAGGCGGCGCGGCGGCGCAGCGCCTCGCCCCGCGACATGCGGCGCGGAACGGCGCTTTTGAGCGAGTCCATCAGCGCCATCGTATCGTCATAACCCGACTGGATAATGGCGTCGGCCTGAGAAAAGTCGAGCATCGAAACGTCGACCGCCCGCTCGATAAGCGTGCTGCGGCCGGCCGGCATGTCGTAATCGGTCTTCTCCATGGTGAGCATCCACACCTGGTCCATGATGCTTTTGGCGTTGGGTTCGGTGTTGCCCGACGTACATTTGCTGCCGATCAGGTAGTCGGGACGGAAGGTTTCGTCGAGGGGTTTCCACGGAAAATTGTCGTAGATACCGCCGTCGTAGAGCAGCATCGAATCCTTCTCGATCGGGTTGAACGCCAGCGGAATGGCCATCGAGGCACGCACCGCTTCGCCCAGGTCGCCCGTTTTGAGCACATAGGGTTTGCGCGCCACCAGGTCGCTGGCCACGCACCGGAACGGCACCATGAGCCGGTCGAAATCGCCGCCGGAGGCCGTCGAAGCCGGCGTCAGCAGTTCGGCGAGCGCCAGATCGATCTGCGACGACGAAATGAGATGGCTCGGCAGCACCAGCCGCGACTTGTTCTTGGCGTCGCTGCGCTTCTCCTCGTCGCGCAGATTGAGCCGCAGCGTAAGCATCGAGGGCTGATCCTGCATCTGGCGGTAATAGGAGGCGTAACGCGAATCGATGCGGCCCGAAACCCACTCCCGAACCTGCCCCGAATCGACGATCGCGCGCATCTCCTCTGGCGAATAGCCCGCCGCGTAGAGCGCCGCGATGATCGAACCCATGGAGGTTCCGGCGACGTAATCGATCGGAATCTCGTTCTCTTCGAGCGCCTGGATCACCCCGATATGGTAGAGTCCCTTCGCCCCTCCGCCGCTCAGCACGAGCCCGACGCTCTGGGCCGACGCCCCCGCGGCGAGGAGGAGTGCAACGACGACAAAAGCGAGCGATTTGCGCAACATATCTCAAAAAATTTATAACTTTGCATTTTATATAGCGTATAAAATTAGGCAAAAAGTATAAAACCGCAAAATATGATTGGCAAAATCGAAGAACTTCTGCGGCGTGTCGAAGAGTTCCGCCCCAAAACGGCGGCCGAAGTCGAAGAGTTCCGCATCAAGGTACTGGGGAAAAAGGGCGAACTGAACGCGCTGATGGAGGAGTTCAAGAGGGTGGCTCCCGAACTCAAACGCGAAGTGGGGCAGCGGCTCAACGCCCTGAAACAGGCCGCCACCGAGCGGGTCGCCGCCCTGCGCGCCGAATTGCAGGAGAGCAGGGCCGACGATGCCGAAGCCATCGGCGATCCGACCCGTCCCGGTTCGGCCGAGCAGCTCGGGTCGCGCCATCCGATTTCGCTGGTGAAGAACCAGATCGTCGAGATCTTCTCGCGGCTGGGCTATACGGTGGCCGACGGGCCCGAAATCGAGGACGACTGGCACGTCTTCTCGGCACTCAACTTCCCGCCCGAACATCCGGCGCGCGACATGCAGGACACCTTCTTCATCGAGAAGAACCCCGACATCCTGCTGCGCACCCACACCTCGTCGATCCAGGTGCGCACGATGGAGCACCACCGCCCGCCGATCCGCGTCATCTGCCCCGGCCGCGTCTTCCGCAACGAGGCCATCTCCTACCGTGCCCACTGCATCTTCCACCAGATCGAAGGGCTTTACATCGACGAAGGGGTTTCGTTCGCCGACCTGAAACAATCGCTGCTGTTCTTCGCCAAAGAACTCTTCGGAGAACAGACGGCCATCCGGATGCGTCCGTCGTACTTCCCCTTCACCGAACCCTCGGCCGAGGTCGACGTCTCGTGCAACCTCTGCGGCGGCAAGGGCTGTCCGGTCTGCAAGGGCACGGGTTGGCTGGAGATTCTGGGCTGCGGCATGGTCGACCCCAACGTATTGGAGGCCAACGGCATCGATCCGCAGAAATATTCGGGCTTCGCCTTCGGCATGGGCATCGAACGTATCGCCATGCTCAAATACGGCGTGGGCGACCTGCGGCTCTATTTCGAAAACGACGTGCGCTTCCTCCGCCAGTTCGATACCGAGTTGGATTGAAAACGCGAGGGGCAACGCATACGAAGCGCCGCCCCCGTTCCGTTTAACAGCATATGACACCCCCGACGATGCGAAAAACACTCCTTCTGCTCCTGCTCACTGCGGTCTTCTGCGGCGCTTTCGCCCGGAAAACCCCGCAGGTCGCGCCGGCGCCGCAGGTGCCCGACTCGCTCCGGGGATTCTACCTCTTCACCGAAGGGATCAAGCAGGCCTTCATCGAGCGGGACACCGCTGCGGCCCGCGCGTCGCTGGAACGCTCCGTCGAAGCCGATTCGACCTACGGGCCCGCATGGTACGAACTGGCCGAACTGCTGCTTTACAACGATGCTCCCGCCGCCCTGCGCCATGCCGAACGCGCCTTCCGCACCGACACGACCGACAAATGGTACCTGCTGCAACTGGGGCAGGCGCAGATTCTCAACGACCGCTACCGCGACGCGATCCGCACCTACAACCGGCTGCGCGAGGTCGACGCACAGAATCCCGACTCCTACCGCGTGCTGGCGATGCTCTACGACCAGGAGGGGCAACCCTTCTCGGCGATCGCCGTGCTCGATTCGGCGGAAGTGCGTTTCGGCAGGATCGACGCCCTGTCGGAACTCAAACGCCGCCTGCTGGTGGGAACCCGCCAATACGACCGCGCCGTAGCCGAAGCGCAGGCGCTCATCGAAGCCGCCCCCTACAAGGCCGAGAACTATCTGCTGCTGGGCGAGTTGTACGCCCGCCAGAAGAAAGATTCGCTGGCGCTGGTACAATTCGCCGAGGCCTACCGCATCGATTCGACGAGCGTCGCCGTACTGGCCACGTACAGCGAATTCTACAACGAACGGCGCGACTACGCCTCCTCGCTCAACTACACGCGGCGGCTCTTCGCGAGCGATGAAATGCCGCTCGACGACAAGCTCACCTATTTCGACCGGATCACCGGCGACCGGAATTTTTACAGCACCTTTTACCTGCAAATCAACGACCTGGCTACGACGCTGGCGATGAAATATCCGCACGATCCGCGCGTGGTGAAGCTCTACGGCGACCACCTGATCGCCTCGGGGCAGCTCGACGACGCGCTGACCTACTACAAGACGCATCTCGACGACCTCCCGCCCCGGATCGACTACTTCAACATGGTGATCGACATCGAGAGCTACAAGCAGCGGCCCGACTCGGTGGAGCGCTACACTTCCCGTGCGATGAAGCTCTTCCCCGAAAACGTCGACCTCCACCTGCGCAAGGGACAGATGCTCTCCTACGCCAAACGGTACGACGAAGCGCTGAAATTCTACAAGAACTCGCTTCGCCTGGCACCGGGTGACTCGCTGCGGGGCGCCGTCTGGGGCATCATCGGCGAAACCTATCACCTGATGGGCCAGCAGGCGTTGCAGAAGCAGTCGGAGGACCGACGGCCCAAAGCGTCGCTCTACGAGAGCCGCAAAGGCCCCGCGGCACGCTGCATGCGCAAGTGCTACGACGCCTACGACCGTTCGCTCGCGCTGCGTTACGACAACGCGATGGTGCTCAACAACTACGCCTACTTTCTCTCGCTCGAAGGGCGCGACCTGGAACGGGCGCTCGCCATGGCGGGGCGCGCGATCGTGCTCGAAGAGAACAACCCGACCTATCTGGACACCTACGCATGGGTGCTCTACCGGTTGGGACGTTACGACGAAGCGAAGAAAACCATGCAGCAGGCCCTTTCGCTCGACCGCAGCCAAAGTCCCGACCTGCAACTCCACTACGGCGACATCCTGGCCGCGCTGGGCGAGAAGTTCATGGCCGAAGTCTACTGGAAAAAGGCGCTCGAAGGGGGTTACGACGACCCCGACGCGATCGTCGAACGGTTCCGCCGCCTGAAAGAGGCGGCGCAAACGCCCGCCGCGCCATGACACGCTTCGCACTGATCCTCGGCTTGCTGCTCTGTCTGACCGTTCCGGCGGCAGGGCAAAAGGGCGACCTGCAACGGCAGATCGCCGAGAAGCAGCGCGCCATCGATGCGCTCGAAAAGCAGATCGCACGCGGCGAACAGGAACTCACCTCGATCAAGAAGGGCAAGAATTCGGAACAGCAGAGCGTGCGGCGGCTCTCGCGGCAGATCGCATCGCGCCGCCAGTTGCTCGACGAAACCGAAAGCCAGCTGTCGCTGCTCGCCGAACAACTCGCCGCGAGCGACAGCACGGCCGGCGCGCTCAACGTCCGGCTGGAACGCTACCGCGCCCAATATGCGGCGATGGTACGCGAAGCCTACCGCAACTACAAGCAGAACAGCTACCTGACCTATATCTTCGCCTCGAAGGATTTCGCCGACGTGGCGCGTCGCATCGCCAACATCCGCGGCGTGGCCAAGCTGCGCGAAGCGAAGCTGCGCGAGATCGCCGAGACGGCGCAGGAGGTGGGACGGCAGCAGGAACTGCTCGCCGCGCAGCAGCAGGCGCTCGACTCCACACGCCGCAAGATCGACGCCCAACGGGCCCGTTACGAACGCGACCAGCGCAACGCCAAGGCACGACTGCAACGCATGTCGGCGCGCGAAAAGGCCGTACTGCGCGAAAAGGAGCGGCAGGAGGAGCAGCTCGACACGGCCATCGCCGAATTGCAGAAACTCACCAAGGGCAACAAGGCGGGAGCCTCGTTCTCCACGCGCACGTCGAACCTGAACCTTCCCGTCGAGGGCGGGCGCGTGAAACGCTACCGCGACAACATGGCCGAGATCACGGGTCCCAAGGGAGCGCGCATCACGGCCATCTACGAAGGGAAGGTGGTCGACGTGAAGCGCAACCGCATCACCAACCGATTCGACGTCTACATCGCCCACGGCCAGTACATCACCTCCTACGCCAACCTCAATTCGGTGAGCGTCGCCAAGGGGCAGACAGTGGCCAAAAACAGCGCGATCGGCGTCATCGGCCCCGCGGTCGACATCCAGACCATGAAGACCGAATACAGGCTCGTATTCGGCATCTATCCGCCCGCAGGAGCCAAGAAGATGCGCGCCTCGGACTGTTTCCGCAAATAACCCCGTAAAGACTGCACGACAATGGCTGTACGATACCATACCGACGGATGCTCCTACCGGCTGCCGCAGAAACGGCTCACCGCCGCGTGGCTGCGGCGCGTGGCCGAGCAGGAGGGCTACACGCTCGCCGAGGTCGACTATATCTTCTGCTCGGCCGAGAGGCTGCTCGAAATGAACCGTCAGTACCTCGGACACGACTACTTCACCGACGTCATCACCTTCGATTACAGCGACCGCCGCGGAACACGCACCGTCGCCGGCGACATCTTCATCGACGTGGAGACGGTGGCCGACAACGCCCGCATCTACGGCGCCACGACCTTACAGGAGATGCGCCGCGTGGTGGTGCACGGACTGCTGCACCTCTGCGGACAGCGCGACAAGACGCCGCGCACCGAGCGGCAGATGCACCGCAAGGAGGACAAATACCTCCGATTCTGGGAGACCCCGCAAAAGTGACGCCGCCGACAGTCCGCGTGCCGCCCCGTCCGACGGGGCGACCTTCCGCACGGCCTGCGCGCGACATTCGCGATTCCGAACACGAAAACCGACAAGATATGACGCTCGACTACGATATTCTGGTCATCGGCGGCGGCCACGCCGGCTGCGAAGCCGCTTCGGCGGCGGCGCGCATGGGTTCGCGCACGCTGCTCCTAACGATGGACATGACCAAGCTGGCCAACATGTCGTGCAATCCCGCCGTGGGAGGCGTAGCCAAGGGGCAGATCGTCCGCGAAATCGACGCGCTGGGCGGCCGCACGGCGCGTATCACCGACCGCACGACACTCCAATTCCGGATGCTCAACCGCTCGAAGGGAGCGGCCATGTGGAGCCCGCGCGCGCAGTGCGACAAAGGCCGTTTTTCGGCCGAATGGCGGCACGAACTGGAAAATACGCAGAACCTCTATATCTGGCAGGATACGGCCGCAGAACTGCTCTTCGACACGGCAGGGGAGCGTCCCCGCGTGACGGGCGTGCGCACGTGCATGGGCGTCGAGTTCACTGCGCGCGCCGTGATCCTCACGGCCGGCACCTTCCTCGACGGCATGATGTACTGCGGCGAAGCGCACGCGCCGGGCGGACGTGCCGGCGATCCCGCTTCGACGGGCATCACCGCATCGCTCGCCGCGATGGGATTCGAAACGGGGCGCATGAAGACCGGTACCCCCGCACGACTCGACGCCCGCACGATCGACTTCGAGGCATTGGAGCCGCAATACGGCGACGAAAATCCGTTGAAGTTTTCGTTTTCCACTGATACACAACCAGTTAAACATCAAAGTCCCTGTTTTCTGGTCTACACTTCGCCCGAAGTGCACGCCACGTTGCGTACAGGCTTCGACCGGTCGCCGCTCTTCAACGGCACGATCCACGGCATCGGACCGCGTTACTGCCCCTCGATCGAGGACAAGCTGCGCACCTTCGCCGACAAGGAACAGCATCAGTTATTCCTTGAACCAGAAGGAGATAACACCAATGAATACTATCTCAACGGCTTCTCGTCGTCGCTGCCGTGGGAGGTACAGTACGAAGCGCTGCACCGGATCCGGGGGTTGGAGGACGTCCATATCTTCCGGCCCGGCTATGCGATCGAATACGACTACTTCCCGCCCACCCAGTTGCGCCATACGCTCGAAACGAAACTCGTCGACGGACTCTATTTCGCCGGCCAGGTCAACGGCACGACAGGTTACGAGGAGGCTGCGGCGCAGGGCCTGCTGGCAGGGATCAACGCGCATCGCAAACGGGTAGGGGAGTCGGCGATCGTTCTGCAACGCGACGAAGCCTACATCGGCGTGTTGATCGACGATTTGGTGACGAAGGGCGTCGACGAACCTTACCGGATGTTCACCTCGCGCGCCGAGTACCGCATTCTGCTCCGACAGGACAATGCCGACCTGCGACTCACTCCGCTCGGGCATGAAATCGGATTGATTTCGGAAAAAGACTTTGCGAATTTCGAGCGAAAAAAGTCGTGCGTAGAATCGCTTATTTCCTTCGCCCGCCGCACGAGCGTGCGTGCAGGCGAAATCGACGACTATCTGAAATCAGTCGATTCCGAACCGATGAAGCAGGGGAGGAAGCTCTACGACATCCTGCTTCGCAACGAAATCACCTTCGCCGGCCTGTCCCGCGTCCTCCCCAAGCTCGCGCAACTGATCGAGGAAAAGGGAATGACGACCGAAGCGATCGAAGAAGCGGAGATCCAGATCAAGTACAACGGATATATCCAGCGGGAAAAATTCATCGCCGAAAAGTTGCATCGGCTCGAAAATATCGCCATCCCTGCCGATTTCGACTATCATTCGATGCAATCGCTCACGATCGAGGCACGGCAGAAACTCACGCGCATCCGCCCGACGACGATCGGCCAAGCTTCGCGTATCCCCGGGGTTTCGCCCGCCGACGTGAATGTCTTGCTTGTGAAATTCGGGAGATAACGCCGATCGATCACAAAAAAAAGCACGAGAGAGGCGAACCTTCGCGGTTCGCCTCTCTCGTGTTCCACGTGGAACAATCCACCAAAGGAGAGTAGGGGGGGGGTCGGCGAAATGCACCGGATAGCGATTCCAATACTCACGATACACCCGGTCATCTGTCCGTCTAAATTCAACTGATACATACGAAAGATAACCGGAAAATTCTTGGGTTGCCACAACTCCTCATAAGAATAACAATAACGCATCCCTATGGTCTGCATCACCCTTCCGCTTCGCGGATTGTTCACATCGTGCGTCGCCGTAATATAGGGAAGCCCCATACGCCGCAGCAGGTCGACGACAGCCCGACAAGACTCCGTGCAGAACCCATTATGCCAGAACTCTTTGCGAATGCAGTACCCCAGATCATGGCTATCGTCGCCGCTCACATGAATGCAACCAACAGCTAAATCGCTATCTTTCAGGCAAATCGCATAATACAAACCGCCGTTTCGAATCCACGTCTCGATATACCGGAGGTAAGACCGAGCTTCCGCCATATCTTTTAACGGGAACATCGGCAGAAAGGCAGTGACCTCTTCGTCGCTTAAAAGCATGGATAAAGCGGACAAATCGCCGTCAGAAAAAGGGCGTAAAATCAACCCGCTCGGTCTCAATACGAATCATGATCTCTTGAATTCAATTCATACATGGTATGGAATCACCGTATTTCCCCCCCCCAAAAAACATGCGGTCACACAAGGAGACCGCATGTTTTCCGTACCAAAATTCGTATTTCCGAAGGTCAAGAGAAATTCATACACTACTTCCCGAAATACGCTCCTTATACTATATACTACTCGACGACCAACGTCCAGCCGTAGGGATCGTCGCAGCGGCCGTACTGAATATCCTGCAATTTGTTGTACATCTCCAAGCAGCGCTTGCCCGGTTCGTCACCGAACTTCCATTCGCGACCCGTTTCCTTGTCGTAGATATAGCCGATAGGCGATATCACCGCAGCCGTTCCGCAGGCGGCGCACTCTTCGAACGTCGAGAGCTCGTCGACCGCAACGGGACGCTCCTCGACCTTCATCCCCATATCCTTCGCCAACTGCCGCAGGCTCTTGTTGGTGATCGAAGGCAGGATCGAGGTCGATTTCGGCGTAATGTAAGTATTGTCTTTGATACCGAAGAAATTGGCGGCGCCGCACTCCTCGATATATTTCCGGTGGACTGCATCGACGAACATCGAATTGGCATATCCCTCCCGGTTGGCCTCCTCGCCCGCTTCGAGGCTGGCGGCATAGTTGCCGCCGCACTTGACATCGCCCGTTCCACGTGGAGCAGCACGGTCATAATCGGGATTCACGATCACGCGAATCGGTTTGATGCCCTCCTTGAAATAGGCTCCGACAGGCGAGACGAAGACGCATACCATGAACTCTTTGGCGGGGTGTACGCCCAGGAAAGCACCCATGCCGATCTCCAAGGGTCGAAGATAGAGCGTCGCACCCGTCCCGTAGGGAGGTACGAACCTCTCGTTGGCCTTGACCACCATGCGGCACATCTCGACGAAGGTTTCGACGGGCAGTTCGGCCATGCAGAGTTTGCGGGCCGTCGCGGCGAAACGCTTGCCGTTCTCGTCGGGACGGAAGAGCCGCACCTTGCCGTCGGCGCCGCGAAAGGCTTTCAACCCCTCGAACGACTCTACGCCGTAATGCAGGCAGGGGGCCGACATGTGCACCGAAATATATTCGCCCTGCGTCAGTTCCGGCTCGCCCCATTTGCCGTCCTTGTAGGAGATGCGGACGTTGTAATCCGTCTTGTGATAGTTAAACGGCAACGCCGCCCAATCCACGTTTTCCATAATCTTAAAGAGTTTAAGAGGTTTTTATCCAACGACCGCACCGCTGTTTACCGGAGCCGCCGGTTCCAGCAGCACGAGTTTGCCCGCAGCATCCTCGCCCATGAGGATCATACCGCGCGACTCGATTCCTTTGAGCGTACGGGGTTCGAGATTGACGAGCACCAACACCTGCCGACCGACCAGCTCCTCGGGCGTATAATGTTCGGCGATGCCCGACACGATCTCACGCCGGTCGATACCCGTGTCGACAGTCAGCTTCAACAGCTTCTTGGTCTTGGCGACCTTCTCGGCCGCAAGAATGGTCGAAACACGTATATCCATGCGTTGGAAATCGTCGAACGATATGCTATCTTTCTGAGGATCAATATTTTGAGACGACTCTGCCGCCAAATTTGCCTCTTTGGTCGCCGCCAGCTTATCGAGCTGCGCCTGGATAACGTCGTCCTCGATCTTCTCGAAAAGCAACTCGGGCGTCCCGATCCGGTGACCGGCGGCAACGAGATCGGTCGCCCCGATACGCTCCCAGTCCAACGGTTCGAGCCGCAGCATCGCCAGTAACTTGGCCGCGGTGAAGGGCATGAAGGGTTCGACGACGATCGAGAGGTTGGCCGTGATCTGCAAGGCGATGTTGAGGATCGTCTTCACCCGTTCGGGATCGGTCTTGACGAGTTTCCACGGCTCGCAGTCGGCCAGATACTTGTTGCCGATGCGCGCCACGTTCATCGCCTCCTTCAACGCCTCGCGGAAGCGGTAGTTCTCGATATTCTGTTCGAGCGTCGCCTTCACCGCCTGCAATTCGGCCAGCGTTCCGCGGTCGTAATCGGTGAGGGTACCGCATGCGGGAACCTCGCCGCCGTAGTATTTCTGCGTGAGCACCAGCGCGCGGTTGACGAAGTTGCCCAGCACGGCCACCAGTTCATTGTTGTTGCGCGCCTGGAAATCCTTCCACGTAAAGTCGTTGTCCTTCGATTCGGGCGCATTGGCGCACAGCACGTAGCGCAGCACGTCCTCCTTGCCCGGAAACTCGTCGAGGTATTCGTGCAGCCAGACAGCCCAGTTGCGCGACGTGGAGATCTTGTCTCCTTCGAGATTGAGGAACTCGTTGGCCGGCACGTTCTCGGGCAGGATGTACTCGCCGTGCGCTTTGAGCATCGACGGGAAGACGATGCAGTGGAAGACGATATTGTCCTTGCCGATGAAGTGCACCATCTTGGTTCCGGAGTCCTTCCAGTAACGCTCCCAGTCTGGCGTCAGCTCCTTCGTGGCGGATATATAACCGATCGGCGCGTCGAACCACACGTAGAGCACCTTGCCCTCGGCCCCCTCGACCGGAACGGGGATGCCCCAGTCCAGATCGCGGCTCACGGCACGCGGCTGCAATCCCAGATCGAGCCAGCTCTTGCACTGCCCGTAGACGTTGGGACGCCACTCCTTGTGCCCTTCGAGAATCCACTCGCGCAGAAATCCCTCGTACTTGTCGAGCGGCAGGTACCAGTGCTTGGTCTCGCGCTTGACGAGCGGCGAACCGGACAACGCGCTGTGGGGTGCGATCAGTTCGTCGGGCGAAAGCGTCGACCCGCACTTCTCGCACTGGTCGCCGTAGGCCTTTTCGTTCTGGCAGTGGGGACAGGTGCCCACGATGTAACGGTCGGCCAGAAACTGCTGCGCCTCCTCGTCGTAGTACTGCTCGGAGGTCTTCTCGATGAACTTGCCCTCGGCGTAGAGCTTGCGGAAGAAATCCGACGCCGTTTGGGCATGGACGGGCGACGAGGTGCGCGAATAGATGTCGAACGACATGCCGAGCCGTTCGAACGAACGCTTGATGAGGTTGTGGTAGCGGTCGATGATCTCCTTGGGCGAGACCCCCTCCTTGCGCGCCTTGATCGTGATCGCCACGCCGTGCTCGTCGCTGCCGCAGATCGACAGCACGTCGCGCCCGCGGCGGCGCAGATAGCGCGTGTAGATGTCGGACGGGATGTAGACCCCCGCCAGATGACCGATATGCACCGGCCCGTTGGCATAGGGGAGCGCCGACGTCACCAGATAGCGTTTGAACTCTTTTTCCATATTCTTGAATTTCTCTCTTCGTTTTTCCTCTTTTTCGAAATACTATGTGACAAAATTACGAAATCCGCATCAAAAAGCCTAAGAAAAAGAAGAATGAAATTCAAGAGATGAAATAATCATGGTTGCGCGCAGCGCACCGCAGCCTCCTTTCGGCAGTAAAAGGTGGTAAAAACTGCTGTTCGCAGGAAAGGCCGAATCGAAGGGGCGGGATGCTTCCCGAAAAATTAATCCTATTGTTTTTCTTCTCTCAGATTTTTCTTGTGCTTTTGGCTTGATCCAAAAACACCGAAAGATCAAGCACTGCGAAAAGCAGCGGGTGACGACACCCGCTCTTTTCGCAGTGCGATCCCGCAGACGGAGGCCTGCTAAAACTGAGTAAAAGGAATCAAAATCATGGTTGCGCGAAGCGCACAACACTTCCGCATTGCACCGGAAGAGGAATCAGATCGGACGGCGGTTCGAGCGCTCGGAGCGGGTGTGCAAAACAGCGCAGTCTTTTGTGCCCGCTCAGTGAGAACCTCCGTCCGATCCCGACGAAGGTGCCCTGCGGACACTTTTGGCGCCACCTTTTGGTGTCAAAAGGTGGTAAACCCGCTCCTCGCAGGAGACGCCGAATCGAAGGTACGGAACTTTCCCAAAGAAAGTAAGAATCGATTTCACTTTTTTTCTGTGCTTTTGGCTTGATCCAAAAGCACCAAAAG
>ERZ1673702.1374-NODE-1374-length-26199-cov-11.959149_pt1 | contig 26199 bp, 19 predicted proteins | sample MGYA00580232_ERZ1673702 | MGnify/ENA primary metagenome ERZ1673702 (study PRJEB41218, sample SAMN15661792) | gut metagenome | host: Homo sapiens | place: Canada: London | collected 2015-08-20/2019-03-30 | study: EMG produced TPA metagenomics assembly of... | reverse complement strand
TGGCGTTCATGGGGGTGCGGATATCGTGGCTCATATTGAACAGGAACTCCCGCTTGGCGCGGTTTGCCGCCCCCTCGTGCTGAAGCGCGATTTCCAGCTTGCGGTTCTGCTCTTCCAGCTGGGTCTGATACTTCCTCTCCTGCTCTTTTTTCTGCTGTTCCATCTCCTGCACGGAGCGGCGGCGCAGCAGCTGAAGGACCATTACAAGCAGGATGTAGCCGACCAGCGCCGTCAGGACCAGCGAAAGCGACTCACGGAAGATCATTTTTTCATCCGTGTACGCATAGAGATCGAAGGATCTGCCATGGCAGTACATCCCGAAATAGCAGCCGGAGCCGTTCCAGTCCCGGGTATGGGTCAGCTTCTCTGCGGCACCGGCTTTGCGGATCCCCTGCACCAGCGGGCTGTCCGCAGTATCCTGCCCCATCAGCTCCGGGCTGTTTGCGGCAATGACCTGATTGTTCTGCACGATGAACAGCGTGCCGCTGGTTTCTGCCGGGTAGCCATCCAGTACGCTCTGGATGGACAGCGCCGTTTCCTCTACAAATTCCGCCGGGGTATACCGATAGGCAAGCAGGAGCAGCTCTGTGCTTTCTGCCCGGTGTGCCGCAACATCCACAGCAGCGCCATCTTCCAGCAGGACGCGCTTCACATAGGTCTTTCGCGGGTAAGATAAAACGTCCAGAACGGCGTCATTTTTCAGCTTGCCGCCAAACCGGGCATAGCCGATGCCGTTGGTCGTGGACTCGCACCGGAGCGTGCCGTCCGGCCCCAGAACCGAAATGCCGGTAAGCCAGAGCTTTTCTGCCTGCCTGTTCAGGCACTGCGGGTCGGAGAGGTCGAGGGCAGGGTCCTCTGCCAGCTGATGGACCGCGACCGCCGTGCGGCGCAGTGCCTTTGCCGTGATGGTATCATTGTACTTTTCAAAGCTGGTGGACTGGGATTTGACAAACTCAAGGGTCTGGCAAAAGCGTTCCTCCGCTGTGCGCATTGCCCGCCAGCCGGAAAGAAATGTCACACCGATCATCAGGAGCACGCCGACGATCAGATAGCCCGCCCATCTCCTTTTATCCGGGGTGGTTCTGTTTTTACGCACCAATGGTGTCCACCTCCAGATACTGCGCAGCATTTTCAAGGTATCGGCCAATGATCCGCTCCAGCGTGCCGTCCGCGCGCATCTGCGCAAGGGTATCGGTCAGCTGGCTGTCCAGCCCGCGGGTGTCGTTCCTGGCAAAGGCGATGCCCAGCCCGGTGACCAGCAGCGGTTCCTCCAAAATGCGGAAGTCTACGGCATTGTCCTTCATATATTGCAGGATGCCTGTCTCGTGGGCGGCGATGCCGTCCACATAGCCGCAGGCCAGCATTGCGTACTGCACACTGCGGTTTTCGATGCTGAGCACCTCCACCGTCTGCGGGATGCGCGGGTCGGAGCCGCTGAGAAAGATCTCCTCCGGCTTGCCGGTGCTCTGCACGGCGATGGTCTTTCCGGCAAGGTCGCTGAGGGACCGGATGCTGCTGTCGGCATCCACCGCAGCCACCTGACGGCTCACCATGTAAGGCCCCGCCCAGCGGTACATCTCTTCGCGTCCCTGCATGGAAAAGCAGCCCCAGATGCAGTCGATGGCGCCGCTTTCCACAAGATTTGTTTTCTGCTCCCAGTCGATCGTTTCAAACCGGGCAGCATACCCCATGCGGCGGAACGCCTCGGTAGCGATCTCCACATCGATCCCGGTGGGAACACCGTCATTGTTCAGATAGATATAAGGCGGGTAGGTGTCGCTTCCCACAACGAGTTGTGCAAGACCGCTGTCTTTTGCTTCCTTTCCTCCGCAGGAAGTCAGACTGCTTACGGTAGCAGCTGCCGCCAGCAGCGTGCATCCGTTCAGGAATGCACGGCGTGAGATTCTGTGTTTCATTCGGGCTTTTTATACTCCTGTTTTGATCGCATCCACAGCTCAGTCGGGATGCCCCTGTAGCTCTTCTTTCAGGTCGGTCTGGATATCCGTCAGGCATTGCAGCAGCAGCGGATTGAACGCCCCGCACTCGCCGTTCAGGATCATCTGCACGGCTTTTTCGTGGGGGTAGGCTTTTTTGTAGCAGCGGTTGCTGGTCAGTGCATCGTACACATCGGCCAGCGAGACCAGCTGTGCGCTGATGGGGATCTCATCGCCCTTCAGCCCATCCGGGTAGCCGCGGCCATCCCAGCGTTCGTGGTGCCAGCGGGCGATCTCGTAGGCGGTCTGCAGCAGCGGCTGCTCGCCAAAATTATCCAAATCATGCAGCATCTCGGCGCCCCGCATACTGTGGGTCTTGACCAGCTCAAATTCCTCCGGGGTCAGCCTGCCGGGTTTGTTGAGCACCTTTTCGTCAATGGCGATCTTGCCAATGTCGTGCAGGGCAGAGGCCAGCGGGATATGATCCTGCTGCTCCGCCGTGAGCGGATACCTGCTGCTGACCTCCAGCAGACGGTGGAGCAGCAGTTCAGTGATGGTGCGGATGTGCCGCACATGGGGCCCGCTTTCGCCGTTGCGGAACTCCACGATGTGGCTCAGCACGCCCACCAGAATATCCGTATCGTTTTCGCGGGCGCGGATCTGATCCGACACCATCTGTACCAGCCGCCGCTGCTTGGCGTACAGCTTGATGATGTTGGTCACCCGGCGGTATACGATGCGTGCATCAAAGGGACGGTTGACATAGTCGCTCGCACCCAGCTCATAGGACCGTCGGATCGCATCTTCGGAGTCCTCGCTGGAGATCATGATGACCGGGGTATCCTCGATGGTGTGGTTGGCATTCATGGCCCTCAGCACCTCAAAACCGTCCATGAACGGCATATTGATATCCAGCAGCACCAGTGCAATGTCTCCGGCTTCCTCCTGCAGTTTTTCCATGCATTCCTGTCCGTCCTTCGCTTCCAGAATGCGGTACTCCTGCCCCAGGATCTCCGACAGCATCACGCGGTTCATTTCGGAGTCGTCCACCAGCAGGATCTGTGACTTTTCCTGCAAAAATCTTTCCAGCGCAGCCAGATCCTGCCCCGGGACCTCCACCGTGACGGTATTCTTGCGGCGCTTTGCCTGATACATCAGCCGGTCTGCACGGCGGACCACATTTTCCATCGGGTCGGTGATAGACTGCATGGTTCCGCCGATGCTCAGCGAGATACGGAAATGCGAGTAGCCGGGTACGGATGCCATCTGCACGGCGGTGCAGATCTGTTCCAGTTTGGTGCGCAGAAAATCTCCCGGAATGCCGGGCAGCACCAGCAAAAACTCGTCCCCGCCGCAGCGGATGAGCAGGTCCGACTTCCGGATGCGGGATTGAATGGCGTTTGCCGCCGTTTTCAGCGCCATATCTCCGGCATGATGCCCATAGGTATCGTTGCAGATCTTGAAATCGTCCACATCCAGCAGTGCGACCCCCGCCGGGCCGATGATCTTGCGGACGACCTCTTCGTAATAGCGGCGGTTGTAGGCTCCTGTCAGCGGGTCCCGATAAAGCTCTTCCTTGAGCTTCTGCTCCCGTGCAGCATGCTGCTCGGCGGTTTCGTCCACCGTTGCTCTCTGATTTTCGGTCAATTGTTTCAGCTTCTGATTCGCTGCGGCAAGGGCTGCTTCCTGTTTGTGGAGCTTTTCGATCAGCCGCCGCTCGCGCTTTTTGTAATAGCCCTCGATCTCGGAAAGTGTATTCACGTTCTAACCTTCTCCTACATCATTTACATCATTTGTGTGTTTCCTCTGCGGAAACGCGCTTGTCCGCTATTTATTTTCGGGGGGGGGTAACACGAAAGCGTTTTACTGTCTGTTCCAGCGCAGCGATATCCACGGGCTTGGAGAGGTGCTCGTCCATACCGGCTTCCCTGCTCTTCTGCATATCCTCAAGGAAGGCGTTGGCGGTCATGGCAAGGATGGGGATGATCCTGCCCAGCGGATTCTCGCCGCTGCGGATGCGGCGGGTGGCTTCCAAGCCGTCCATCACCGGCATCTGCACATCCATCAGGATCATGTCGTAATCGCCGGGCTTTACGCTGGCAAAGGCATCCACGATCTCCTGACCGTTGGAACAGATGGTGCAGCTTGCACCCTTGGCTTCCAGCAGCATTTCCAGAATTTCGGCGTTGATGGCGTTATCCTCGGCGCAGAGGAACTTCATGCCACACAGGGGCGAAGTTTCTTCCGCTTCCTCCGGCAGGGCCTGCACCTGCTGCGCATGGTCTGCCTCGGTGTCAATGGGAAATTCCAGCACCACTTCAAAGCGAGTGCCCTTGCCGGTGGCGCTCTCCACGCCGATGGAGCCGCCCATCAGGTCCACAATACTCTTTGTGATGGCCATGCCAAGGCCGGTGCCCTGCACCTTGTTGGTGCCGGAGCGCTCCTCCCGGGTAAAGGGGTCAAAAAGGGTCTTCTGGTAGGCTTCGCTCATGCCAATGCCGTCATCCTGCACCACAAAGCGGTATCGGGCGTAGTGCTCGTTCCGGGGCAGCTCGTCCACCTCAAACCGGATATGCCCGCCGGTGGGCGTGTACTTGACTGCGTTGGAGAGAATATTCATCAGCACCCGATTCAGACGGTTGGGGTCTGCCAGCACATTTTCGTGCTGCAGATGGGTGTTTACCGTAAAGGTCTGGCGGCGCTGGCCTGCCTGCTGGCGGATGATGCTGTCCAGCTGGCTGATCTGCTGGGAAAGGTTCATTTTTTCCTCATTCAGGGTGGTCTTGCCGCTCTCGATGCGGCTCATATCCAGAATATCGTTGATGATGCCCAGCAGCAGCTGGCCGGAGCTTTCCAGCTTGCCCAGATGTTCGGCCAGCTTTTCCGGCTGGTGCAGCTCGTTTTTCATCAGGGTGGTAATGCCGATGATGGCGTTCATGGGGGTGCGGATATCGTGGCTCATGTTGGCAAGGAAGTCCGTCTTGGCCTTGCTGGCGCGCTCGGCAGACTGCAGCGCCTCCGCGGCAATGTCCTGTGCCTGCCGCAGCTCATCGTTTGCCTGCGTCAGCTGGATGTTGTATTGCTCCAGACGGAGGTTTGCTTCTTTTTCTGCCTGCAGCTCCTGCTGCTGCTTTTGCCGCAGGAGAGACCAGCCGACAAAAACTGTTATGACCGAGAACACCATCGCAATGACGATGATGATGACCATGACGATGTTGACCAGCTTTTGGGTATTCACGGCCACATATTCCGCCGGGACAAGAAACGCCAGCGTCCACCGGGCATTCTCCATCTGCTTCAGAGCGTAGAAATACTCGGTGCCGTCCAGCACGGCGTTGGAATAACAGGAGCCTGTGCGGTCAAGCCGCTCCTTTGCCTCCGCAAAGGAAGAGCCGTGCAGATAGGACATCCGGGAGAGCACGGTGTATACGTTGTGTCCCTTCAGCAGTTCGGTATCGTTGGCGTTGAACAGCTTGAAACCGTCGTTATCCAGCACATAGACGCTGTTGTTATTTTCGTAGGCATCACAGCGGAAATAATCGTTCAGCTGGGTCATGCTCTGCGAAATGCCAAAGTAGCGCAGGGTGATCTTTTTTTCTCCGCTTTGCAGTGTGATGGGGGTGGAGAGCTGTTCCAGGAACACCATCCGGGAGTCGTCCACGGTCAGCGAGTTGGAAACGTAGCTGACCCGCTGCGGTGCGCTTTCCAAATACTTCATTCCTCGCAGCAGCCCCATGCGGCCATTCTCAGTATAGTAATGTCCGGCAGAGTCCACGGCAATCAATTCGATCTGTCTTTCATGGTAATTGGAAAGCTCCGACAGCTTTTTCAGATAGCGGTAGAACTCGGTATCGGTCTTTAACGGGGTGCAGTACAAATAATTGCATTGTACATTCACCTCGCTCCAATGGGTATCGATGACATCCTCCAGACTGCGGAACATCTGGTGGGTGACCTCTTCCATCTGGTTCAGCCGCTCATGGTAGACAAGGTTCTGGATGTAGGTCCGGCTCACGATAAAAAGGGTCAGGATGACCGCAACGATGACAACGCCGATGCCCCAAAGCAGCTTTTTATATAGTTTGTTGTTCACATCCAGTATCTCCTGTCTGTTCTATTCAGCTCCATGCGGTATCTGCCCGGCTGATGGTGGTGTATGCACCAAAGAAGGCTTTTGCGGCGTCCATGCCCACCACGCCGCTGTCTGTGACCGTGGTCTCCGCAGCCAGCTGGTCGCTCACACCGCAGATGGCAACCTGATAGGTCTTGCCGGCCTCCGGCTGCACCGGGCTTACCAGCACATAGGGATAGCCCTTGCCGTTGCCGTAGGCATCATAGCCAGAAGCAAGCAGGTCGTTGATCTGCTGTCCGGTCAGGGCAACGGTCTGGATGGTGCGGTTCCAGCCGGTGGGCAGGATCACCGAAAGGTCGTAATCCGTAATGCCCTTGGCGTACAGCTTGGCCGCTACGCCGTGATGGTTCTGATCGGTGGGGTTGCCGGGGATCCATGTGCTCAGCGAGACCAGCGCAAGGTCGCTGCCGGTAGCCTGTGCAAAGCAGCGGCCTACCAGCATGGCGCAGTCCTGCTGCGAAAGCTCCTCCGTAACGGTAGTGATGACATCCGGGGTGTTGTTCACCACACTATCCTGATCCTCGTCCAGCTGACGGATCACATCCTCCATGGTGGCGTTGCCCTTGATAAAGTCCAGCATTTTAAGGCCGGTGGTCACGATGGTGTTTTCCCAGCCGGAATAGATAAAGGGCGCGGTGTTGCCTGCGTTCAGGGCATCGGCAACATCGGCGTAGTAGGTGTCGTCTGCCTTTGCACCCTTGAAGGGCAACAGGCTGCTTTTCAGCGCCGTTGCGGGCTGCAGAGCGCTGGTGCCTGCAACGGTGGAAAGCACACGCATCACCTTGAGCGCATCTTCCAGCTTCTGGGGGTTCTGTTTCAGCTTTTTATTCAGACCGTAGAAGCGGTTCACATTCAGCACAAAAACGTTCTGGGTGCCGTCCTCCGAGAGAAACGGCATCAGCCCGAATTTATCGGCGTTGCCGTCTGCCTCCACAATGCCGTTGGTGTTTCCGATCAAAAACAGGGTGTTCCCCTCGGCCATCCTCTGCAGGGTCACATTGTCGTCAAGAGCATCGCCGGAGTCGTTCAGCATCCCGATGTCCTTCCACTTCTGGACATAGGCCATGGCCTGCATCATGCCGGGGGTATTGCTGACATTCGCCTTACCGGACAGATAATCCCGCTGCCACAGCCTGCCGTCCAGTGTGCCGAGGAAATCGGCGTCTGCAATGTTGCACAGGTACTGGAAACCGTAGCCCGGATACTGGATCTGCGGCAGACAGAGATCGACCCCGGCTTCCTTTGCCTTTGCAGCCAGTTCTTCCAGCTCAGCGAAAGAATTGGGCAGCTCCCAGCCGTATTTCTTCAGCAGGGTCTTGTTGTAGGTGATGCCGTAGCAGTTGTAGGTCGAGGGCAGCAGGTAGATGGCACCGTTGTCGAACACGTCCTGCAGACGGGACTCCACATAGTTATCCGTAAAATCGTAGCCGGAAAGGTCCAGCAGTTTGTCGGAGACCAGATCGATCCGGGGGTCGTAGTAGGTCAAGGTGCAGACGTCCGGCAGGTCGCCCGCCGCAAACATATTCTGCAAACAGGTGGTGGTGTTATCGCCGCTGTAGGGCACGACCTCGATGTTCACTTCCGGGTAAACGCTGTGTACCTGCTCAATAAAGGCTTCTATCTCCTTATAAGGTGCCATAAAGGTGATGGCTTCGTGCGCATCGTCTTTTTTCGCCGTTTCGGTCTTACCGCCGCCGCAGGCGGTCAGCGCTGCCGTTGCCGCCGTAATGCCGCAAACCTGCAAAAACGAGCGGCGGGAGATCTTTTTCATCATACAAATATTTTCCTCACATTTTCGGAGGCAGTACCACGCAGGTGCAGTAGCGCAGTGCTGCTTTAGCGATTCTTACACATCCCACAGGAACTCCGACGCCTGCGAGCAGACCGCACTGCGTTTTGCGTCGATTACCCCATAAAAGCAGTGTTATTATTTTAACACTGCAACAAAAGCGTTTCAAGCCGTTTGGGAATTTTTCGCACTTGAAAGGGTGAATTCCGGGCTTTTTATCGTTATTTTCCTTCCGGTGCGGCAAAAAAGCTGAGCACCTGTTCTTGCACAGATGCTCAGCTTTGCACGACTCTTCTGTTATTTACCGCTGCGTTTTCAGCATTCTACCCGATGGAAGCGGCTGCTTACATGGCGATCCAGCCAAGGGCATTTGCCACCGAGCTGACCAGAATGATGGCCGCAAAGATGGGGCACAGATAGCGGATCATAAAGTTGAAGATCTTTTTGCGGCGGAAGGGCTTGCCGTCCAGCGTCACCTCTTCTTCGATCTTCTGCACGCCGATGACGCGGGACACCAGCAGGCAGGTGGCAATGGCTGCAATGGGCATCATGACAGAGTTGGTGAGGAAATCGAAGAAATCCAGAAACTGCATCCCGAACACCGTCACACCCGCCAGCGGGCCGTAGCCCAGCGCGGACAGGCTGCCCAGCGCCACCATGATCAGGCCGATCAGTGCCGTTGCGCGCTCGCGGCTCCAGCCCAGCTCGTCCTCAAAGGTGGAGACAGCGCTCTCGGTCAGGGCAATGGAGCTGGTGACGGCTGCAAACAGCACCAGCAAAAAGAACAGGACGCCCACCACGTGGCCAAAGCCCATGCTCTCGAACACTTTGGGGATGGTAATGAACATCAGCGCCGGACCGGCCTGCAGGGTATCCGGGTCACCGCCGGAGAAGGAGAACACCGCCGGAATGATCATCAGGCCCGCCATGATGGCAATGGCCGTGTCGAACAGTTCCACGTTCTCGGTGGATTCCTCAATGGAGACATCCTTTTTCATATAGGAGCCAAAAGTGACCAGAATGCCCATGGCGATGGACAGCGAATAGAACATCTGACCCATGGCTGTGACCACCGTCATCCAGGAGAAGTTTGCCACGTTCGGCACCAGAAAATATCTGACGCCGGCCAGTGCACCCGGGCGCGTGACCGAATAGCCCGCAATGACCACCGAAAGCACCACCAGCACCGGCATCATCACCTTGGAAACACGCTCCACGCCGTTGCGCACACCGGCAAAGATGATGGCCAGCGTAAAGGCCGTGAAGATCAGAAAGCACACCTCTGCCGACAGTCCGCTGGAAATGAAATTGGAAAAATAACCGTCCTGCGAAAGCTCACTGCCATGGCCGCTGATATACTCCGACAGATAGCGGATGACCCAGCCGCCGATGACCGAATAGTACGGCACGATCAGAATGGGGATGACCGCATTGATCCAGCCGCCGAACCGCAGGCCGCCCTTTTTGCCAAAGGCGCCAAAGGCACCCACCGGGCTTTTGTGGGTCATGCGGCCCAGTGCCGTTTCGGCCACGATCATCGTGTAGCCAAAGGTGACGGCCAGTACGATGTACACCAGCAGAAAAATGCCGCCGCCGTACTTTGCGGCGAGATACGGAAACCGCCAGATGTTGCCAAGGCCCACCGAAGCGCCTGCGGCCGACAGCACAAAGCCGATCTTGCCGGAAAAAGCGCTGCGCTTTTGTTTTTGTGTATCCATGTTGCAGATCCTCTTTTCCTATATTCCTATACACAAGTGGTTTTAGTGTACCATATCTGTCGGCCAAATACAACGGTTCCGTCTGTTTGCGTACAAAAAACAAACAGCGCCCCGCAAGGGAGCGCTGCCTGTCTTTATAAGAGGTATACGCGTTGAGCTCAGAAGATGCTGTAGCCCAGCAGCTGCGGCAGGGCGGTGGTAAGCGGGCCCCACAGGCTGATGGAGATCAGAACGATCACATTGCAGATCACGTAGGGCGCTGCGCCCTTGAAGATCTCGATGATGGGCATGCGGTTGATCTTGTTGCAGGCGTTCAGGCACATGCCGACCGGCGGGGTGACCAGACCAATGGCCAGACCGGTGATCATCATGGCACCGAACTGCAGCGGCGAGAAGCCGTACTGCACCATGACCGGCAGCAGGATGGGGGTGAGCAGCAGGATGGCCGGGCTGACGTCGATGAAGGTGCCGATCATCAGGATCAGCACATCAAAGATCAGCGCAATGGCCCACGCGGGCATGTTCAGGGACATGAAGAAGGCACCCACCGTCTGCGGCACCTTCTGCATGGTCAGCACCCATGTGAAGATGGTGGTAAAGCCGATGATGAGCATGATGGAGGAGGAGGAGATCAGGGTCTTTTTCAGGGCCTCCCAGACGCCCTTCCATGTCAGCTCCCTGTAGACGAAGAAGCCCACCAGCATGGAATACAGCACGGCCACACCGGCACTTTCGGATGCAGTGCACACGCCGAAGGAAACGCAGATGATGATGAACAGCGGCATAATGAGGGCGGGAATGCCGGAAAGCAGGCTCTTTGCGGCGCGCTTGCCGTCAAACTTGACCTTTTCCGGGTGCCAGCCCTTCTTGGCACTGATGATATACACCAGCACCAGCTGGGTCAGGCCGATCAGGATGCCGGGTACGGCACCTGCCACGAACAGCGCACCCACCGATGCGCCGGAGATCATGGAGTAAACGATCATGGGCGTAGAGGGCGGGATGATCATGCCCATGGTGGAGGATGCCACCGTGATGCCCGCAGAAGCTTCCGGCGGGTAGCCTTCCTTCTCCATGGCGGGGATCAGGATGGAACCCAGAGCCGATGTGTCGGCCACCGAGGAACCGGAAATGCCGCCGAAGATCATGGAAGCCACGATGTTCACTTCGCCCAGACCGCCGCGGACGGGGCGCAGCAGCTCCATGCAGAAGTTGATGATGCGCTGGGTGATGCCGCCGGTGTTCATCAGCTCACCAGCCAGCATGAACAGCGGCATGGCGATCATCAGCTCACTGTAGGCACCGTTCCACACGCGCTGCGGCAGCATAGTAATAAAGGTAGGTGCATAGATCAGGATATAGGTCACGCAGGAAGCACCGATGGCGAAGGCCAGCGGGATGCCCAGCGCGGCAAAGAAGATCAGCAGCACCAGAAGGATGAGCATTGCCATAGTTGTGTATTCTCCCCTTTCCGCTTATGCGTCGTCACGGCTCAGCGCCTGATTCTTGGGCGCAAAGTAGGAAATGTCGGCCTTGTACAGGGTGATGATCTTGATCACGACGCAGATGGCACAGATGATGCCGCACACCGGCATGATGCCGTACATATACATCATGGGGATCTCCATGCCCTGACTGATCTGCTTACCGGCAACACCCACATACTTGAAGCCCTGATAGGTGAACACCAGAACCACAGCCAGCACGATGAGGTAGTTGATGATGGCAAGCCAGCGCTTGCGGGCAGGCTTTACGCCGTCGTAAAGGATGTCGATCATGACGTGCTCGTCCTTGATCACGTTGATGCCCATGCCCCAGAAGGTGGTAAAGGCAAACAGGGTGGTGTTGAACTCTGCCAGCTGCTTCCAGCTCAGGGAGAAGCAGTAGCGCGCAATAACGGTAAAGATCACAAGAGCTGCCAGCAGTGCCATGGCGATCACGCCGATGGTAAAGTATATGTCAAACAGCTTCTTGCCGATTTTTTTCAGCTTTTCGATGGTGCTCAGCCCCTTTCGGTTATTTTACAACTTTTTCCATCGGCCTGTTACAGCAGAGGGCAGCCCGCAGGCTGCCCTCTCGCCTTTACCGTAACATGGCCGTTCTAGCCTTTGGTCGTTTCTGCTTATGCCTTTGCGACGATATCCTGCATCTCCTTGATCTCGTCGGCGGTGCAGATGCCCTCGGTGACACACTGGTCGTACACGGACTGCACAGCGGTCTGGAAGGCCTTCAGCTCATCGGCAGAGGGCTCGTAGACCTCGCAGCCGTAGTCCACGATGGTCTGCTTTGCGGCGCTGGAGTTCTTGTCGATCAGCTCGTCGTTGTATTCGCCCATCTTGGTGGCGCACTCGGTAATGATATCGCGGTACTCCTCGGGCAGGCCGTTCCACCATGCTGCGTTCACATAGAAGGGGTCCGGATGGAACTGGTAGTTGACCTCAGTAAAGTACTTCTGCACTTCATAGAACTTCATGCCTTCCACGTTGACCCAGGGGTTCTCCTGACCGTCTGCAACGCCGGTCTTCAGGCCCATGTACAGGTCGGAGTACGGGATGGTGGTGGTGGTAGCGCCCATTGCCTGGAAGGTCATGTCAATGGTCTTCATGCCGTTGGTGCGCATCTTCAGGCCCTTCAGGTCTGCGGGAGCCTTGATGGCATGTTTGGAGTTGGAGAACTGGCGGTAGCCGCCTGCATCGCACAGGTTGATGATGACGGTGCCGGTCTCGCCCTCGGCCTCAGCACACACCTTCTGTGCCAGGTCGCTCTGCAGCAGAGCCGTGACCTGTGCACGGGTGTTGGTCAGGAAGGGCAGGGTGAACATCAGCAGACGGGGGCTGAAGTCGAACTGACCGCCGCGCATGCCCTGCACGGTGCCGGCCACGACCTGCTCCAGCATCTCCTTCTCGGTGCCCAGCTGGCCGTTGCCGTAAACTTCGATCTTCACATGGCCGTTGGTGGCCTCTGCCACATCGGCGGCAAACTGCTCCATGGAAACAAAGCGGGGGTTGCCCTCGGGCTGTGCATGACCCACGGTCATGGTGAAATCGCCCAGAGATGCAAACTTGTCCTCACCGGCTGCTGCGGCACTTGCTGCAGTGCTGGTGGATGCTGCACCGGAAGCAGCCGGGGTGGATGCACCGGAACCGCCGCAGGCTGCCAGAGCACCTGCAGCTGCCATTGCACCAGATACCTTCAGGAAATTGCGACGAGAGATCTTTTTCATAATCTTCCTCCTTGTTTCAGGGGTGCCGTTTTGCCTCATACGCCAGCAAAGTTTTTTGTATGCCCCTGTATACAGCATTTTCATTGCACGCTAATCGTAACAGAAAATTCACATCCGCACAGGAGCCAAACTTCACCAACTTCGTAAAGTTTCTTTGTGCATAACTAACAATCTTATCCGTTTCTCGTGGAAACTGTTACAATTCGATGACACAATTCCGTTCATTTTCATCTGATATATCAATTTTCGTCAAAAATGATAAATTTCGGAGCTTTTCCTATACTTGTATACAGGCTATTGTATACTTCATCCTCATACGTTGACAATCTCTTTTGGGCAGGCTAAAATAGAAATATCTTATCATCAACTGTGTAAATGGAGTGTGAACACATGGCTGAACAGCTGCATCCGGAGGACATCTACCAGACGTTGGAACACGATATCGTTACGCTGAAGATCAAGCCCGGAGAGACCATCAGCGAAAATCAGCTGTGCAAACGGTTCGGCATTTCGCGCACGCCGGTGCGCGCTGCCCTGCAGCGGCTGGAACAGAACGGCTTTGTGCAGATCATTCCCTGCAAGGGCACCATCGTCACCCCCATCAATCTGGATATCGTGGATCAGATCGCATACCAGCGCACAGCCGTTGAAAGCATGGTGCTGCGCGATTTCATTCAGGTCTGTTCGCCCAAAGAGTACATCGAGATCAAGCACAAATATGACCTGCTGGAGGAAATGGCCCAGACCATGACCGACCCGGAGAATGTGGATATCAACGCCTTTCTCATGCTGGATCTGGAAATGCACGCCATCTGGTTTTGCAGCATGAACAAGTGGTACATCTGGCAGAGCCTGACCAAGCCGCAGCCGGACTACTCCCGCTTCACCCGTCTGGATGTGGTGCGGGCCAACAATGTGCCGGATGTGCTCAGCGAGCACCGGGAGATCCTGCGCGTGATCCGGGAAAAGGATGTGGACGCCATTGAACCGCTGATCCGGCATCACCTGTACGGCGGCCTGCGCCGCATGGGCACCCAGCTGTATGCGGAGAAATACAAATCCTATTTTACCGGCATCTGAACCAATAAAAACAGGCGCATCCGCCAGCCTTTCGGCCTTTGGATGCGCCTGTTTCGTTTTTTGTATGATTTACTGCTTGTGGTACTTGCGGTCCTCTTCCTCGTAAACGGGGTCACAGGTCAGGTACATTCCCAGCCGGTTCAGGGTGCTGGTGTCCACACTCGAGAGCAGCACAGTGGAGTGCACATCGCAGCCCTTGAGGTTCGGCAGCTGGTGCATGGCCGCTGCGGCCTGCTCGTTGTCGGCTGCAGAGCTGGACAGGGCAATGAGGATCTCATCGGTGTGCAGGCGGGGATTCTTGCCGCCCAGATAGTTGGTCTTGAGGGTCTGGATGGGCTCAATGGAAGCCGCACTCACAAGGTCGGTCTCCTGCGGGATGCCGGCCAGCACCTTGAGGGCGTTCATCAGGGCAGATGCAGCCGCACCCAGCAGGGGGCCGGTCTTGCCGGTGACAACAGTACCGTCCGGCAGCTCAATGGCGGCAGCGGGGGCTCCGCCGGTGCTCTCGCTGCGGGCATGAGCCTGCTTTTCCACTTCGCGCTGGCCCACGGTCAGGTCAGCCTGATTCAGCAGCAGTTCCAGCTTGTAGCGCTCGGTCTCCTTGACCGTACCGGTGATCTTCTGCTCACACAGGCACTTGAAGTAACGGCGCAGGATCTCCTTGCGGGATGCTTCGCGGCAGACTGCATCGTCCACGATGCAGTTGCCTGCCATGTTGACGCCCATATCCGTGGGGCTCTTGTAGGGGCTCTTGCCCGCGATGAGCTCGAACATGGCGTTCACCACCGGGAAGATCTCAATGTCGCGGTTGTAGTTTACGGTGGTCACGCCGTAGGCTTCCAGATGAAACGGGTCGATCATGTTCACATCGTTCAGGTCGGCCGTGGCGGCCTCGTAGGCCAGATTCACCGGGTGCTTGAGGGGAATGTTCCAGATGGGGAAGGTCTCGAACTTGGCGTAACCGGCCTTGACGCCCCGCTTGTATTCGTGGTACAGCTGGGACAGGCAGGTGGCCATCTTGCCGCTGCCGGGGCCGGGGGCCGTGATGACGACGAGGGGGCGCTGGGTCTCGATGTAGTCGTTCTTGCCGTAGCCCTCGTCGCTGACGATGCGGGCCACATCGTTGGGGTAGCCGGGAATTTTGTAGTGGCGGAAGGTGCGGATGCCCAGACTGTTCAGCCGCTTTTCAAAGGCCTCCACCTCCGGTGCGGCGGCGTACTTGGTCACGCACACGCTGCCCACATACAGGCCCACCTCCTGAAACGCGTCGATCAGGCGCAGCACGTCCAGATCGTAGGTGATGCCGTAGTCGCCGCGGATCTTGTTGCTGATGATGTCCTCGGCGCTGATAACGATGACCACCTCGGCCTGATCCTTCAGCTGAAGCAGCATCTGCAGTTTGGAATCGGGCTGAAAACCCGGCAGCACACGGGATGCATGGTAATCATCGAACAGCTTGCCGCCGAATTCCAGATAGAGCTTGTTGTCGAACTTCTTGATGCGCTCACGGATGTGCTCCGACTGCATCGAAAGATATTTATCGTTGTCAAATCCAATTTTCATCGTTCGTTTCCTTTTCCTCTTTGCTGTGCCCGGCACACTGCACCGGAACTTTTCCATAACAGAAACAGTATACCACACTCAAAAACCGGGTGCAATCCAAAAGGAGGCCCTTGCGGCTTTTTCCAGCAAATGCGGCGTTTCGCCTTATTCTTTGCCCTGTTTTTTGTGAAAATGGTTCTTGCCGCCTTTTTGACAACGGGTGTATAATGGAGCTGTTCGGCAAATGCCTTTGAAAACAGAGAGGAAGTCTATCATGAACTCTGCCGAGGATTATACATACCGTTATCTTGAGACCGACGATCTCGATCAGTATAACGCCCTGCTGCGCTATACCTTTCAGGTGACCGAGGAAGAGCTTACCGCCACCGGCTGGAAGGACGACGAGATCAAGCAGTCCAAGTTTCCTGTGCTGGAACGCGCCGATGTGCTGGGCTGCTTTGACGGCAAAAACCTCGTCTCGCAGTTCGCGGTCTACCCGCTGAAAATGAACATCTACGACACGGTATATCACGTAGGCTTTGTGACCAGCGTGTGTACCTACCCGGAATACACCGGCAACGGCATCATGAAGCGGCTGATGATCCAGGGCCTGACCCAGATGCACAAGGAGGGCAAGAGCTTCGCTCTGCTCTACCCCTACTCCATCCCGCTGTACCATCACCTTGGGTGGGAGATCATCTCCAACAAGATCTCCTTCAACATCAAGGACCGGCAGATCCCCACAAAGGTCTCCGCGCCCGGCTATGTGCGGCGCGTCGCATGGGACAACACCGAATTCCACGAGCTGCACTCGCACTTTGCTTCCATCACGCACGGGTGCCTGTTCCGTAACGCGCTGGCATGGGAAGAATACTGGCGCTGGGATGAGGACGACACCAACGTTGCCGTCTACTATAATGTAAAGGACAAGCCCTGCGGCTACATGGTGTACCTCATCAAGAACGACATCATGCACATCAAGGAAATGATCTACCTGAACCGCGAGGCCCAGAAGGGCCTGTGGGAGTACATCCATGCCCACGATTCCATGATCGATGAGGTGCACGGCAATACCTATTTCAGCGAGCCCATCGCCTTTGAAATGGACGACGGCGACATCAAAGAGGCCATCCGCCCCTATGCCATGGGCCGTATCGTGGATGTGGCCGGATTTCTGGAGGATTACCCCTGCGACCCGGACGGCGGCGAGCTGTGCATCGAGCTGGAGATCGCGGACACTCTTCTGCCCTGGAACGACCGCACCTTCCGCATCCGATTTGCAGACGGCGGCTGCAAGCTGACCAATGCCCCCGCCGAATACCACCTGAAAATGGGCATCGGCACCCTTTCCACCCTGCTGCTGGGCTACAAGACCGCAGAACGCCTGTTTGAGCTGGAACGCATCGAGGGCCGGGAGGAAGCCGTGGAACGGCTGGACGATGTACTGTTCCATAAGATCCCGTACATTTCGGATTATATCTGATTCTAAAATTATCTGTAGTTTTGCAGGACAGCAGGAAGTTTCTCCAGCGAATGACCGGGAAGTGGGGCCCTGCCACCGCAGGTGGTGGGGCGGAACCGTGGGTTCCGGGCTGTTCGCGGAGAAAGCTTCCTGCCGTCCTGCCGGGCAACTGGATACAGCAAGCCCCCGGGTCTCCCCGGGGGCTTGCTGCGGCTTTATGAAGTATCTCGAATATGGAGGGAATAGCGTTTATTCTGCGTCGGTACGGTTTTTCTTGAGCAGGCTCAGGATCACGGCACCCAGCACACTGCCCACGGCCAGTGCCACACAGTACAGCACTGCGTGGTCAACCACAGGGAACACGAAGATGCCGCCGTGCGGTGCACGCAGAGCGCAGCCGAAGGTCATGGAGAGCGCACCGGCCACCGCTGCACCGGCCACGCAGCTGGGCAGGACGCGCAGGGGATCTGCTGCTGCATAAGGGATCGCGCCCTCGGTAACGAAGCACAGGCCCATGACGTAGTTCACGATGCCGTTGCGGCGCTCGTCGGCCGTCCACTTCTTGGGGCAGAAGGTGGTGGACAGGGCGATGGCGATGGGAGGAACCATGCCGCCCACCATGACAGCGGCCATCACCTCATAGTTGCCGGAGGCAAGGGCTGCCGTGCCAAAGACGTAAGCTGCCTTGTTGAAGGGGCCGCCCATATCAACGCTCATCATACCGGCTACGATGGCACCCAGCAGCACCTTGGAGGTGCCGCCCATGGCGTTCAGGCAATCGGTCATGGCCGTGTTGATCATGCCCATGACCGGGTTGATGCCGCACATCACCGCGCCGAGGATGAGCATACCGCCCAGCGGGTAGATGAGCATGGGGCGGATGCCGTTCAGGCTGGCAGGCAGCTTTTCGGTGATCTTTTTCAGCAGCTCAACGATGTAGCCTGCAGCAAAACCGGCCAGCAACGCCGCAAGGAAGCCGCCGGAAACACCGGTGGTCTCACCCGCTGCAATGCCTGCAAAGTTGGTGCCGTTCATGGCCAGCACACCGCCCGCAAAGCCGACTGCCAGACCCGGACGGTCTGCAATGGACATGGCAATAAAGGCAGACAGGATGGGCAGCATGTAACCGAAGGCTGCGCTGCCCACCGTCTTAAAGAAGGCAGCGACCGGGGTGTTCATGCCAAAGTTGGAGGGATCGATGGTGTAATCGTCCAGCAGGAACGCCAGTGCGATCATGATGCCGCCGCCCACCACGAAGGGCAGCATGTGGGAGACACCGTTCATCAGGTTCTTGTACAGGGTGCGGCCAAAGCTGTCCTTGCCGGAAGCATCCTCGGCGGCCTGTGCGCCGCCCTCGGCGTGGTAAACAGGCACCTCGCCGTGCACGATCTTCTTGATGAGCTCCTCCGGCTTGTGGATGCCATCGTCCACCCGGGTGAACAGCACCGGCTTGCCGTCGAAGCGGGCGGTCTCCACCTTCTTTTCTGCCGCCACGATGATGCCGTCGCAGTTTGCGATCTCTTCTCTGGTGAGGATGTTCTTGGCACCATCCGAGCCATTGGTCTCCACCTTGGTGGGCAGGCCCAGCTTGTCGCCGGCCTTGGTCAGGGCTTCGGCGGCCATATAGGTGTGGGCAATGCCGTTGACGCAGGCGGTCACGGCCAGAATGCGGTAGCCGTTCTGGGGGATCTCCTGCTGGGTGAAGCTCTCCGCACCGAACTGAGCCTCCTCCTGTGCATCGATGCAGTCAAGGAACTCTGCCGGGGTCTTTGCGGCCTTCAGCTTTTCTACAAAGTCCTCGTTCATCAGCATCTGCATCATACGGGCCAGCATGTCCACATGCAGGCTTCCGTTTTCCGGAGCTGCAATGGCAAACAGCAGGTCGGTGGTGCCATCGTCCTCGGCATTGTACTGCACCGGGCTGCTCAACCGCAGCGCCGCCAGACTGGGCCGGGTGACTACATTGGTCTTGGCGTGGGGCACCGTGATGCCGTTGTCCACATAGGTGGAGCCCTCCGCCTCACGGGCATAAAGGGCCTTTTTGTAGGCTTCCTTGTCCGTGATGTTGCCATGGGTGGCCTGCAGCTCCACCAGACGGCTGATGATCTGCTCCTGATCGGTCAGAGCCTCATCCAGTGCGATGGACTGCGCGGTGAATAATTCCGTAATACGCATGATTTTTCTCCCTTCCTGTATAACTGCAACCCTCTCCGTCACAGAGGTTCAGATTTTCTTCATCAGTTCGTCGATTTTTTCTTTGGTAGCAAGACCCAGACTGAACGCGGTGGCGCTGCCGCAGGCGGTGCCCAGACGCAGTGCAAAGGAATAGCTCCGGGTCTGCATCCAGCCAGCCACAAAGCCGGCCACCATGCTGTCACCTGCGCCCACGCTGTTTACAACCTTTCCCTTGGGGCAGCCGATGCGGTGTACCTGTCCCTGCTCGTCCACCAGCAGGGCACCGTCCCCCGCCATGCTCACCAGCACGTTGCGGGCACCCTTTTCCTGCAGGGTGCGGGCCGCAGCAATGATCTCTTCCTCTGTTTTCAGCACCTTGCCCACGATCTCGCCCAGCTCGTGATTGTTGGGTTTGATGAGGAAGGGGTGATACTGCAGAACATTCATCAGCAGGTCGCGGGTGGCATCCACCACCGTGCGCACGCCCCTGCCCTGCAGCCGGGCCAGCAGCCGCTCGTAGGTATCCTGCGGCAGACTCTTGGGAATGCTGCCCGCCAGAATGAGGATATCATCCTCGTTCAGGCTGTCCAGTTTCTTTTCCAGCTCCTGCATGGCGCTCTCCGGGATGTCGGGGCCTGCGCCGTTCAGCTCGGTCTCCTGCCCGGCCTTGATCTTTACATTGATGCGGGTCATGCCCTGCTCCAGATGCACAAAGTCGGTCTTCATGCCCTGTGCCGCAAGGCCCCGCTCCAGCCATGCACCGGTCTCGCCCGCCACAAAGCCCAGTGCCACGCTCCCGCAGCCCAGCTGTGCCAGCACGCCGGACACGTTGATGCCCTTGCCGCCCAGCACGCAGTCCTCACCGGCTGCGCGGTTCACCTCGCCTACTTCCAGCGGTGCTTCCAAGCGCACCACATAATCGATGGCCGGATTGAATGTAACTGTGTAGATCATACTTTCGTCTCCTTTACCAGTGTGAACTGTTTGTATTTCGGATTGGGGCAGCGGTTGGTGAGGATGGCACCGCCCTGCAGGTCGGCGATGACCGCCGGGTAGATGCGGGCAAACTTGGCGTCATCCACAAGGAACCATGTTTCCTGTGCCCGGTGCGCCGCTGCCGCCTTGACGGCGGCTTCTTCCGGGTCCGGGGTGGTAAAGCCTGCTTCCAGCGCCACACCGTTGGCGCCCATGAAGGCCTTGGTGAAATTGTATTGCTGGATAATGCTCACGGTAGGAGCACCCACAATGGCCTCGGTCTGGGGCCGCAGCAGTCCTCCGGGCAGATACACCCGACAGCCCTTCTGGGCCAGCGCCCGGGCGTGGGCCACGCCGTTGGTCAGATAGCTGGCCTTGAGGGCATCCCCGGTCAGGGCCCGCACCAGCTCCAGCGTGGTGGAACCGGCATCGATGAACACAAAATCGTTCGCGTTGATGAGCTGCGCCGCAGCCTGTGCGATGCTGCGCTTCTGCTCCACCGCCAGCGTTTCCTTTGCTTCCATGGTGGGTTCGTCTGCCAGAAAGCGGCTGTCCGGCAGCGTGGCACCGCCATGCACCTTGTTCAGCTTGCCCTGCCGATCCAGCTCGGTCAGGTCGCGGCGGATGGTGGATTCGCTGGTGTTCAGCGCCTCACACAGCTCCTGCACCGTGACGGTGCGTTTGCGGTCCAGCTGTTCCATGATCAGGCTGAAGCGTTCTTCTGCCAGCATCTGCATCCTCTCCTTGGGCTTTATTTTTGTTTGACGGTTTGTGACCGTTTATGCATTGTTTTGGTTGATTGTATCTTTATTATAGCAAATATAGTGCCAAAATCAATCACTTTCAGTCGCTTTCGTTCATTTTCGTTCACAAAAAATTGTCTTGAAATTTGTGCAGGGAGCACAAAAGCTGAGATACAAGCATTCTGTGCAAACAAAAAAGCCGCTGTGCGTACCAATCGCACAGCGGCCGGAGAGAAGGTCTGGTTCAGGAAAGGCTCACTCGGCAGTCCAATAGAAATCATCGCCGGGCATTGCGCCGCCCACCGCCTTGGGGTCGGCGTCAAACAGCACCTGCAGATAAGCGGATGCGTTGGTCTTGAGCTCGTCGCCGGTCAGGCATACGATGTTGCACTCGGGCAGAGCCTTCTTTGCGATCGCAGCCTTGGCCACAACGCCCTGCTCCTCGCACAAAGCAGCGGTGCCGTCCAGATCGGTATTGGCAGCTTCCACGCTCTTGGCGTAGTCGGTCAGGAATGCAGCCACCATGTCCGGGTGTTCCTCGGCATACTCCTTGCTCACCACGGTCACGCCCGTGATGAGCTGGGTATCGGCCACCTTGTTCCACTCCTCGGTCAGGTCCAGAGCCACACGCAGGGTGTCGTCCTGCAGGCCTGCAGCGGTCACGTAGGGCTGGGGCAGGACGGCAATGGCATCCTCGGTATTGGCCATCTGAGCCGTGACCTCGGTGGCCTCGCTGTAGTATTCAATGGTCACGTCCTTGTCCGGGTCAATGCCGTTCTGGGTCAGCAGATAGCGCAGCACATACTCGGGCGTGGTGCCCTTGCCGGTGGACAGGATGGTTCGGCCCTTCAGATCTGCCATGGACTGGACCGTATCGCCGCCTTTTTCCACTACGTACAGCACGCCAAGCGTGTTGACGGCAACAGCCTGAATGCCGCCCTCCGTCTTCTGATACAGGGTCGCAGCCAGATTTGCCGGGATGGCGGCCATGTCCAGCTCGCCCTTCATCAGCAGGGGCACGATCTCATCGGCAGCACCGTAGAGCTGCAGATCGTAGTCCATGGAAGCGGTACCGTCCTCTTCCATGCTCAGCAGGTTCACCAGACCCATGGTGGTGGGGCCCTTCAGGCCGGCGATGCGCAGCGCATCGTTGGTGGACAGCTCCTTGGCTTCCTCGCTGGAAGCAGCTTCGGAGACGGCTTCGCCAGAGGCAGCGCTGGAAGCAGTGGTGCCGGATGCTGCGCCGCCGCAGGCAGCAAGGCTCAGGGCAAGGGCCAGAGCCAGCAGCACAGATGTCAGTTTTTTCATGCGGGGTTCCCTCTTTTCCTCATCAGACAGCGCGATCCCTGTGCCGCAAAACTTTGCACAGAATCATTGGACTGTCTTTTTATATTTTTTACAAAGCAAATTTGCAAAATCATTTGCTTTGCGGGTCTAAGTTTACTATAATAGAATCAAAAATACCGTTGCGTGTGCAACGGAATTGCAGGAGGGCTGTGGAGACCCCAGGTCTTTCCCACAAATTTGCGATGAAAAACTATCTTTCGCTGTTATGCTCCACCTCATTATTCAATGGTCTGACCGCCGAAGAGCTGCAGACCCTGCTGAGCCAGCTGGGCGCCGTGGTGCGCAGCTACGGCAAGGGCGAGGCCCTTGTGCTGGCGGGCGAACCCAGCCGTCGGGTAGGCATTGTGCTGAACGGCGAGCTGGAAGCCTACCGTCCCGGGCCGCAGGGCGCCCGTATCCCCATCACCCACATGGAGCCGGGCGGGGTGTTCGGCGATGTGCTGGGCGGTTCCAGCCGGACCAGCCCGGTCACGGTTGTGGCATCGGTACCCTGTGAGGTGCTGCTCATCCCTTACGAGCAGCTTCTGCTGTCGGACGGCAGCCCGGCGCATCAGCTGGCGCTGCGCAATCTGGTGCGCACCATCAGCGATAAATATTTTTCCCTCTCCCGCCGGGTAGACCTGCTGGTGCTCAAAAGTCTGCGGGCCAAGGTGTGCGCCTATCTTCTGAGCGAGAGCGAACGGGCCGGAAGCCTGACCTTCAGCATCCCGTTCTCCCGCATCCAGCTGGCAGATTACCTGAACTGCGACCGCAGCGCCCTCAGCCGTGAGCTGAGCCAGATGCAGCGGGACGGCCTGCTGGACACCTACAAGAGCAGCTTCAAACTGCTGAAACCCGAGGTGTTGAAGCAGATGGTGCAGTAACCATTTGAATAGCCACCGCGTGCGCTTTGGCTGTATTCAGCGGAAATTTTATTTTTATATTTGAGTTTTAGAAAAATCTGCGGATTTTTCTAAAGCTCTTTTTCACTGGAAGGCCGTAACCGTCAGCGGCATTATCTTGTTATTTTTAAGGAGTATTTTTAAATATGTCAAAACCGATTTTATGGATCGTAATCCCCTGCTACAACGAAGAGCAGGTGCTGCCCATCACAGCACCCATGTTTCTGGAAAAGATCCATTCTCTGGCCGCACAGGGCCTTGTGAGTGAAAAGAGCCGGGTGCTGTTCGTGAACGACGGCTCCAAAGACAAGACATGGGAGCTGATTCAGAATTTTGCTGCGCAGGATGAGCACTATATCGGCATCGCCCAGAGCCGCAACCGCGGCCACCAGAACGCCGTGCTGGCCGGTCTGATGGAGGCGCTGCACAGCGGCACCTGCGATATTACCATTTCCATCGACTGCGATGGTCAGGATGACATCAACGCCATGGACGAGATGGTAAAAAAGTATCTGGACGGTGCCGAGGTGGTCTACGGTGTGCGCAGCCGCCGCGATACGGACACCTTCTTCAAGCGGTTCACTGCCGAGGGCTTTTACCATGTGATGAACGCTCTGGGTGCGGACATCGTGTTCAACCATGCAGACTACCGCCTCATCAGCACCCGTGTGCTGGAAAGCTTTGCCGACTACAGGGAAGTGAACATTTTCCTGCGCGGCATGGTGCCTCTGGTGGGCTTCCGGAGCGATGTTGTCACCTACGAGCGCCATGAGCGCCTTGCCGGTGAGAGCCACTACCCCCTGAGCAAGATGCTGGCACTGGCCTTTGACGGCATCACCAGCCTTTCCAACAAGCCTATCCGCATCATTACCGGGGCAGGCATCGCCGTGAGTCTGGTCGGCTTTATCGGGGTCATCTGGGCCATCGTGTGCGCCGCCATGGGCAGCAGCGTGGCCGGCTGGGCCTCCATCGTGTGCATTGTCTGCTTCATGAGCGGCGTGCAGCTGGTGTGTCTGGGCGTCATCGGCGAATATATCGGTAAAATCTATATGGAGACCAAGGCCCGTCCGCGCTACATCATCAGCGAGCGCACCTGGGCCCCCTACGAAAGGAAGTATCACGGATGAGCAAACAGAGCTGGCGGGGCAGCACCCTGCTGAACCCGGAGCCGCCGGTGCTGGTCTCCTGCGGCGGGCTGGACAAGCCCAACCTCATCACCATCGGCTGGACGGGCACCATCTGCACCCAGCCCAGCATGGTATCCATCAGCGTTCGGCCGGAACGCTACAGCCACCACCTCATTCAGGAAAGCGGACAGTTTGCCATCAATCTGCCTACCGAAGCGCTGGTGCGTTCGGTGGACTGGTGCGGCGTGAAAAGCGGCCGTGACGTGGACAAGTTTGCCGCCTGCGGCCTGCACGCCGCCCCCGGCACTGTACTGACCGACTGCCCCATTCTGGAAGAAAGCCCGGTGAATCTTGAGTGCAGAGTGACCCAGGTGATCCCGCTGGGCAGCCACGATTTGTTCCTTGCCGAAGTGATGGCCTGTGATGTGGACGAAAGCCTGCTGGACGAAAGCGGCAAGCTGTGTCTCGAAAAGGCAAAACTCATCGTCTACAGCCACGGTGACTATCTGGCTCTGGGCCGGAAGCTGGGCACCTTTGGCTACAGCGTGCGCAAGAAAAAGCCGGTAAGGCGTAAAAAATAATTTGCATTTCATCGCTTGACTTTTGCCCAAAACTGCATATACTAAAGATAGGCAATGTAGAGAGATTGAATTCATCGGGTTCATGCCGAAACACGAAGCCCCCGGTAGTGTCAGTACCGGGGGCTTCTTTTAGTGTTTGCTGCCCTTGCCGATCTTACCGTCGATCCATGTGCACAGATAGTAGGCAACTACCTGCGCGGCAACGGTTTGAATAAATGTAGAGAGAGTTTCCAAGGGGTTCACCTCCTTTCCGCGGTTAGGGGAATGGAGAAGGGCCGCAGGAACAGTATAGCATAAAAACCGGTATCGCGCAATTTTGACGCAATACCGGTTTTCTTTTGCATTTATTCGTGCTTTACGCGCTGGATCTCGCCCAGATCATAGGGGGTATTCTGGTAGACATAGTAGTTCAGCCAGTTCTCATACAGCAGGTGGGCGTGGGCACGCCAGCGGAACAGCGGCGGTTTGGACGGGTCATCGTCCGGGTAGTAATTCACCGGCACATGGATGGGCAGGCCCTTGTCCACATCGCGGCGGTACTCTGAATCCAGCGTGTATTTGTCGTACTCCGGGTGGCCGGTGACAAAGATCTGCCGTCCGTTCTCGGTGCTCATGAGGAAGGGCCCGGCCACATCGCTCTCGGCAAGGATGCGCAGAGCCTTGCAGTTGTCCACATCCTCGCGGCTGATGCCGGTGTGGCGGCTGTGGGGCGCATAGAACACCTCGTCAAAGCCGCGCACCAACGGGTTCGACGGGCGGACGACCCGGTGCTCGAACACGCCGAACATCTTTTCCGGCAGCAGCTGCTTGTGCACGCCGTAGTGATAGTACAGGCCCGCCTGCGCGCCCCAGCACACATGCAGGGTGGAGTAGACATTCGTCTCGCTGAAGTCCATGATCTCGCACAGTTCCTGCCAGTAATCCACCTGCTCAAAGTCCATGGTCTCCACCGGTGCACCGGTGATGATCATGCCATCGTAGCGGTTGTTTTTTACCTCGTCAAAGTTCTTATAGAACGATTCGAGGTGTGCCGCCGAAACGTGGGTCGCCGCATGGCTGGCCGTCTGCAGCAGGGTCATGTGCACCTGCAGCGGGGTATTTGCCAGCAGACGGGCGATCTGGGTCTCGGTGGTGATCTTGGTGGGCATCAGGTTCAGGATCAGGATTTCCAGCGGCCGGATATGCTGGGCGAGGGCGCGCTCGCGGTGCATGACAAAGACGTTTTCCTTGTACAGGGCATCGTAGGCAGGCAGAGTCTTGGGAATGATCAGCGGCATAGTGTCGTACTCCTAACGATTTAGAATAGCCTCCGCTGACGCTCTGGCTATCTTCAGCGGAATTTATTTTTGTACTTTGTACTCCAGAAAAGCCTGCGGGCTTTTCTGGAGTACCTTTTTATGGAGAGGGGCCCAAACCGGCAGATGCATAAAGCTCACCCTTTGGGGGAGCTGCTGAACGAAGTGAAGCTGAGAGGGCGAGTCCGTTTGCCT
>ERZ1673702.1345-NODE-1345-length-26670-cov-5.935300_pt1 | contig 26670 bp, 17 predicted proteins | sample MGYA00580232_ERZ1673702 | MGnify/ENA primary metagenome ERZ1673702 (study PRJEB41218, sample SAMN15661792) | gut metagenome | host: Homo sapiens | place: Canada: London | collected 2015-08-20/2019-03-30 | study: EMG produced TPA metagenomics assembly of... | reverse complement strand
TCCGCGGGGCGCATGCCATCGAACAGGCGCTGGAATACGGCGTCAAGGTCTTCGGCGTGACGATCCATTACGTCGACGCCGAGCTGGACGGCGGACGCATCATCGCCCAGCGGGCCTTTCCCTACGAGGGCGATGACATCGGGGAACTGGAAGCGATGATTCATGCCGTGGAATATCCGTTATACATTGAAACTATTAAAAAACTGATCGAATAATGCGCGCATTAATTAGTGTAAGTGACAAGACCGGTGTCGTGGAGTTTGCCAAAGGGCTGCGGACTCTGGGCTGGGAGGTGATCGCCACGGGCGGTACGATGAAGCTCCTGGCCGACAGCGGCGTGGAGGTAATCAACATCAGCGACGTGACGGGATTCCCCGAGATCTGCGACGGCCGCGTGAAGACCCTGCATCCCAACGTGCACGGCGGACTGCTGGCCCGCCGCGACGATCCGGAGCACCTGAAAGCCCTGAAGGATAATCATATCGAGTTCATCGACATGGTCTGTGTGAACCTTTATCCGTTCCGGGAGACGATTTCGAAACCCGGCGTGAAGATGGAGGACGCCATCGAGAACATCGACATCGGCGGACCTTCGATGCTTCGCTCGGCGGCCAAGAACTGGGCCGACGTGACGGTGGTGTGCGACCCCGCGGACTATGACGCGATTCTGGACGAGATTCGCGCCGGCGGCAATACCGAAAAGGCCACGCGCCTGAAGCTCTCGGCCAAAGCCTATACGCATACCGCCGAGTACGACGCGATGATCGCCGCCTATATGCGCGCGCAGGCGGGTCTGAACGAGAAGCTTTTCCTCGAGTTCGACCTCGTGCAGTCGCTGCGCTACGGCGAAAACCCCCACCAGTCGGCCAAATTCTACCGCGAGGGGAAGGAGGTGCCCTATTCGCTGGCATTCGCCAGACAGCTCAACGGCAAGGAGTTGTCGTACAACAATATCCAGGACGCCAACGCCGCGCTGTGCATCGTGCGCGAGTTCGACAAGCCGTTCTGCGTGGGCCTCAAACACATGAATCCCTGCGGCGCCGCGACGGGCAAGGATGTCGTCGAGGCATGGACGAAGGCCTACGAGGCCGACAAGGTGTCGATCTTTGGCGGCATCGTGGCGACGAACTGCACGGTGACGCGCGAAGCGGCCGAGCTGATGAAGCCGATCTTCCTCGAAATCATCATGGCCCCGAAATTCGACGAGGGGGCGCTCGAAGTGCTCTCGGCGAAGAAGAACCTGCGCCTGCTCGAGGTCAGCATGGACAAGGGCGACGTGGACCCGAAACAGTATGTGAGCGTCAACGGCGGCCTGCTGGTGCAGGACCTCGACGTGGCGACGAAGGCCGTTACGGCCGATATGTGCGTCACGAAGGCGAAGCCCGCTGCGGAGCAGATGGAGGATCTCAATTTCGGCTGGCATATCGTCAAACACGTGAAGTCGAACGCCATCGTGGCGGTGAAGGACGGCCGGACGCTGGGCGTCGGCGCCGGACAGATGAACCGCATCGGCTCGGCGGAGATCGCCCTGAAGCAGGCGCATGCCGCAGGCGTCACCGAGGGTCTCGTGCTGGCGTCGGACGGTTTCTTCCCCTTCGACGACTGTGTGACGCTGGCCGCCGAATACGGCGTGACGGCGATCGTGCAGCCCGGCGGTTCGGTCCGCGACGAGGATTCGATCCGGAAGGCCGACGAGAAGGGTATCGCCATGGTATTCACCGGTGAGAGGCACTTCAAGCATTAGTATCACCGGCGTTACCATGTTTGGGTAGTACAGAAATCCGACCGGATACCGGAGCCGTTGGCAAGGGACGGGCTAAAAGCGCGAGCGGAGGGGACGGTTTGTTTACAAACCCGCGAATAGTCGCCCGAAGCCAGCGTTAGACCGTTCCGGGCAGGCGGAGGTATCGTCGGAGAGTTTTTGTGGCACTTTTTGCGGAAAAAAGTGCCGGAATCTGCGGAGTTTATTCTGCGATAAAAAGGAATTTTGTTTATGAAGGTACTGGTTATCGGCGGCGGAGGCCGCGAACACGCCATTGTCGACGCGCTGTCGCGTTCGCCGCAGGTTGAAAAAATTTACTGCGCACCCGGGAATGCGGGCATCGCCCGGCAGGCCGAGTGCGTGGCCATTCGTGAAACCGAGGTGGAACGCCTGCGTGACTTTGCCGCGGAGCGGGGCATCGGCCTCACGGTCGTGGGTCCCGAAGTGGCGCTGGCGGCGGGTGTCGTCGACTGCTTCAGGGCCGCGGGGCTGCGCATCTTTGGTCCGACGAAGGCTGCGGCGCGCATCGAGTCGTCGAAGGAGTTCGCCAAACGGCTGATGGCTAAATATGCCATCCCGACAGCCGGATTCCGCGCATTCACCGACTATGCCGGGGCGCTGGCCTATGTGCAGGGGCGTCCTCTGCCCGCAGTGCTGAAATACGACGGACTGGCCGCCGGAAAAGGCGTGGTGATCGCCCGGACGATGGCCGAGGCCGAAGCGGCGTTGCGGGATATGTTGCTCGACGATAAGTTCGGCGAGGGCAAGGTGGTCGTCGAGGATTACCTCGAAGGTCCCGAGTTTTCGTTCATGTGCTTCGTTTCGGGACACAAGGTGTGGCCGATGGCGCTGGCGCAGGACCACAAGCGCGCCTACGACGGCGATGAGGGTCCCAATACGGGCGGTATGGGCGCCTATTCGCCCCTGCCGTTCGTGACGGCGGAGGACGAACGCTATGCCCTGGAGAAGATCATGCAGCCCGTGGCCGACGCGATGATCGCCGAGGGGTGTCCCTTCGAGGGCGTGCTCTACGGCGGACTGATGAAGACTGCGCGGGGTATCGAGGTCATCGAGTTCAACGCCCGTTTCGGCGATCCCGAGACCGAGGTGGTGCTGCCGCGCCTGAAGAGCGACATCGTCGACATCTTCTGTGCCGTGGCCGAGGGACGCGATACGCAGCTGGAGTGGCACGATTTCGCCGCGCTGGGCATCGTGCTGGCCTCGAAGGGCTATCCGGGCGACTACGAAAAAGGACACGAGATCAAGGGCCTGGACCGCGTCGAAGGGGCTGTTTATCACATGGGAACCCGGGCCGACGGCGGGCGGATTCTCACCAACGGAGGCCGCGTGCTGTTCGTGGTGGGCAAGGGCAGGGACCTGGCCGAAGCGCGGAGGAATGCGCTGGCCGACGTGGCCCGCATCGACTGCGACAATCTGTTCCACCGCACCGACATCGGCCACCGGGCTTTCGACGATTTGGAAAGATAATACGAGCGATATATGGCAAAAATAATCAGCGGAAAAGAACTTTCAGCGAAACTGAAACTTGAAATGGCGGACGAGGTGAAGACCTTCCCCGCGAAATACGGCCGTGTGCCCCATCTGGTTGTCATCCTCGTGGGCGAGGACCCCGGCAGCGTGAGCTATGTGACGGGCAAGGCCAAGGCTTCGGCCGAGGTGGGCATCCGCAATACCACGATCCGAAAGCCCGAGTCCGTTTCCGAGGCCGAACTGCTGGACATCATCACGGCCCTGAACCTCGACGACGAGGTGGACGGCATTCTGGTCCAGCTGCCCCTTCCGAAACATATCGACGAGGACAAGGTGATCGCCGCCATCGACAAACAGAAGGATGTCGACGGCTTCCATCCCCTGAACGTTGCGGCGCTGTGGCAGAAACAGCCCTGCACGCTCCCCTGCACCCCGAAAGGCATTCTCAAGATGCTGCGGGCCGCAGGCGTGGAGATCGCCGGCAAGCGCGCCGTGGTGATCGGCCGCAGCAATATCGTGGGACTTCCCGTGTCGAAACTGCTCTTGGACGCGAACGCTACGGTGACGATGGCCCACAGTCGTACGCGCAACCTCGCCGAAGTGACGCGCGGGGCGGAGATTCTGGTGGTGGCCATCGGTCGGCCGAAGTTCGTCACGGCGGAGATGGTGTCGCCGGGCGCCGTGGTGATCGACGTGGGGGTGAACCGCGACCCGGAGACGGGCAAACTGTGCGGCGATGTCGATTTTGCGGCCATCGAACCCAAGGCCTCGGTGATCACGCCCGTGCCGGGCGGCGTCGGGCCTATGACGATCTGCTGCCTGATGGAGAACACGATCGAGTGTTTCCTCCGGCGAGCGGGCCGGTAGCCGGCGGAACGGAGCGAAAACTTCGGTTTTTTTTGCGCCTCCGCTGAAAAAAATCAGCCGTTGACTCACGGGTCAACGGCTGATTTCGTTTTATAAGGTTCCTGTTATCAGAGTTTGATCGGTTCGGATATTTTGATATTGTCGAGGAACCAGCGGTTGGCTGTTCCGACTTCCCACTGCGTCTGCGTAATGGTGATCTTCGTATCCTTGTTGACCGTAATGCCCTTCAGGCTGACTTCGGCGCGAACCCATTCGAGCTTGTGACCATCCTCCCATCCCAGTTCGGGTATGTCGATCTGCACTTTGTCGCTGCCGTTCTCGAAGATGACGATCAGATTGACGGGGTCGATCTTGCCGGACCCCTGGCGCATTCCGCACCAGTCGAACGAGAGTGTCACATTGTCCTTTGCTTCGGGAACCCCGTCTATCGGAGGAAGAATGATACCTGCGTGATTGCCGGTCTTGCCGAATTTGAGGTAGTTCTGCTGGAGGTAGATGCGTTTGTTGTCGTTCTTGTCGTAGATAAACTTGTAACCGAGTTTTTCGACAGCGTCGAATGCAGTCACTCCATCGACAGTTATGGAGGTAAGCGCTGTCGCTTTTGCATCGAGGTTATCCGTCTCGACCGTTTGGCCGACACCGCTTGCTACGGACCACGGTTCGAGCCATTCGAAGTTCTCCAGGAAATAGACGATCTCGTTCAGGCCGTTGTCCTCGACATCGGTGGCCATGATGCGCTGTACAGGCTCGGCCAAACCGGCGTAGTAGCCCGTGACGGTTACGATATGGCCGGTCAGGGAGGAAAGGCCCAGACTCGACGGGGCGTCCACGACGCTGACCGAGTACTTGGCGTCCTCCGAAACGGTGAGGGTGCTGCCGTTGAAAACGCCCTTGACGGTGACGTAGCCCCGTTTGGAGGAGGTGTAGTCGTCGATCTTTGCGCTGATGTCCTCCGGTTCGGGGTAGTTCACCGCTCCGCCGGACAGAACCGTCACCTCGTCGCAGTCGATTACCGTAGCGAGTTTCTGCGAGTCGGATGACTTGGTGCCCAAGAGCGAAATCTTGTCGCCGACGGCAACCGTCGTGGCGTCCGAGACGAAGATATTGTCCGTGTTTTTGTCGTCGCTGATGACGAAGCCTTTGGTCGTCACGGCCACGACGATCGCCGACGGTACGGAAATGACCGTTTCGTCCGCCAGGGCGGCGAGTTCACCTGCCGTGTACTCCTTCACATCGCGGTATTTGTCTCCGTTCTGCGTGATGAGCACCTGTGCGCGGCTTGCAAGAGTCCGTCCCTTGAAGACGAGGGTGGCCTTGCGGGGGTTGTCCTCCGCGCCGTCGCGCATGTTGTCGGTCACCGAAACCGTCACGTCCATGACGCCGGTTCCCGAGTTGGGCGTGACCGTCACCCAGTCGGGGACTTCCGTCACCCAGTCGGCGTCGGCATAGATGGTGATGATCTTTTCCGCCGCTCTTTCCGCTTCGAAATTCAAGGTGTTGGCGCTCGCCAGAACAGCTTCGGAAAGGTGGTCCTCATCCTTGTCGCAGCCCCAGAAGGAACATAGGGCCGCCATGAGGATCGGGGCTGTCATATATTTTACAAATCTCATAATCTTGTTTTTTAGGTTATTTCCGACTTAAAAATCGAGTCCGTCACTCCATCCCGGATTCTGCGTGAGGTTCGGGTTGAGCGAACGCTCGCCGCTGGGAATCGGGTAGAGGTAATCGCGTTCCTCGTTGAACGGAGTGCGCAGATTCTCTACGGTTTTGTGATAGAAGACATAGCCTTTGTTCCCCTCGGAGAGGATGATGTCCGAACCGAGTTCGTATACCGAAACTCCTTCGCCGCCCTGGGGTTTGGTGCTTCCTGCCGCATAGAGAATCAGATCGGCCGTTTCTTTGCCCGCAAGCTTGTATTCGCCGGGGCCCGGGAAATACATGCCGGAAATGGCCTGGTCGATGCAATAGCCGGCTTTCCAGCGATACAGATCCTGAAGGCGGAAACCCTCCTGGATCAGCTCGACGGCCCGTTCGCGGCGGATTTCCAGAATGACGCCCTTGTTGGCGCCGGTCACGTTGGGATAGCCGTACTCTTTGGACTCAAGATACCAGTCGATATTTTTGTTGGCTTCGTTCATGTCGAGGCCCCGCATTCCCACCCGGCTTCGGATTTCGTTGACGGTGATCGCCAGATCGTTCTGCGTGAGCGTTCCCAGTTCGGCCTTGGCTTCGGCATAGTTGAGCAGCACTTCGGCATAGCGGAAAACCGGCATGTCGCAGGTCGAACGGTCGTTGCGGTCGATCTGTCCTCCCGAGGCCGTCGTGTCCTGAACGAATTTGATGGGTTGGTAGCCGGTGATCGTGACGCCGAGATCGGGTCCCTGCACCCGCTTGGCGCCGATGCGCTTGTAACCCGGGGTGCGGATCGACTGCGCCAGGCGCGGGTCGCGGTCCTTCACCTCCTCGGTGAAAGGCAGCGTCTGCCACCCCTCCTGGTCGGTGAATGCCGTGCCGTCCTTCTTCAGGTACATGTTGATGAATTTGCGGGTGTAGCCCGGGCGGCCCTGTGTCGGCAGCAGCGTGTAGGCCGTCGCATTGTGGTAGACCTGGGCCTCGTAGCTGTTCCGGATGGCGAGGATATACTCTTCGGTGCTGGCATTCTCCTGTGCGAAGAGCATCATGTAGTCCTTGTCCGGAGTTTTGGTGGAGTAGAGCTTGTAGGGACCTTCGTCGATGATCGTTTTGGCGGCCTTGGCGGCTTCCTCCAGATAATAGGTGTAGTCATGTCCTTCGAGGTTGATGCCGTGGTATTTGCGGTAGGTTCCCTCGAAGAGGCAGAACCGCGCTTTCAGCGCCAGCGCCGCCCATTTGTTGACGCGGTAGGTCGATATATCCTCCGTAAGACCGCCGCTGTTGATGGCTTCGTCGATATCCTTGATCATATTGGTCATGATCAGTTCGCGTGAATCGCGCGGTTTGTAGAGCGCTTCGTCGGCCGAGCCGAGCTGCACCTCGTACCAGGGTACGTCGCCGAAGCGTTTCACCTTGTCGAAATAGAAGGCGGCGCGGAAGAATTTGGCCAGGGCCGTATATTCGGTCACGGCCTTCTTGTCCTCGCATTGATCGACATATTCCAGCAGGGTGTTTATGCGGCGCAGGTTGCCCCACGACCAGCCGCCGCCGGTGTTCGGAACGGTGCGCTTGTCGCCTCCGTAGAGAACATCGGAGAGGGTCATCTGAACGAGCAGGTCGTTCTGCTCATCGTAGGGCGTCTTGTCCAGCAGGTTGTCGTAAAAGGGATTGGAGAAGAGTTCCAGGTCGCTTCTCGTCTTGAAATAGTCGAACTGCGTCACCCGATCCAACGGTTCTTTGTCCAGCAGGGAGTCGCAGGCCGATAATCCTGCAATCAGCGTTGCTGCCAGTATGATTAATCGCTTCATGGTATTCGGATTTTGAAATTATTAGAAGGTGATGTCGATGCCGAACATGAACGTCTTGGCCCACGGATAGTAGGCGTTGTTGTTCACGCCGGAACGGTTGATAGCCGCTTCGGGATCGACGTACTTGGAGTTCTTTTTGAGCGGCGACCAGTAGCAGAGGTTCTCGCCCGAGAAATAGATGCGGATCTGGTCGATGCCGGCCTTCTTGGTGAGGGTCGCGGGGATCGTGTAGCCGACGGTCAGGTTTTTCAGGCGCAGGTAGCGGATATTTTGCAGGTAACGGTCGTTGACCTTGCTCAGATAACCTCCCGATGAAGAATAGGCTCTTGCGCGCGGGAAATAGGAGTTGGGATTGTCCTCCGCCCATACCTTGCCGAGGAAATCCGTCGGGAGGTAGGAGAGGTAGGGATAGGAATAGCAGCCCCAGAAAGGCATCATTTCTCCGTGGGGATACCAGTAGTGGTTGCCGGTTCCCTGGAAGAAGACCGAAGCGTCGAAGCCCATCCAGCGGATCGAGGCGTTGATGCCGTAGGAGAGCGTCGGGAGCGAGTTGCCCAGGATCGTCCGGTCGCCCGGCTTGTCGACGGTGTCGTTGCCGACTCCCCAGACGCCGTTGCCGTCGAGGTCGACGAACTTCAGGTCGCCGGCCTGCCAGCCGCCGGTCAGACGGCCCGTGCTGTAACTCAGGTCGACCTCTTTGGCATAGGCCTGCGCCTCTTCGGTGGTCTTGAAGAACCCGTCGGTCTTGAAGCCCCAGATTTCGCCGATCTCCATGCCGACGTAATAATCTCCCTTTGTCAGGTTGGTCAATGACTTGTTCGGGTTGTTGTCGTATTTGGTGATGACGCTCTTGTAGTCGCTGATGTTGAAACCGACGCTGTATTCGAACGGTTTGCCGGCGAGTTTGAACTGGTCGCGCCAGCTGACGGAGAGTTCATAACCCTTCGTGCGCAGTTCGGCGGAGTTCATGCTGGGCGAATCGGCCCCGTATACGCCGGGCAGCGCCATTCCGTCGGTCAGCATGTCCTTCGTGTCGCGGATGTAGACGTCGCCGGTGAAGTTGAGCCGGTTGTTCAGCATGGTGAGATCCAGACCCAGGTCCCACTGCTGGGCGGTTTCCCAGGTCAGGTCGGAGGCTACGGGGGCGCCCAGCGAGGAGTATTTGCCCTTTATGCTGCCGTCGAAGGTGTAGTTGCTGAAATCCTTGTTCGTGATCAGGCGCATGTAGGTGTAGTAGGACGACACGTTCTGGTTGCCCAGGCTGCCGAACGAAGCGCGCAGCTTGAGGTTGTCCACCAGGTCTTTGGCGTTGCCGAAGAACGGCTCCTCGGAGATGCGCCATCCGGCCGATGCCGAGGGGAACAGGCCCCAGCGGTTGCCCGGTGCGAAACGCGACGATCCGTCGTAGCGTCCGCTCACCTCGAAGAGGTAGCGTCCTTTGTAGTCGTAGTTGATACGGGCGAAGAAACCTGCCAGGGCGTATTCGTTCTGGCCGCCGCCGTAAGCGCCCTCCGTGGGAGAGCCTGTTGCCAGATTCAGGTCGTCGAGGTTTATGGAGGAGAGGTTGATGCCTGCCACCGAGACGTTCTTGCTGGCCCACGTTTCGTAGTTGAATCCGGCGGTTGCCGACACGTGGTGCGCCTCGCCGAACGTTTCGTCGTAGTTGGCGTAGACATTGGCCGAATAGTAGTTGCGCGTCTGAACCACTTCGTCGAGCTGGTTCATGCCGGCGCCCGTGTCGTAGGCGAGCAGCGGCCCGTCGGGGTATTCGCGGTAGTTCATTGCGGAACTGCGGCTCGTATTGCGGTTCTGGTAGAGGCGGTAGGTGAAGTCACCCGTGATGCTCAACGTCTTGAACGGCGTGATGACCAGGCGTGTCGTGTTCGAGAAGTCGTTCGAGCGGTCGACGTTGCGGTGCGTGCCCTCGTTGAGCAGGATGTGGCGTCCGTTGGCGATCTTGTAATCGAGATACGGCGTGCTGTAAAGCCACGATCCGTCGGGGTTCTTCATGGGGAAGTTGGCCAGTGCGTGGCGGGCGCTGTAAGCGATGGTGTTGTCTACGCTGCCGTCTCCCAGAGACTTGTAATTCGACGAGAAGAACGACGTGTTGTTCGAGAGCGTTGCCCACCGGTTGATCCGAAAATCGAGTTTCGCACGCAGGTTGTACTTGTTATACACGTCGGGATGTGCGCGCTGAATACCTTCCTGGCGGTCATAGGCGCCCGAGACGAGGTATTTGATGTCCTTCGTGCCGCCGCTGAGCGAGATGTTGTGCTGCTGCACGGGCCGACGCTGCTGGAAGAGCATGTCCCACCAGTCGTAGTTGCCGTAGTAGACCCACTGTTTGCGGCCGTTGCGGATCTCTTCGACGACCCACGGACGGTCGGGATGCTCGGTCCTGTCGTTCACGCGCGCCAGCAGCTGCTGCATGTCGTGATCGTTGTATTTGACATAGTTCGTTCCGGAGTCGGCCTGCCAGAACTTGTTGACCGTATAGACCGACCAGTAACCGCGGTTCTCGTAGTCGGTCGAGGTCGTGGCCTCCTCCCAGCCGAAACGGCCGCTGTAACGCACCGTCGCCTTGCCGTCCTGGGCCGAGCCGTTCTTGGTGGTGACCAGGATGACGCCGAAGGCTGCGCGGGCGCCGTAGACGGCTGCCGCCGAAGCGTCCTTGATGACCGAGATCGACTCCACGTCGTTGGGGTTGACGCGGTTCAGGTCGCCCACCACGCCGTCGATCAGCACGAGCGGGTCGGCCGAGTTGATCGAGTTGACGCCGCGGATGTTGATCGCCGGCGTGCTGCCGGGTTTACCCGAGGAGGTGGTGATGTTGAGACCCGCTACGGAACCCTGCAACATGCTGCCCAGCGAATGGGTGACGCGGTTTTCGAGCTCCTTGCTCCCTACGGTCGCAACGGCGCCGGTCAGGTTGACTTTTTTCTGCGTACCGTAGCCGATTACGACGGTTGCATCGAGCATGATGGCGTCCTCTTGCAGGTAGATCGTGATGCTGTTCCGGCTTGAGGGAACCGTCACTTTCTGGGGCAGGTAACCCAGGCAGGTGACCTGGAGAACGGCTTCTCCCGACGGAACCTGGATTTTGAAGGTGCCGTTTTCAGAGGTTGTGACGCCTTTGGTCGTACCATCGACCAGAACGGCTACACCCACGAGCGGCTGTTGATTGGCGTCGAGGACTTTTCCCGACACCTCCCTGTTCTGGGCCGAAAGGGCTGTTATTCCCCCTCCCAATACCAGAAGAAGAGATAGAACCAGTGGTCTTAATACTCTCATAAGATCTGTGTTTGTTGGTTAGTAAATGATGATTGTGGTTGGGTATGTAGCGAAAATCACTTGCGTCGGTAGGCATCCGTGGAGAATGCTTTCGGCCGCTGCATGTTTTCGGTCCACTCGTTTCCGAATTCGTCCTTGACGGTGATCACAAGGTCGGTGTCCGCATCGTCCGCCTTCACCTTGAAGAAGTGCGTGAACTTGTCGGTGATGAACGACGGGGTCGACTTGAGTCCCGCGTTGTTGAACCGCTTGACCGAGAGCGCCGCGATATGGAGCGGGTCGTAGGCCCAGACTTCGGTGTAGGGCAGCGTCTTGCGGTTTTCGTCGACGACGCTCAACGTCCAGTCCGAATTCCAGTTCCAGATGTTGATCAGCACCTCGTTGTCGTTGTTCTGCGGATAGGCGTTGACATATTGCATATAGGCGTTCTTGACCGAAGCGGAGATGTCGGAAGGCATCAGCGGAACGTCGGCCATCGAAAAATGCACGTTGTTCAGGTCGTAGCTGCGGAACTGGTACTCTTCGGGCCATCCGGTCGATTTGTAGAGACATTGGAAATCGGTTCCCGTGACATCCCAGATGCCGTAGCCGCCCGGAGTTCCGTCGGTTCCGATGTGGATTCCGGGTGTGAGGTTGCCGGACCACCACCACGAAGCGCATACCGAGCCGGAGTTATACTCCCGGAAGTTATGCCCGTCCACGATCGGAGCGTCGGGCGTCACGTTGAAAAGTTTGTGGGTATGCCCCGTCACGAAGCGGACGGTATATCCGTCGAGGATGTCGAAAAGCCGCAGGGTGTTGACCTGATCGTGGTCGATCTTGAATCCCGATGTGGTCGGATAGAACACCTGCGCATGCATGGCAACGACGACGGGGGTCGTCTTGGCCACGTGCGACAGGTCTTTCGCCAGCCAGTCCAGCTGCTCGGCGGAGAGGCTCATGACATAGTTGCGGGATTTGGTTCCGTCGTAGCTGCTGCAATCGATGTCGTCCATGACGACGTAATGGACCTTGCCGATGTTGAACGAATAGTAGGTCGGGCAGATCTGATCCACATATTTGACCGCCGCATCGTAGTCCGACCTGGTCTGGAAGTCGTTGTCATGGTTGCCCATGGTGTGGAAGATCTGCAGATTCTTGATCTGGCTGTTGATGGTGTTCAGGTACTGGGGGAAATAGTAGCTGTTCGAATACCAGTAGAGGTCCCAGGTCATGTCCCCGAGGGTGAGCGCATACATCTTCTCGCCCTTGTGGCGGGTCATGTAGTCCGTAAGGTCGGAGGTGAACTGGGCGAACTGTCCCAGGTCGCCCGTTCGGTTGGCGAGGTGCATGTCGCCCAGCATGAAGATCTTGTAGGAGTCCTGTCCGTCGACCTTTTCGAGCTTGAAGTCGGCCCGTTCGACGACGTCGGCGCTGTTTTTGAGCGCGCGGTGGAACTGCGGGAGCACCCCGACGGACGGAACTTCGTAGCCGCTCGGGACGGAGATGAAGACATATCCCCACTTTTTGGCCGATTTGAGCTGGTAGATGCCCTTCTCGTTCGTGACGGTCACCTCCGCGCCGTCGGAGACCACGACGTTCTCCACGCCGACGCCGGCCGACGACACGATCCCGTAGACCGTGGTGCCTGCATCCGGTTTGAAATCTATGTCTTCGACGATGTTGATGTAGATTCTTCCGAACGATTTTTTGCGCGCGTCTCTTTTGACGAAGACTTTGTAGTAACCCGTTTCACACCCGTCGGCCAGGCGTACGGTGAAACTGTCGGAAGTGGTGTTGACGATGGGGCAGACGTAGGAGATGCCTGCGTCCGACTCAAGAATGAATGTGTCTGTGGTCAGGGGCGATTTCCCCCCCCCACTTACGGCGAAAGTGCACTCGCCGCCTTCGGTGACGTCTACCGACCCCGGAACCGTGAATTGCACGTCGAAATTATCCGCGGGGGTCTTTTCGTCATCGCTGCCGCCGCAGGCGAAGAGTTGCGAGACGGCGATGAGTGCCAGTAACAGATACTTTAATACGTTTTTCATTTTAAGTTCTTCGATTATAATTTTTTTATTTGTCCGCGTTTTGTAAATCCGGTTGTTTGGACACCTCGAAGGCCCGGAAAGACCCGGTCGGGGACTCCGTCCCGAAGTCTCCGTTTGCGGCCCTGCCGGCCTTCGCATCTTCCATTATATATATGGTAACCATCTGTTTACCGTGTCGCTTCTGTCTGAAAAACTTTTCAAATATAACTTGTTTGTGTTTCGATTGTGTTTCGAATACATTTCAAAATTAAACTTATTTTATTAAAAAACAAAATCGGATGATTATTTTTGCAAATAAAAAATTTTAATTTTTAGTCGTGTTTCGTTTGGTAGATTTGCCATTTCCCTTTCATCTCTTTTTCGTTGCCATTGATTCGTGGAATGGTTGTGAAGCGAAACTGTTGGGCGTCTGTTTTTCGGTGACGGCAGCTCGGAAAACGGCATGGCGGAGAAGAGTGGCGGGCGGAACCGGAGGTGTTGTCGGAACCGGTCCCGGCCGCTCGGGGCGGGCTGTCGCCTGCGCCGGGAGCGGCAGTGTGGCGGACGGATTCCGGCGCAGGCCGAAAAGACGCTCGCGGAGGTGAGTTCCGGAGGCTATGAATGCCAGGAGGCGGTGAGCTGTTCGGGGAGCGGAACCGAGGAGTCGCGCCGCCAGACCATCGCCCGGTCGGCGGCCGCGTCGCCCGTGCCGAAGTCGAAGCGGTCTGCGGAAACGAACCTCGCCGGAACGTCGCCAGCGAACCCGAAGCGTCCGTAAAATTCCCGGAGCCACTCCTTGCCGGGCGTCGGGATGAGGAACGCCGCATCGTCGCCGCGCTCCGCGATGAGCCGCATCGCTTCGCGCATCAGCTGCGAAGCCAGTCCGCGTCCCCGGAACGCCGGGTCCGTCGCTACGCCATAAATATAGGTCGTGCGGCCCAGCTCCGTCCAGAACGGCAGGAGGTGGAGCATCGCCGCCATGCGGCCTTCGGCCTCGGCCGTCAGCATCCGGCGGCGGGAGTAATAGCGCATGATGAACGAGTCGGCGAACTGCTCGTCGTCGCCGAAGGCCTTCATCCAAAGCTCTTTGCAGGCCACTTCGTCGGGGTGCATGCAGATCGCCGCGAATTTGTGCTGGAGGAACGCCGGGTGGTAGGAGAGTTTGGCCTGCCGCAGTCCGTCCAGCCCGAGGTCCTCCTCGCGGTTGATCAGCGTGAAACGTTCGGGGAGGTGCTGCGCGAAGAGTTTGTTGATGATCGTGAAAGCGCCGTCGAACTCCGTGTCGGCCTTCTCTACATGGGTGTCGAAGGTGTGGTCGTTGACCGCCGAGCCGTAGGTGAAGGCCGCGAGGCGGTCGCCGACGTAGATGCAACCGCCGATCAGCCCCAGTTCTTCGAAATGCTCGAAGGCCCGCTGCATGGCCCGCTGCTCGGCGCACAGCTCCGAGGTGTGGCCTTCGTGGGCCTTGCGCCATTCGCGCTCGAGGGCCATGCACTCCCCGAAGCGGTCGGGCGTCAGCTCTTCGTAGCGGTAGTCGGGATATTCGGCCGTGAAGCGGTTGATGTGGTTGCGCTTGGGCTGATAGCGGCGTCCGGCAAGGTTGCGAAGATCGTCGGCGTTGTAGACGTAATCTTCCAGCGCGCGGTCCGACTCGAACGCGAAATGGCAGGGAACGATCCGGCGGATCGTGTCGCGGCCTTCGTCCGTCAGGCCGATGATCCGCAGCCGCTGTCCGTGGGCGTGGGCGTCTTCGCGCAGGAGGGGGAGGATCGGGCCGAAGTCGCCCTCGCCGACGGGCTGCATGTAACCGATGCGCTCGCCGCCGTCGATCTGGAAGCGGATCACCAGGAATCCGCCGATCTCGGCCCACGCGCTGTGGAACACCGCCTGCCAGCAGTACATGTTGGCGAAGGCGAGGTCGCAGTTGCAGATGCCCGAGGGCATGGTATAACGCTCGATGACCGCCCGGTCCCCGAGGCGCACGGGTTTGAAATCAATCATTTGCCGTGTAATTCTTTTTCTCGATATGGGTGTAATACTGCTGGACCAGCGCCCGGAAATTCTGTGCCAGACTGTCGGCGGCCGGGGTGGCCGGGCATTCCTGCACATCCATGTCCGAATCGTCGAGCACGATTGCGCCTTCGCCGGTCAGCGCGCGGAACCGTCCGTCGTAGCTGACCGACCAGCGGGGCCGCTGCGGTTCGTTCAGCACGTCGCGCCCGAATGCGAAATAAGGCTTCCGGTTGCCCGTGAGCCCCAGCAGGGTGGGCATGATGTCCAGTTGCTGCGTGATCTCGCCGACCTCGCCCCGCAGGGCGCCGTCGGGGGTGTAGATGAAGCCGATGACGTGCATGTTGCCCGGGTAGGAGCGCGTCTCCTCCGCGAATTTCTCCGACGACACGTGGTCGGCCACGAAGACGAAGATCGTGCGGCGGAACCACTCCTCGCCGCCGAAGCGCTGGAAGAAGAGGCGGAACGCCCGGTCGTCGTAGGCGACGCCCTTGTGAATCCGGGTGTAGCCCTCGGGCAGCGTCGCGGCGTACTTTTCGGGTACGACGAACGGGTGGTGCGACGAGAGGGTGAACAGCGCGGCGAAGAAAGGTTCGGGGGTCACGGCGAGTTCTTCGCCCGTGAATTGCAGGAACTCTTCGTCCCAGATGCCCCAGTAGCCGTCGAAATCCCCCGTGCCGTGCTTCGCCTCGTAGTCCTCGCGGCTTACGAGCCGCTCGACGCCTGCCGAACGGGCATAGGCCCCGAAGCCCATCGAGCCGCGTTCCGAGCCGCAGAAGAAGGCCGTCGCATAGCCTTTGTCCGCCAGCATGGCGGGCAGCTGGCGGCTCTCGCCCAACGATTGGGGCATCAGTACGAACGGCGTGCGGAACGAGGGGATGCTTCCCAGTACCGAAGGCATGGCCTGGATCGAACGCGAGCCGTTAGCGTACATCCGTTTGAATGTCAGACCGTTGCGCATTAATGAATCGAGGAACGGCGTGAAGCCTTTTTCCGGGAGGTCGGCGTAGAGTTCCGGATGGAGGAACGCGGAGTGCTCGGCCGACATGCTCTCCATGATGAAAATCATCACGTTGCGGCCCGTGAGATCGACCGCCGTGCTGTCGGCGGGCCGGTGCACGGGCGTGAAGCGCTGCGGCAATTCCTCCGGGGTGAAATATTTCCTGTATTTGACGCTTCCCGCGCTGCCGATGGTGCGCAGGATGCAGAACGGGTTGCTTAAAATCAGATTGGCCTTGCCGCTGTCCGCCGTGTAGAGCATGGCATTCGACAGCGTGATCGGACGGGTCATGCGGGTCATGCCGCCGCGCATCCCGGCGACGCTCAGCCCCGCCGCGAGGGCGAAGACGACCGTGCCGCCGGCATAGTAGGCCCAGCCGCGTCTCAAAAGGCTCTCCTCGCGCGTCCGGCGGCGGTAACCCCACGCCAGCAACGCCACGAGTCCCGCCCACAGCAGCACGAGATACCAGTTTTCGGCCATGAACTTTCCGGCCAGCTGCAACGAGTTGTCGTTGTTGGCGAAGAAAATTTCGTCGGCCGTGAAACGTTTCTGCGTGTAACGGAAGTAGACCGTGTCGGCGAGATTCGCGGCTGCGATCAGCACGGCGTTGACGATCACGTAATACCAGAACAGCATGCCCCGGTACCAGCGCTGTTCGCGCAGGTGCAGGGGCAGGAGCGACAGCAGGATGAACACGCCGTCGGCATAGACGACCGATACGGTGTCGAACTTCAGCGACCCGGCCACGAGCTGCCCCAGTTCACTCCACACCGGCGGACCGAGCAGGGCGGCGTTGTAGACCCAGAACGCCGCGCGGCAGAGCATCAGCGCCGCGTAGAGCAGTGCGATGCGCCACACGAGCAGCGCCAGCGGCGTATGGAGCAGGCGTTTCATCCTCTATTCGCAGGCCTTCAGCGACATGTCGAGCGACTTGATCTGGTGCGTCAGCGCGCCCACCGAGATGAAGTCGACGCCGCACTCGGCATAGTCGCGCATCGTGTCGAGCGTGATGCCGCCGCTCGATTCGGTCTCGCAGCGTCCGGCGACCTTCTCGACCGCCCGGCGGGTCATTTCGGGAGTGAAGTTGTCGAACATGATGCGGTCGACGCCGCCCGCCGCGAACACCTCGTCGATGTCTTCCAGCGTGCGGACCTCGCACTCGATGGGGATCGTCTTGCCTTTGGCCGCGAGGTATCGGCGCACGCCTTCGATCGCGGGGCGGATGCCGCCGGCGAAGTCGATGTGGTTGTCCTTCAGCAGGATCATGTCGAACAGCCCCATGCGGTGGTTCTCGCCGCCGCCGATCTTCACGGCCATCTTGTCCAGCACGCGCATGCCGGGCGTGGTCTTGCGCGTGTCGAGGACCTTGGTACGAAGTTCCTCCAGCCGCTTGACATAAACGGCGGTCTGGGTCGCCACGCCGCTCATGCGCTGCATGATGTTCAGCAGGATGCGCTCGGCCTGAAGCAGCGAGCGCAGGCGTCCCGAGACGTAAAAGGCCACGTCGCCGGGCGCGACACGGTCGCCGTCGTGCAGGATCTGTTCGAATTTCATTTCGGGATCGAGGCGTTGCAGTACGAGTTGCGCGATTTCGATCCCGGCGATCGTGCCCTCCTGCTTGCACAGCAGGCGCATGCGTCCGTGTTCGTCGGCCGGGATGCACGAGAGCGACGTGTGGTCGCCGTCGCCGATGTCCTCCCGGATGCAGAGTTCGATCAATTCATCTACGAAAGGTTTGTATTCGGGTTTCATGGTTCGTGGATATTTATTCTTTGATAATCAGTCGCCCTTCGTATATTACCTGAAAAACGCCGGCGCAGGTGAAGCTGACCCGGCAGTCAACGCCGTCGATTGCGCCTGTGAGATTGGTGATTTTATAGCGTTCGACGGGCTGGTAGCTCGATCCTCCGCCTTCATTGTTCTCTTTGAGGGCGGAGGGAATGATCTCCTCCCTGACAAAGTTGAGCGACTTGTCGCCCTTCGGGGTGTAGGTGACCGTTTGGAGCCGCATTTCCACGCCCGGCATGTTGGCCGCGAAGCGCGTTTTGTGCATGTAGAGGGAGAAACTCTCCGGACCGCCTGCGAATTCGAACCAGGCTTCCGGGTCCGTAAACGTTTCGCCTTTGGCGTCGGTCACGGTCGAGGTGCCGTAAAAATGCAGGTTGGCACCTTGCAGGTATCCGTTTTCGATGCCGTCATTGGTTGTGGCGTAACGGACTTTGGGTTCGCCGTCGTCGTTGCAGGCAGCGAAAGCTGCGGCGGCGAAGAGGAGGAAGAGGATTTTTTTCATGTGTTGGTATTGTTAGATGTTTATATTCAGAGTGATGCCGAAGGTGCGGGGGCGTCCGCGCTGGACGAACTCGTTGCCGATCGACTTGAAATAGAAGACGTCGTAACGCGCTCCCCCGAGGTTGCGGCCCCAGATGTCGAGCGAATAGTGCTTGTGCTCGAACCGCACGGAGGCGTCTGCTAACGCATAAAAGGGCTGCGAAAGTGTGTTCTCCTCGTTCCACCAGATGCGCCCCGCGCAGCGGACTCCCGCTTGCAGGACCACGTCGCCGAGCCACTTGACGCCCGTGGGCAGGGTCCATGCCGCCTGGGCCGAGAGGGTGTGCTGCGGGGCGTAGGGGATGCGGTTGTCCTTGAAATCCTCGATGCCGTTGTCGTAACGCACGAAACGGGCGTCGGTGTATCCGTAGGCCGTGTTGATCTCCAGCGACCGCCACGGCGCGAATTGCAGGGCCGCTTCGGCTCCGACGCTGCGCGTGCGGCCCGCGTTGGTCATCATCCGGCCCGTGCTCTGTCCCTCCGGGAAGATCGTGAGCTGTTGGTCGCGGACATCAATGTAAAATACCGCGAAATCGCCCCGCACGGCGCCGTCCATGCACGAGAAGTGGCCGCCCAGTTCGTAGTTCCAGCTGTATTCCGGCTCGTAGGACATCAGGTCCGCTTCGTCGTACTGCGAACCGGCCATCCGCCATTTGAGCTTTTCGCTCAAGATGTCGGAGAACATCTGCGTGTTGAATCCCCCGGCCTTGTAGCCCTTGGCTACCGAAATATAGAGGTTGCGCACTTCGTCGAAAGCGTAGAGCAGCGAGACCTTCGGCAGCACTTCGCAGTAGGTGTGGGCGATGCGGTTCCCCTCGTCGATCGAGATGCGTTTCGGCGCGGGCGCGCCGCCCTCCTTGCTGACGAAATAATCCATGTCGGTCCGGCTGTGGTAGGCCAGCGACGTGTGTTCCACGTCGAAACGGATGCCGGCCGTGAGCCGCCAGCGGCCCAGCCGCAGGTTCGACTCGTGGTAAACGGCGCCTCCGTACACGGGCATACGGAAATCGGAGTAGAGCGGCAGTTCATCCGCGGAGATCGAGTATTCCTCGTTCCAGATCGCGCCCAGATGCTCGTTGGCGTTCTTGACGATCAGCTCCTCGATGCCCGTGCGTTTGAAGTGCACCGGGGCTTCCATCACGCCGTGGCGGTAGAAACCGAAGGCGCCCAGCAGCCAGCCGTAGCGCCGTCCGTCGTGCGAACGGAAAACGATGTCCTCGGTCAGGGCGTGTTCGCGCCGGGCCTGCCGGAGCGTGAACCAGGATTCGGGCGTGAAGTCCTGATCGAGCGTCATCTCGTCGTCGGAGTACTGGTACGAGGTGATCGACGAGACGGAATATTTCGCGGCGTCGTAGCGCACCGTGAGTCCGTCGCTGACCGTTGTGCGGCGGTAGGACGACGGGTCGTTATAGCTGATCTGGCCGTTGCGGATGACGGTCTTGCCGTCGCGCACGATGTCCTCGCCGGCGTAGGCGTAGGGATAACCTCCCTGGTCGAGCGCCGAGAACGAGAAGGTGTTGTCGATGCGCACTCCCCGGTTGTTGCGCCACTGCGTTTTCCAGCGTCCTCCGCCCAGACGCTCCCAGTCGCATTTCTCGCCCGTGCAGTCGTTGTCGAAGAAGCCGCCCGTGTGGGTGAAATAGCCCGTCACGGCCATTCCGAGGTCGGGCGAGAGCTTGTAGTAGGACGATGCCCGGAAGCGGTAGGAATCCCCGCTGCCGTATTCGGCCGTCAGCCGCACGCCCTCGTAGGTGAGCGGCGAGAGCGTGTAGACGTTCACCACGCCGCCCATCGTGTTGCGGCCGTAGAGCGTCGACTGGGGGCCGCGCAGGACCTCGATGCGTTCGGCGTCGGCCAGCTCCGTGTCGAAGTTGTCCTTGTTGAGCACCGGGACGTTGTCGATATTCAGCCCGATGACCGGCTGGTCGATGCGCGCGCCGAGGCCCCGCACGTAGATCGACGAGGTCATGCGCGAACCGTAGTCCGGAGCGTGGAAGTTGGGAACCGTTTGCGAGAGGTTTTTCACCGCCCCGATGCGTCCCCGTTCGATGGCGCGGCCGCCGACGATCGACGCCGCGACGGGCTGCGAACGCAGCACGAGGCCCTGTTTGATGGCCGTCACCTGCACCTTGTCCACCACGATCACCGTGTCGGCCGTCTCCGTGTCCGGCGCCGGGCCGTCGCTGCCCGCGGTGCGGGCAGCGGCCGCGGAGGCCAGCAGCAACAGGGGTATGACGAGCGATTTGCGGTGCATGTATCGGTTGCGGTTATCGGGAGTACAAAGTAACGGTTTTATTTCGGTCGGTGCAATCCTAATTTATGAGGAGGCGCGTCACATCCCGTCGGGATCGACGTAGCCCGCCGCCAGGGCGTAGACCACCAGTCCGGCGGCGGTGCGGATGCCGAGCTTCTCCATGATGTTGCGGCGGTGGGAGATCACGGTCGTCAGGCCGATTCCCAGCCGGTCGGCGACCTGCTTGTTGATCAGTCCGCCGGCGATGAGCGTCAGCACTTCGGCCTCGCGCTCCGTGAGCGGCTGCGCGGCCTGCGGCTGGACGGGCAGGGCGTGTTCCGGTCGGCGGACGCTGTGTTGCAGTCGCATGAGCGAGTGCACGAAACGCTCCTCGTCGGTCTGCACGTCGATGCAGTGCACCCCGGCGGGCGTCTGTCCGTTGGCGAGGACGATGGTTCTGTGGCTGCGGGCGCGGAAGAAGGCGTTGTGCGCCGCGAAGAGCTGCGCCGTGACGAAATAATGGATGAACCGCTCCGGATCGGCCTCCGCAAATTCCTGAAAGTTGCCGAACAGTTCCACGTCGGCGGCCGGGACTGCTTTTTCGAGGATGGAGCGCAGCCCCACGCCTACGAGAACGTTGGCGGTCAGGATGGCTATGACGGGGCGCTGCTGCATCATTCGTGGTGGTAGGGTTCGTTGTTGAGGATGGTGAAGGCCCGGTAGATCTGTTCGGCGAAGATGGCCCGCACGATCTGGTGGGAGAAGGTCATGCGCGAGAGCGACAGCCTGCCGTCGGCGCGCGCGTAAACTTCGTCCGAGAAGCCGTAGGGACCGCCGATGACCAGTACCAGGCGTTTCACGCCGCTGTTCAGCCGCTTTTGCAGCCACAGCGCGAACTCCACCGAACGGTATTCTTCGCCGCGCTCGTCGAGCAGCGTCACGTAGTCGCCGTCGGCAAGCTGGCGCAGGATGGCCTCGCCTTCGGCCGTGCGCTGCTGTCGGACGGTCATGCTTTTGGTGTTGCGCACGTCGGGCAGCGCGGTGACGGCGAACCGGCAATAATGATTCACGCGCCGGGCATACAGTTCCACCAGCGCGGCGATCTCTTTCGAGTCGGTCTTTCCTATGACGATCAGCTCTATGGTCATTGCGTTCCGCCTGTGCGTCGGTCGGGCACAGTACGGCGCAAAGATAGCCTTTTTATTCGGTTCGGGCAAATCGTTTTTCCCGTCCGGAAACGGCGATGCCGCGCTTCGGGGCGCGGCATCGGGGCTTCGGGGCCGGGGGCGCTATCCGAACAGTTCGTTCAGCACACGGGCAAGACGGTATCCGGCATTGCGGATCTGGCGCTCGATCAGCGGCAAGGCCTCGTTCAGGAAATCCTGTCCCAGCCGCTGCCCGGGCTTCGCCCATTCGAACTGCGCCTCGCACACGACGGCGTTGTCGTGGAGCCAGTCGCGCGGCGTTCCGGCGGCTACGGCCTGCCTTTCGGCTTTCGGAAGGCGGTCCAGCTCATCGGCCCACTCGCTGACCGACCAGATGCGCGTGGTGGTGATGATCTCGTTGTCCCAGACGCTGTGGATGGGGAATTTGTGCGGCTTGTGGTACTTGTCCTCGAACAGCACGTCGTATTTCATGTCGTGCGTCGTATACTTGATGTGCGCCGGGCAGTGCATGTCGCCCACCAGATGGATGATGTACTTGAGGTTGACCTCCACGGCCGAATCGGTGAGACTGCGGTAGTTCTTCAGGTTCTCGATGGCCTGCTCCAGTCCGTAGATGGCGTTGCCGTTCTTCGCGAGCATCGAATCCTCGTAACGCAGTTCGGCGTTCACGGGCGCGGTGTGCCAGTTGTTGGTGAACTTGTACTCGGGGGTGTGGCGGTATTCGTCCATCCACTTGGCGAAGTAGACGATCGAGTGGCCCCCGAGGTACTTCTCGATGCGCTTTTTGGCTTTTTTCGTCAGATTGCGTTCGGCGATCTTGGCGATCGTCTCGTGGCCTTCGCGTCCCCATCCGAAGACGCTCCCCGTGTTGAGCAGGCCGGCGAAGAGCAGTAGCAGCAGCAGTTTTTTCATTGGGTTATCGTATTTACAGGTCCGAATTCCACTCGCCGTCGGTGTCGGAGTAGATCACCGGACGGGACTTTTCGACCGATTTGAGCCACTGGTAGGCCTTGTACATATTGTAACCGTTGCCCGAAGGACCGCCCAGGGAGTAGGCGATGACGCAGGTGAAATTGCGCGAACGGTAGTACATCGCCTTCACGCGTTCGAGGTAGTCGCCGACAAGCCGAGGGTCGTTCGACGGCGTGCCTCCGACGGTGCGGTCGCCGCTCCGCTCCGGGGCGTTGATGTTGGCCCGGTCGATGACGTAAAGGCCCAGAGAGTCGCACAACTCGTAGAACCATGCGGGCTGCGGATAGTCCGGGCAGATGGTGTTCTTTCCCTTGGCCTTCAGGGCTTTCAGCTCCGCGAGCGTCGTCTTGCGGTCGGCGGCGGCGTTGTATCCGGCCTTGACGGGTTTTAGTTCCTTGCCCAGCCGCATGATGCGTCCGTCGACGAGTTCGGTCTTGCCGAAGCCGATCTTCAGGGGCATATACTCCTTGTAGACTCCGTTGCGGCGCGTGAAAAGCATCACCTTGTAGAGGGGCGGCGTTTTGCTTTCGGCCTCCCATTTGTTCTTGTAGGTGTGGTAGATGAACGGCGAGAAGCGCACCGTGTCGGTCGAGCGGCCCGGGATGGTGATTTCGGTCATGTTGAATTCGAGCAGCTTGCCCTGCGGCGAGTAGATGTCGTAGCCGACGGTGACGGGTTCCTCGTAGTTGTATGCGTTCTGCGTCACGATTTTAAGGTCGAGCATTCCGAAATCGCGCCCCAGCGAGTCGGGCACCAGTCCGATTTCGAAATCGGCGATCGAGCGTTTGTTCTGGTAATAGAGGTAGCTGTTTTCGAAGGACTTGCGGACAACGGGGGCCGCGGCGTCGAGCTGCCGGGCGGGATTGTCGTTGCGCATCAGCAGTTTGAAGTCGTTGGCGCCCTCGCGGATGAAGGGGGTCAGGTCGAACTCCGCGGGCGTCAGCGGGTCGCTGACCTCGGCTACCTGGCGGTCGTTGAGCCAGAGCGAGTAGGCCGAACCGGGATTTTCCACGTGCAGGTAGACCATGCCGTCGGTCCAGGCGAACGGAATCTCGATCTCCTGTTCGAGAACGGCATGGAGAGGACCTTCGGTCGCAATCGTCACCTCGGGTTCGAAAGCCTTCCAGTAGCCTCCGGCTTCGCGGTTGCGGGCCTCGGCGTCGTGGCGCGCGTCGTAGGGGACGACCTCCGTACGGTAGACGCGGCCTCCTCCGGGCGTCATCGGGACCGGATTCCTCTCCTCCATGATCTGGGCCGTCGCAGAGAGCGCGCAGGCTGCCAGCGCAGCCGTCAATATCGTTCGTTTCATTGTTTACGGGGGTGTATAATCACGACAAAGGTACAAAAAAGTTGAATGGGTTCAAAACGGAATTGCATGCGGCCCGGTGAAACATTCCGACGCATGGAAGTGTCGTTACGGCACCAAAGGTACTTTTTTTTTGACAAATCGCAAATAATCGTTAACTTTGTCAATTCGGAAAAAACGACTGGAAACACAGACAAAATCGAGATATGAAAACGCAGAGAATCGTAGAAATCCTGAAATCGGACGCTGTCGATACCGACGTCGTCGTAAAAGGCTGGGTGCGCACCAAGCGCGGTAACAAGAACGTGGCGTTCATCGCCCTGAACGACGGGTCGTGCGTAGGTAATATACAGGTGGTGGTCGATCTGGCCAAAATCTCCGAGGAGCAGCTCAAGCCCGTGACCACGGGCGCCTGTCTCCGCGTCGACGGCCGTCTGGTGGCTTCGCCGGGCGCGGGGCAGGGCGTCGAGGTGCAGGCCGAAAAAATCGAGGTTTACGGTACGGCCGACCCCGAGAGCTATCCCCTGCAGAAGAAGGGGCATTCGCTGGAGTTTCTGCGCGAAATCGCCTACCTGCGTCCGCGCACCAACACGTTCGGTGCGGTGCTCCGCATCCGTCACGCCATGGCTTACGCCATCCACGAATATTTCAACAAACACGGATTCTACTATTTCCACACCCCGATCATCACGGCTTCGGACTGCGAAGGCGCCGGCGCGATGTTCCAGGTGACGACGCTCGATATGAACAACCTGCCCCGGACCGGGGAGGGGGCGGTCGACTACGCGCAGGACTTCTTCGGCAAGGCGTGCAACCTCACGGTGTCGGGCCAGCTCGAAGGCGAGCTGGGCGCACTCTCGCTGGGCCGCATCTACACCTTCGGCCCCACGTTCCGTGCCGAAAACTCGAACACCCCGCGCCATGCGTCGGAGTTCTGGATGATCGAGCCGGAAGCGGCCTTCTTCGAACTGGAGGACAACATGGAACTGGCCGAGGATTTCCTCAAATACCTCATCCGGTATGCGCTGGACAACTGCATGGAAGACCTCGAATTTATGAACAAGATGTGGGACAAGGGGCTGCTGGAGCGTCTGCACTTTGTGCTGGAGCACGATTTCAAGCGTCTCGACTACACCGAAGGCATCGAGATTCTGAAGGCTTCGGGCCGCAAGTTCGAATTCCCCTGCGACTGGGGCTGCGACCTGCAATCCGAGCACGAGCGCTACCTCGTGGAGGAGCACTTCAAGCGTCCGGTTATCCTGATCAACTACCCCAAGGATATCAAGGCCTTCTACATGAAGCAGAACGACGACGGCAAGACGGTACGCGCCATGGACGTATTGTTCCCGGGAATCGGCGAAATCATCGGCGGTTCGGAGCGAGAGGCCGATTATGGCAAACTTCATGCAAGAGTCGCCGAATTGGGCATGAGCGAGAAGGAACTCTGGTGGTATCTCGATACCCGCCGCTGGGGTTCGGCGCCGCACTCGGGCTTCGGCCTGGGCTTCGACCGCCTGCTGCTTTTCGTGACGGGCATGACCAACATCCGTGACGTGCAGCCGTTCCCGCGGACGCCCCAGCACGCCGACTTTTGACGAAAGCCGTCCGAGTGCGGCGCCTTCCGGCCTTCCCTCGCCGTCCGCGACAGCCACATACTTGAGTGTGCTCCTGCCGCGCCCGACTTCCCGAAACCCGGAATCTGTCCGCCCTGAACGACTTTCGAAAACCCTGAAACCCGATAAATGAAGAGACCAAATTCGGAATGCTGAACAATTCTTAATTTGGACCCAATATGGCTATTAATCAGAAACAGGTACTTTCGCTTCAGCAGAAGCTCTCTCCGCAGCAGATACAGATGATCAAGCTGCTGGAACTGCCCGCCGTGCAGCTCGAACAGCGCATCAAACAGGAGATCGAAGACAATATCGTGCTGGAAGAGGAGGAGCGTTCGGCCGAGGACGAGGAGCAGCCTCCCCAGCAGATCTCCTTCGACGAATACCTCCGGGAGGACGACACGCCGTCGTACAAGAGCCGCATCAACAACTTTTCGAAGGACGACAAGCAGCGTCCGGTCTATCTGACCGAAGGACGGTCGTTGCAGGAATACCTCGTCGAGCAACTGGGCTACCGCAATCTTCCGGAGCGCGACTTGCGGCTGGCGGTCTACCTGATCGGCAGCATCGACGAGGACGGCTACCTGCGCCGCGACCTGGAGTCCGTGGCCGACGACATCGCCTTCACGATGGGGCTTGAAACGACGGCCGAGGAGCTGGAACGCCTGCTCGGAATCATTCACGAACTGGAGCCGGCGGGCATCGGCGCGCGCGACCTGCGCGAATGCCTGCTGTTGCAGATGGCGCAGATGCCGGTCAACACCCGTCCGCGGCGGCTGGCCAGGAAGATTCTGACCAGCTATTTCGACGAGTTCGTCAAGAAGCACTACGAGAAACTGATGGCGCGGCTGCAAATATCCGAGGACGATTTCCGCGACGCGATCGCCGAGATCCGCCACCTGTCGCCCAAGCCCGGCAACCTCTACGCCGAGGGCGGCACGGACACCACGCCCTATATCATTCCGGATTTCATCCTCGACTACCAGGACGGGCGGTTCAACCTCTCGCTGAACTCCTACAACGTTCCCGAGGTGCGCGTCAACCGCCGCTATATGGAGATGATCCGCGAAATGGTGGGTTCGGACGGGCGGGTCAGGGAGAAGGACAAGGAGGCCATTCAGTTCGTGAAGAACAAGATCGACTCGGCCAAGTGGTTCATCTCGGCCATCAAGCAGCGGCACG
>ERZ1673702.1327-NODE-1327-length-26913-cov-6.909785_pt1 | contig 26913 bp, 39 predicted proteins | sample MGYA00580232_ERZ1673702 | MGnify/ENA primary metagenome ERZ1673702 (study PRJEB41218, sample SAMN15661792) | gut metagenome | host: Homo sapiens | place: Canada: London | collected 2015-08-20/2019-03-30 | study: EMG produced TPA metagenomics assembly of... | reverse complement strand
GACGAAAAATTTGACGACGCATCTGTCGCACAATCTTTGTGCGGTATTGCCTTTACAGAAAGGAAACTGCCATGTTTACCCAGATTTTTGACACCCACAGCCACTACACCGACAGTGCATTTGATGCAGATCGGCACGAAGTCCTGTCGGCACTGCCCGAAGCCGGCATTGTCCACGCTGTCCTTGCCGGCACAACGCTGGAGGACAGCACCGCCGGCATTGCCCTTGCCGACCGCTACGACTACATCTATGCGGCAGTGGGCATTCACCCCGAAACTGCCGGACAGCAGCCCGCCGATTATCTGGCACAGCTGGAGCAGCTGGCGAAGCACCCGAAAGTTGTTGCGATCGGGGAGATCGGGCTGGACTATCACTATGAGGGTTACGACCGCGAGAGCCAGAGTGTGCTGCTGCGGGAACAGCTGGATCTTGCCAAGCAGCTGGACTTGCCGGTCATCATTCACGCACGGGACTGCACCGAGGACTATCTGCGGATCTTGCAGGAGTTTCGTCCCCGCGGCGTGGTGCACTGCTTCTCCGGCAGTGCGGAAACTGCACGGGAAGTGCTGAAGCTGGGCATGTATATCGGGTTCACCGGCGTGCTGACGTTCAAGAACGCGAAAAAGGCATTGAAGGCTCTGGCGGAAGTGCCGGAGGATAAGCTGGTGCTGGAAACGGACTGCCCCTACATGGCACCGGTGCCTTTTCGGGGGAAACGCTGCGACAGCCGCATGATCCCCTACACTGCCGAAGCTGCCGCACTGGTACGCGGCACGGACACCCAGACGATTCTGGAACAGACCTGCCGGAACGGAGAAGCTTTATTTGGAATTCGGGCGGCGGCGGCGGCGAGTCGCCGCTGACCTTACCCCCCAATCTCAACTGTGAAAAGGGTAATGTTACGGCGGACAAGCCGCCTGTATGCCCCTCCGGGGGATTTTTGTTGGTGGAAATAAAGCCTCCCCTGACAGGGGAGGGGGACCAGCGAAGCTGGTGGAGGGGTTCTGGTGGATTTTTTGGAGTTGCAGATTTCACAGCAAAATCCCTTAGTCCGCCGTTCACTCGTAGGGGACGATGCCCACATCGTCCTGCCTGTGTCAGAAAAGCCCTGCACTACAAGGGTAATCACGCCCTGTGCACCGTATGATGCACATTGTGACACGTGCGGTGCAAAATGTGACGTAGAGTAAGAGATAGAGATAGAGTAAGAGATAGAGTAAGAGTTAGAGTTGTTTCTGGGAAACAACTGCCGGAGCAGAAAACTGACATACTATTTATATTGTCTGACACGGGCAGCCGCCTGTGGTTTTGCCGGCTGTTTCAGCTCGGACAGCCGCTTTTTCTGAATTCACGAAAAGTTTACAAAATAATCAGAAGAAAATGTCCGCAGGGGCTTGCAATTCTTTTGCAGACATGCTATAATATACAAGCGTGATTGCAATAGATATGCGATGAAGCGAAAGGTTGCTGGCGGTATGTCGGGGAATTTTCGTGGAGTATGTCCGATTTCAAACCGGGCGAATCAGGATAACGACACAGTCTGTGTACACACTAGTTCCGCATGGCGACAGCTATGCCGGTTCGTGCTGTACTGCTGTTTATGCTGGCTCGGAAACATCTTTGGTTTTCGAGTTTTTTTATAAACAGATGCCGGGAACACCCGGCGGCGTGGAAAGTTCCTGATGGAGAAGCGATTCTCCAGCCCCCAATAGTACAAAGGAGGCGAAAAGAATGGCAGTCAACGAAAAAATCAGAATCAAGATCAAGGGCTATGAGCATGCAACTGTAGATGCAGCAGCAGCTAAGATCGTAGAGGCAGCAAAGAGAAGTGGTTCTCAGGTTTCGGGTCCGATCCCGCTCCCGACCGATAAGGAGATCATCACAATCCTGCGTGCAACTCACAAGTACAAGGACAGCCGTGAGCAGTTCGAGCGTCGTACACACAAGCGTCTGATCGACGTGGTACGTCCGACACAGAAGACCACCGAGGCTCTGCAGAAGCTGGAAATTCCGGCAGGCGTAGACATCGTGATGGAACTCAAGTAAGAATCTCTGATTCTGAAAGCGGTGGAAAACCACCGCACAGCGGCAGGCATGCCGCGGTCATGTTGACGGATCTGACTCGTCAACCAATAACCAACAGGAGGAAATCAAAATGCAGAAAGCAATTATCGGCAAGAAGGTCGGCATGACTCAGATCTTCGATGAAGCCGGAAAAGTGATTCCGGTAACTGTTGTAGAAGCCGGCCCGTGCGTTGTCATTCAGAAGAAGACAACCGAAAACGACGGCTATGAAGCAGTTCAGCTGGGCTTCGGCGATGTAACGACCAAGCACGTTACCAAGCCGATGCAGGGTCACTTCGCAAAGGCAGACGTTGCTGCCAAGAAGACGCTGAAGGAATTTCGTCTGGCAGACTGTGCAGCCCTGAACGTAGGCGATGTCGTAAAGGCAGACACCTTCGCAGTAGGCGACAGTGTTGATGTCAGCGGTACCAGCAAGGGTAAAGGCTTTGCAGGTGCGATCAAGCGTCACAATCAGCACAGACTGAAGGAAACTCACGGTACTGGTCCGGTTCACCGTCAGGCTGGTTCCATGGGTGCATGCTCCTCTCCGTCCCGTATCTACAAGGGCAAGGGCATGGCAGGTCACATGGGTGCTGAAAAGGTTACCGTACAGAATCTGGAAATCGTAAAGGTTGACAGTGAAAATAACCTGATTGCCATCAAGGGTGCGATCCCGGGCATCAAGGGCGGAATTGTTGTCATCACTGACAGCGTGAAAGCGTAAGGAAGGAGGAAACATCAATGGCAAAGATTGCAGTATTGGATATGGCTGGCAAGCAGGTATCTGAGAGAGAACTTTCGGATGCAGTTTTCGCAGTGACTCCTAACGAGGCAGTGATGCATGCAATGGTCGTAAATTATCTGGCAAATCAGCGTCAGGGTACACAGTCCACTCTGACTCGTACTGAGGTTGCCGGCGGCGGCAGAAAGCCGTGGAGACAGAAGGGTACAGGTCACGCAAGACAGGGTTCCATCCGTGCTCCGCAGTGGACACACGGCGGCGTTGCACTGGGCCCGAAGCCCCGTGACTATCGTTACGCTCTGAACAAGAAGGCAAGAAAACTTGCTATGAAGTCTGCACTTTCCACAAAGGTGCTGGATCAGAACATGATCGTTCTGGACAGCCTGAAGGTGGAAGAATTCAAGACCAAGACCATCGTTGCAATGCTCAAGGCACTGAACGTAGAGGGCAAGGCTCTGCTGGTTACCGCTGAGGCTGACCAGAAGGTCGTTAAGAGTGCAGCAAATATCGCAGGCGTGAAGACAGCAGCTGTCAACACCCTGAATGTATATGACATCCTCAACTATGACAAGTTCATCGTTGCAGAGGATGCTGTCGCAAAAATCGAGGAGGTGTATGCAAAGTGAAAGCAGCACAGGATATTATTCTGACTCCGGTCATCACCGAACGCAGCGTCGACGATATGGCTGAGAGCAAGTACACTTTCAAGGTTGCAAAGGACGCCAACAAGGTTGAGATTGCAAAGGCAGCAGAAGAACTGTTTCAGGTACAGGTTCTGAAGGTAAACACCGTAAACTGCACCGGTCACACCAAGCGTATGGGCAGAAGCGTCGGCAAGCGTCCGGACTTCAAGAAGGCTGTCATCACCATCAATCCGGAGCCGACTCCGGACAAGGACGGCAAGAAGCGTAAGGGTACCATCGAATTCTTCGACGGTATGTTCTAAGTTACGGCAACGATCGTAACAAGTATGGGAGTAATGCTCCCGCAAATCTGGCATTTTATGAGGAGTGAAAAAGAATGGCCATTAAGACCTATAAACCGACGACCCCCTCTCGCAGAAATATGACTGTGACCGATTATTCGGGTCTGTCGAAGGTAAAGCCGGAGAAGAGCCTGCTCGAGCCGATGAAGAAGAACTCGGGCCGCAACAGCTACGGCAGAATCACCGTTCGCCACAGAGGCGGCGGAAACCGCAGAAAATATCGTGTCATCGATTTCAAACGCAGCAAGGACGGCATGAATGCAACTGTTCTGACTCTGGAATACGATCCGAACAGAAGTGCTTTCATCGCTCTGGTTCAGTATGAAGACGGCGAAAAGCGTTACATTCTGGCAGCTGACGGTCTGAAGGTAGGCGACACTGTTCGTTCCGGTTCTGATGCAGACATCAAGCCGGGCAACGCACTGAAGCTGGTTGACATTCCGGTAGGTACTTTCATTCATGCGATTGAACTGTATCCGGGCAAGGGTGCTCAGCTGGTCCGCAGTGCAGGCAACATGGCACAGCTGATGGGCAAGGAAGGTGCGTTCGCACTGGTTCGTCTGCCCTCCGGCGAAATGAGAAAAGTGCCGATCGAGTGCCGTGCTTCTATCGGTCAGGTTTCTAACGTTGACCACGAAAACGTACACTATGGTAAGGCTGGCCGCATGAGAAACAAGGGCTGGAGACCGACTGTCAGAGGTTCTGTTATGAACCCGAACGATCACCCGCACGGTGGTGGTGAAGGTAAATCTCCGATCGGTCGTCCGGGACCTGTTACTCCGTGGGGTAAGCCGGCTCTGGGTTATAAGACCCGTGCAAAGCACAAGGCATCCGATAAGTATATTGTAAAACGCCGCAACGGTAGATAAGGGAAAGGAGGAACACACTCATGAGCAGAAGTATCAAAAAGGGACCTTACGTCCAGGAAGTCCTCCTCAAGCGTGTACAGGCAATGAACGAAGCCGGCGAGAAGAAAGTGCTCAAGACATGGAGCCGTTCTTCTACCATTTTCCCGGATTTCGTAGGCCACACCATCGCTGTGCATGACGGCCGCAAGCACGTGCCGGTATATGTCACAGAAGACATGGTAGGACACAAACTGGGTGAATTCGCACCGACAAGAACCTTTAAGGGTCACGCTGGTTCCAAGACATCCAATAACGGAAAGTAAGCGGAAGGAGGAGATCACATGGAAGCAAGAGCATATCTGAGAAATGCCCGCATTTCACCTCGCAAGGTACAGATCGTTCTGGATCTGATTCGTAACAAGCCTGTGGATATCGCACTGGCAACTCTGGACCTCACTCCGAAGGCTGCCAGCCCGCTGCTGGAAAAGCTTTTGAAGTCCGCAATTGCAAATGCAGAAAATAATCACAGCATGAATAAGGATAATCTTTATGTTGCAGAGTGCTTCGTTACCGCAGGTCCGATCATGAAGCGGATCATGCCGAGAGCACAGGGCAGAGCCTATCGCATTTTGAAGAGAACTTCACATATTACGATTGTTCTGAAAGAAGAAGAGTAAAATCCAGTAGGAGGTTGAGTTATGGGCCAGAAGGTTAATCCGCACGGTCTCCGTGTCGGCGTCATTAAAGATTGGGATTCCCGCTGGTTTGCGAATAAGTCTGACTTCGGCGATACGCTGGTAGAAGATTACAACGTTCGTAAGTTCATCAAGAAGAACCTGTATGCAGCAGGTGTTCCGAAGATCGAGATCGAGCGTTTCGCAGATAAGGTTAGAATCCACATTCACTGTGCAAAGCCGGGCGTTGTTATCGGCCGCGGCGGTGCAGAGATCGAAAAACTGCGTGCACAGCTGGAAAAAATGCTGAACAAGCAGGTTTATGTCAATATCGTAGAAGTAAAGCAGCCGGATATGGATGCACAGCTGGTAGCTGAAAAGATCGCACTGGATCTGGAGAATCGTATCTCCTTCCGCCGTGCTATGAAGCAGTCTATCGGCAGAACCATGCGTCTGGGTGCAAAGGGTATCAAGACAAAGGTTTCCGGCAGACTGGGCGGTGCAGAAATCGCTCGTTCCGAAAGCTATCACGAAGGTACCATTCCGCTGCAGACCATTCGTGCTGACATCGACTATGGTTTCGCAGAAGCCCACACCACTTACGGCCGTATCGGCGTAAAGGTTTGGATCTATAAGGGCGAAGTTCTCAAGGGTGACGCTGCTAAGGCTGCCGCTCAGAGAGAAAAGGTAGAGAGAAAGTCCCGGGACAACAACCGCGGAGGCAGAGATGACCGCCGCCGTCGTGACAACCGGAACGGTGACCGCAGAAATGGCGGCAATTTCCGCCGCGATGCTAGAAGAGAAGGAGGTAACCAGTAATGCTGCTTCCTAAGAGAGTAAAATACCGTCGCGTACACAGAGGACGTATGACGGGTAAGGCAACCAGAGGTAATTTCGTAAGCAATGGTGAGTTCGGTATCCAGGCACTGGAACCGGCATGGATCACCTCAAACCAGATCGAAGCAGCCCGTATCGCTATGACTCGTTATATCAAGCGTGGCGGTCAGGTTTGGATCAAGATCTTCCCGGATAAGCCCGTGACTAAGAAGCCGCTGGGTACTCGAATGGGTTCCGGTAAGGGTGCTCCGGAGTACTGGGTAGCTGTTGTTAAGCCGGGCAGAGTTCTGTTCGAAATTGCTGGCGTACCGGAAGAAACCGCACGCGAAGCAATGCGTCTGGCAATGCATAAGCTGCCGATCAAGTGTAAGTTTGTAAAGGCTGAAAAAGGAGGCGAGCAGTAATGAAAGCAACCGAGATCAAAAATATGCCGGTAGATGAGCTGAACGCAAAGCTGGACAGCCTGAAGGAAGAGCTCTTTGCACTTCGTTTCCAGCTCGCAGCAAATCAGCTTGAAAATACAGCTCGCATTAAGGCTGTTAAAAAGGACATTGCTCGTGTAAAGACAGCACTGCGTCTGTCTGCACAGCAGTAAGTAGGAGGGTTTTACTGTGGCTGAGAGAAATTTGAGAAAAACCAGAGTCGGCATGGTTGTCAGCGATAAGATGGATAAGACCGTCGTTGTTGCAATCATCGACAATGTAAAACACCCGCTGTATAAGAAGATTGTCAAGAGAACCGTTCGCCTGAAGGCACACGACGAAAAGAACGAGTGCAGAGTCGGCGACCGCGTTGAAGTGATGGAGACCCGCCCGCTGTCCAAGGACAAGAGATGGCGTGTGATCGAGATCATCGAAAAGGCAAAGTAAGTCGAAAACATCTATAGAGTACAAACAGAACGGTTTCCGATAAGGTCGGAAGCGATTCTGAAAGGAGGAACTCGCTGTGATTCAGATGCAGTCTTATATGAAGGTTGCGGATAACACCGGTGCGAAAGAACTGATGTGCATCAGAGTTCTCGGCGGCACTCGCAGAAGATATGCCAATATCGGCGATGTCGTAGTCGCATCTGTTAAGAAAGCAACACCCGGCGGCGTGGTAAAGAAGGGCGATGTGGTCAAGGCCGTAATCGTTCGTTCTAAGAAGGGCCTTCGCAGAGAAGACGGAACCTATATCCGCTTCGATGAGAACGCTGCTGTAATTATTCGTGATGACAAAAACCCGAAGGGCACTCGTATCTTTGGGCCGGTAGCAAGAGAGCTCCGTGATAAGGATTATATGAAGATCCTGAGCCTCGCTCCGGAAGTACTGTAAGGCGGAGGTGTCAAGATGAGTAAGGTACACGTAAAAACAGGCGACACCGTTATCCTGCTGACTGGTAAGGACGAATATCTGTACAACGATAAGGACAACAAGTCCAAGGGCAGAAAGACCGGTAAGGTCGTAGCTGTCAGCCCGAAGGAAGGCAAAGTTATCGTTGAAGGCTTCAACGTCGTAACCAAGCACGTAAAGCCGACCCGCATGGGTCAGGTCGGCGGCATTGTGGAAACCGAAGGTGCACTGTACGCATCTAAGGTACAGCTGGTTTGCCCGAAGTGCGGTCAGCCGACCAGAGTTGGTCATGTGATCGAAGACGGCAAGAAGCTGCGTGTCTGCAAGAAGTGCGGCAAATCTTTTGAGTAAAGGAGAAACGATATGTCTACATTGAAAGATTACTACAATAGCACCGTTGCTCCTGCAATGATGAAGAAATTCAACTATGAAAATGTCATGCAGATCCCGAAGCTCGACAAGGTTGTTGTAAACGTAGCAGCCGGCGAAGCAAAGGAAAATGCAAAGGTGATCGATGCGATCATGACAGATCTGGCAGCAATCACCGGTCAGAAGCCGGTCGTTTGCCGTGCAAAGAAGTCTGTCGCAAACTTCAAACTGCGTGAGGGCATGCCGATCGGCGTAAAAGTAACCCTGCGTGGCGAAAAGATGTATGAGTTCGTATACAAGCTGTTTAATGTCAGCTTCCCCCGCGTACGTGACTTCCGCGGCATCAACGGCAACTCCTTCGACGGTAAGGGCAACTACTCTACCGGTATCAAGGAACAGCTGATCTTCCCGGAAATCGAGTACGATAAGATCGATAAGGTAAGAGGTATGGATATCAACTTCATCACAACGGCACAGACCGATGAGGAAGCAAAAGAACTGCTCTCTCTGCTCGGTGCACCGTTCGCGAAGTAATCAGGGAGGAAACAGTCATGGCAAAAAAAGCAATGAAATTAAAGCAGCAGAGAACTCCCAAGTTTTCCACTCGTGCTTACACCCGTTGTAAGATTTGCGGAAGACCCCATTCTTATCTGAGAAAGTACGGCATCTGCCGTGTTTGCTTCCGCGAGCTGGCTCATGAGGGCAAGATCCCGGGCGTAAAGAAGGCAAGCTGGTAAAAAGGAGTTCTACGAAAAGGAGGTCATTGGCATGCAGATTACAGATACAATAGCAGACATTCTGACAAGAATTCGTAATGCGAGTTCCGCACGGCACGCCACAGTTGACGTTCCCGCTTCCAATGTCAAGAAGGCAATTACCCAGATCCTGTTGGACGAAGGCTATATCAAGGGCTTTCAGGTAATTGAGGACGGCAAGCAGGGCGTGATCCGCATCACACTGAAGTATACAGACAATCGTTCTCCGGTCATCACCGGTCTGCGTCGGGTTTCTAAGCCGGGTCTGCGTATCTATTCCAGTTGTGAAGATATGCCGAAGGTACGCAAGGGATTGGGTATTGCAATCGTTTCTACCTCTAAGGGCATTATGACAGACAAGAAGGCTCGTGAGCTGAACGTCGGCGGCGAAGTTTTAGCATTCGTTTGGTAAGGAGGACACAGGATTATGTCAAGAATAGGAAAAAAACCGATCAGTGTTCCTTCCGGCGTTGAAGTAAAGTGCGACGAAAATCTGGTTACCGTAAAGGGTGCAAAGGGCACACTGTCCAGACAGTTCTCCAAGGAACTGGGCATCGCAGTAGAAAACGGCGAAGTGATCGTAACTCGTCCGACTGATGACAAGGAACATCGTTCCCTGCACGGTCTGGCCAGAACACTGATTGCAAATATGATCGAAGGCGTAACCAACGGTTACTCCAAGACCCTCATCATCGAGGGTGTCGGCTATCGTGCCGCAAAGAAGGGCAAGGACGTTGTCATGAATCTGGGTTATTCTCATCAGGTCATCGTATCTGAGAATGACGACATCAAGCTGGACGTTCCGCAGCCGAATACCATCGTCGTAAGTGGTATCGACAAGCAGAAGGTTGGCCAGTTTGCCGCAGAAGTACGTGAAAAGCGTCCGCCGGAGCCTTATAAGGGCAAGGGTATCCACTATGTCGACGAGCGTATCATCCGCAAGGAAGGTAAAGCCGGCAAGGGCAAGAAGTAAGCAGAAAGGAGTAAACCGCTATGATTAAAAAGATGGATAGCAAGAAAGCCAGAGCAAAAAGACACGCAAGAGTTCGGTCGAAGATCTCCGGTACTCCTGAGCGTCCCCGTCTGAGCGTTTACCGTTCTACAAAGCACATCTATGCACAGCTGATCGATGATGTCAATGGTGTAACACTGGCTTCCGCATCCAGCATGGATAAGGCATTTGAAGGCGAAGGCGGCAATGTCGATGGTGCTCGCAAGGTTGGCGAAATGATCGCAAAGCGTGCAGCAGAAAAGAACATCACGGATGTTGTATTCGACAGAGGCGGCTATCTGTACCACGGCAGAGTCAAGGAACTCGCTGAGGGTGCAAGAGAAAACGGACTGAAGTTCTAAAACAGGGGAGGTATTACTTTGGCTAAAATTGATCCGCAGGGACTGGAACTGGCTGAAAAGGTCGTTTCCATTAACCGAGTATCCAAGACCGTAAAGGGCGGCCGTATCATGAAGTTTGCTGCACTGGTTGTAGTAGGCGACGGAAACGGTATCGTGGGCTTCGGTCTCGGCAAGTCCGGCGAAGTACCGGACGCAATCCGCAAGGGCATCGAAGATGCCAAGAAGAATCTCATTCAGATCCCGCTGAAGGGTACCAGCATTCCGCACGAAATCGTCGGAAAGTTCGGTGCAGGCGAAGTTCTGATGAAGCCGGCTGCTCCCGGTACCGGTGTGATCGCCGGCGGTCCGGTTCGTGCAGTCATCGAAGTTGCAGGTATCAAGGACATTCGTACAAAGTCCCTGCGTTCCAACAACCCGTGCAACGTGGTACGTGCAACCATCAACGGTCTGGCTTCTTGCACAACAGCAGCAGAAGTTGCTGAAAAGAGAGGCAAGTCTGTGAAAGAAATCTACAAATAAGGAGGGTGCGAAATGGCAAAGAATATCAAGCTCGTAAAAAGCCTGATCGGTCGCAAGAAGGATCAGATTGCTACAGCAAATTCGCTGGGTCTGAAGAAGGTCGGCGATGTCAGCGTACAGCCTGAAAATGAGGCAACCCTCGGCAAGATTCAGAAAATTTCTCACCTCGTAGAGGTAACAGAAGCATAAGTTAATATCTAAGGAGGTGCACATAGCATGAAGCTTCACGAATTGTCCCCGGCTCCGGGCTCCACAAAAGAAGTAAAGCGTATCGGCCGTGGTCATGGTTCCGGTAACGGTAAGACCGCAGGTAAGGGCCATAAGGGTCAGAACGCCCGCAGCGGCGGCGGCGTACGCATCGGTTTTGAAGGCGGTCAGATGCCGCTGACCAGACGTATCCCGAAAAGAGGTTTCAACAACATCTTTGCAAAGGAATACGCGATCGTAAACGTTTCCGATCTGAACAAGTTCACAGAGGGTACTGTCGTTGATGCAGAGCTGCTGAAGGCAGCTGGTCTGATCAAGAAGACCTGCGACGGCGTTAAGGTACTCGGTGACGGTGAGCTGACAACCAAGCTGACTGTAAAGGCTGCAAAGTTTACAAAGAGTGCAGTCGAAAAAATCGAAAAGGCTGGCGGAAAAGCAGAGGTGATGTAACGTGTTCAAGACGTTGAGAGATGCTTGGAGTATTGCGGAGATCCGCAAAAAGCTCCTGTACACATTACTGATGCTCCTGATCTTCCGTCTTGGCAGTGCCGTAGTTGTTCCGTTTCTGGATACCTCTACGGTAAGCACCTGGATGGCTTCTAACGCGACCGGCGGTAACTTCCTCGAATATCTGGATATTATCACTGGTGGTGCGTTGTCGCAGGCAACCGTATTTTCTCTGTCTATCACACCATACATCAACGCTTCCATCATCATGCAGCTGCTGACATATGCACTGCCTCCGCTGGAGCGTATGCGTGATGAGGGTGAAGAAGGACAGAAAAAGCTCAACAAAATCACCGCTGCCGTTTCTTTGGCACTGTCCGTATTTATGTCCTTTGCATATTATCTGACTCTGAAGAATCAGATGAATGCAGTTGTGGACGGCGGTTCCAAGGCAGCCAACGTCTTTATCGCATTTGTCATCATCCTTTCCTTTATCGCAGGTACCTCCATCGTCGTATGGATGGGCAACCAGATCAACGATAAGGGTATCGGAAACGGTATCTCCATGCTCCTGTTCGCCGGCATTCTCGCAAGATTTCCGGTTATGGCAGGTACACTGGGAGAACTCACCAAGAACGAACCCCAGCGTTACTTCTTCGAATCTCTGGGCATTCTGATCCTGTTCATCGCAATGATCGCTTTCATTGTCTTCATGAACGCTTCCGAACGCCGGATCCCGATCCAGTACGCAAAACGTGTTGTCGGCAGAAAGCAGTACGGCGGCCAGTCTACACACATTCCGGTCAAGGTCTGCATGAGCGGCGTTATGCCGATCATCTTCGCCATGTCCTTTATGTCCCTGCCCAGCACGATCAGCCTGTTCAAGCCGGTATATGATGATCCCACCGGCTTCTGGCAGAAGTTCTATAACGGATTTATCAACTTCTTTAATACAAGAACTTGGACCTACGCTCTGATCTACTTCATTCTGATCATTGCATTCAACTACTTCTATGTGTCCATGCAGTATAATCCGATCGAAATCGCCAACAACCTCCGTCAGAGCAACGGCGGCATTCCGGGCATTCGTCCGGGTAAGCCGACTTCCGATTATATCCAGCGTGTTCTCTCCAAGATCACTCTGGTGGGTGCATTCTTCCTCGGTATCATCGCGATCTTCCCGATCGCACTGAACTGGATGGACCCGAACCTCAGTTCTCTGGCAATGGGTGGTACCACCATCCTGATCGTTGTCAGCGTAGCACTTGAAACCGTCCGCACGCTGGAGTCTGAAATGATGATGCGTCATCATAAGGGCTTCCTCGAATAAGCAAGGAGGCATATTCCATGAATCTGATTCTCTTAGGTGCACCGGGTGCCGGCAAGGGTACTCAGGCCGAAGTGATCTCACAGGCACTGTCGATCCCGCAGATTTCCACCGGCAATATGCTGCGTGAGGCAGTCCGCACCGGCACCGAATACGGTGTCAAGGCAAAGGCTGCAATGGACAGCGGTGCTCTGGTTTCCGACGATATTGTCATCGGGATCCTGAAGGAACGCATTGCACAGGACGACTGCAAGAATGGCTTCATTCTGGACGGTTTTCCCCGCAGCGTGCCGCAGGCCGAGGCACTGGACGAAATGGGCGTGAAGATCGACAAGGTTCTGGAGATCTTCGTTCCCGACGAAACCATTCAGCAGCGTGTTTCCGGCAGACGTGTCTGCGAGAAGTGCGGTGCAACATATCACATTCAGTTCAAGCCGTCAAAGGTTGAGGGTGTCTGCGACAAGTGCGGTGCCAAGACCATCATCCGCAAGGATGACCAGCCCGAAACCGTGCTGGATCGTCTGGCAGTGTACCACAAGACCACTGAACCGCTGAAGGCGTATTACGAAAAGCAGGGCAAGCTGGAAACCGTGATCGGACAGGAAGAAGTTGCGGATACCACGGCTCTGGTATTGAAGGCTGTGGGCGTAAAATGAGTGTGACCATTAAATCCAAATCTGATATACAGAAATTGCGGGAAGCAGGCAGAATCGCTGCAAATGCTCTGGTACATGCCGGCAAGGTAATTCACCCCGGTATGACAACAAAGCAGCTGGACAAATCCATTCACGATTTCATCGTGGGCTGCGGTGCGGTTCCTACCTTTTTGGGATACGGCGGTTTTCCGGCAAGTGCCTGCATTTCGATCAACGACGAGATCATTCACGGTATCCCCAGTCACAAACGCGTGATCCGCGAGGGCGACATCGTCAGCGTGGACGTGGGTGCAACTTTTAACGGATTCGTCGGCGACACGGCATACACATTCGCTGTGGGCGACATTTCGGAAGAAGCGGCAGACCTGCTGCGTGTGACAGAAGCCAGCCTTTACGCTGCGATCGATGCGGCAAAGGTCGGGGCACGCCTCGGCGATGTGTCCCATACCGTGGAAGAATATTGCGGTTCCCGTGGGTACGGTATTGTACGGGAATACTGCGGACACGGAATCGGCCGTGAGATGCACGAGGATCCGGAGGTGCCGAATTACGGCAAGCCCGGCCACGGCATGCGGCTGATGCCCGGCATGACGTTCTGCATTGAACCGATGATCAACGGAAAAGGCGATGCCGTCCGTGTGCTCGGTGACGGCTGGACCGTCGTGACCCGCAGCGGCTCTCTTGCGGCACATTTCGAACATGAAATCGCAGTGACGCAGGACGGACCGGTGATTCTCACCCGACCGTAACGGAGGTTTCCGAATGGAACTGACAAAGGGTCTGGTGGTCCGTGCACTCGCCGGACGGGATATGGGGAATTTTTTCGTGGTGCTGTCGGTGGACGGCGGATATGCCCTCATCGCAGACGGCAAACGGCGGAAGCTCGCTTCTCCGAAACGAAAAAATCTCCGTCATCTCCAGCGGACGGATCAGTTCGTAGAACTGGACGGTGTCACGGATAAAAAGCTCAGAAATGTGTTGAAACAATATCAGGCGTGCGACTAATGCGTCCACGCCCCGAAGATACCCATTGGGGAGGTTATCAATTTGTCAAAGCAGGATGTCATTGAGGTAGAAGGCGTCGTTCTCGAATCATTGCCCAATGCAATGTTTAAGGTGGAGCTGCAAAACAAGCACACCATTCTGGCACACGTTTCCGGTAAGCTGCGGATGAACTACATTCGTATCGTGCCGGGCGATAAGGTGACTGTCGAGATGTCGCCCTATGATCTGACCAAGGGCAGAATCACTTGGAGAGCCAAGTAATTGTGCAGATAACGCACAGGGAAACCGTGTTCCGGTAACCGGAATGCTGTTTTCTATCGTAAAGTATGCAGACGGCATATCGGCCGGCTGCACAGTTGTTCCGAGAAGGAGGACAGTTGCAATGAAAGTAAGACCTTCCGTAAAGCCGATTTGCGAAAAATGCAAGGTGATTAAGCGTAAAGGCAAAGTAATGGTAATCTGCGAAAATCCGAAGCATAAGCAGCGTCAGGGCTAAGCTCGGGATTTTTTAACATGGAGGTGCAGGAAGAATGGCAAGAATAGCAGGTGTAGACCTTCCGAAGAATAAGCGGATCGAGATCGGTCTGACTTATATCTACGGAATCGGCCGCAGCACAGCAGATGAGATTCTGGCAGGTACCGGTGTCAATCCGGATGTCCGCGTCAAGGATCTGTCCGAAGAAGACGTTGCAAAGCTGCGTGACTATATCGACAAGCACATCACAGTAGAAGGCGACCTTCGCCGTGAAGTTGCTCTGAATATCAAAAGACTCGTTGAAATCGGTTGCTACCGTGGCGTGCGTCACCGCAAGGGCCTGCCGGTAAGAGGGCAGCGTACCAAGACAAACGCAAGAACCCGCAAGGGTCCGGTAAAGACCATCGCAAACAAGAAGAAGTAAGGGAGGGTGTTTCGTTTTGGCACAGCAGAAAGGCAAAAAGGTTGTTGTTCGCCGCCGCAGAGAGCGTAAGAACATTGAAAACGGTGCTGTACACATTCAGTCCACATTCAACAACACCATCGTAACCATCACCGACACACAGGGCAACGCCATTTCTTGGGCAAGCTCTGGCGGACTGGGCTTCCGCGGCTCCAGAAAGTCTACTCCGTTCGCTGCACAGACAGCTGCTGAAACCGCAGCAAAGGCAGCAATGGAACACGGTCTGAAGTCTGTAGAAGTATACGTAAAGGGTCCGGGATCCGGCCGTGAAGCTGCGATCCGTGCACTGCAGACCGTTGGTCTGGAAGTGAAGATGATCAAGGACGTTACTCCGATTCCCCATAACGGATGCCGTCCGCCGAAAAGACGTCGTGTCTAATCACACTTACAGGAGGTGTAATATATCATGGCAGTAAGCAGAGAACCGATTCTCAAGAGATGCCGCTATCTGGGTATCAGCCCGATGGTTATGGGTATCTCCAAGCAGTCTAACCGTAATCCGGGTGCCGGAAACCGCAGAAAGGTTTCTGAATACGGAATGCAGCTGAAGGAAAAGCAGAAGCTGAAGTTCATCTACGGTGTAGGCGAAAAGCAGTTCTTCCACCTGTTCGAAATCGCAAGCAAGATGGAAGGCAAGGCTGGTGACAACCTGATCGCTTGTCTGGAATCCCGTCTGGACAGCGTTGTATTCCGCATGGGTCTCGCTTTGACCCGCAGAGAAGCAAGACAGCTGGTAACACACGGTCACTTTACCGTAAACGGCCAGCATGTGAATATTCCGTCTTATCGTGTCAAGGAAGGCGACGTAGTCGCTCTGGCAGAAGGCAGCCGTGACAGTGCAAAGTTCAAGGACGTTGCAGAACAGACCGCAGACCGTACCGTACCGGTATGGCTGGAACCGGATAAGGAAAACTTCTCCGCAAAGGTCGTTCGTATGGCAAAGCCGGAAGATCTGGACTATGAGGTTGCAGCACACCTGATCGTCGAGTTGTACTCCAAGTAATCATTTGCAATTTACGGAACATAGAGAAGGATCACTCCCGGGGCGTATGCCTCAGGAGTGGTCTGATGCAAGGTCCTGCCGTACCAAGGAGCATCTGCGGCCGTGGTATGTCAGGAACAACCACAGACAAAGCTACCAAGCATAGGAGGGTGTTTTTATGCTGGAGAAGATTGAAAAGCCGGAACTCGACACAGTGGATCTGCGAAGCGACGGAAAATACGGTAAGTTTGTATTGGCACCGCTGGAACGTGGCTATGGTATCACCCTTGGCAACAGTCTGCGGCGTGTGCTGCTCTCCTCATTGCCCGGTGTGGCTGTGAATTCCGTGAAGATCGATGGCGTACACCATGAATTGAGTACGATTCCCGGTGTAAAAGAGGATGTGACGGAAATCATTCTCAGCCTGAAGGGACTCACCGCAAAGCTCTACGGCGACGGACCGAAAACGGTCTATATCGAAGCAGAGGGCGAGTGCGAAGTTACCGCCGGCGACATCAAAACCGACTCTGAAGTGAATATCCTCGACCCGGGTATGCATATCGCAACTCTGGGTAAGGGTGCAAAGCTGTATATGGAAATCGTCATTGATAAGGGCAGAGGCTACGTTTCTGCAGAGCGTAACAAGCAGATGATGAATACGCCTATCGACGTGATCGCAGTAGACAGCATCTATACCCCTGTTCTGAAAGTCAACTATCAGGTAGAAGACACCCGTCTGGGTCAGGTCACAGACTATGACAAGCTCACTATGGAAGTGTGGACAGACGGCACCATCTCTGCCAAGGAAGCGATCTCTCAGGCAGCCAATCTCCTCAATGAGCACCTCCGGCTGTTCATCGATCTCTCTGATGAAGCCAGAATTGCATAAGTGCTCGTAGAAAACGACGATAAGGGTAATGAAAAGATCCTGGAAATGACTATCGAAGAACTGGATCTTTCCGTGCGGTCATTCAACTGCTTAAAGCGTGCCGGAATCAATACCGTGGACGATTTGATCAACAAGTCGGAGGAAGAAATGCTGAAGGTCCGTAACCTCGGTAAGAAGTCCTTCGATGAGGTGCGGGAAAAGCTCCAGTCCCTGGGCTTTGATCTCGCTAGTGAGGAAGACTAAGCGTCTGGTTTCGATCAGACGTTCAACAAGACCGAGCCTTGCAGAATCCTGTCCCCGCCGCGGGACGGCTCTGCAGCTAGAAAAAGGAGTGAATAACAATGCCGGGTACCAGAAAACTGGGCAGACCGACCGATCACAGAAAGGCGATGCTGCGTGGAATGGTAACATTCCTGCTGGAAAATGGTCAGATCGAAACAACTGTCACTCGTGCCAAGGAAGTACGTGCAGTTGCTGAAAAGATGATCACTATCGCAAAGTCGGATGATCTGCATTCAAAGCGTCAGGTTATGGCTTATGTAACCAAGGAGAGCGTTGCAAAGAAGCTCTTTGACGAAATCGCACCGAAGTATGCTGACCGCAAGGGCGGCTACACCCAGATCGTGAAGATTGGACCTCGCCGCGGCGACGCAGCAGAGATGGCAATCATCAAGCTGGTATAAGTTGTGTAATAGCCGGCACCGCCGTGTGCCGTAACAGACAGGCGAAGCATCGTACAGGTGCTTCGCCTGTTTTGTTGTGCGGGGCTGTCCAGTGCAGGGACATGGCACGGAAATCAATTTTCATGATAGCCTCCCTTGAAAAGGGTGACTCCCCACGGGGTGGGGAGATGCCCGCAGGGCAGAGGGGACCGCTCAGTACGAGGGGGACCAGCGAAGCTGGTGGAGGGATTCTTGAATTGCAGATTTTCACAGCAAAATCCTTCAGTCAACAACACGGCGTGCCACGTCCGCATTCCCCAAAGTGGAAAACTTCTCCAACAGCTTTGTGGAAAAGGCACGTCGCGTCAATCCGGCACAGTTTTCAACATTGTGGAAAACTATTTCGGATGACGGCGGAGGTGTTTTCCACAAAAAATCCACCAAAGAGGAAAACTTGTGGAAAACGTTTTTTCGCAAAAAATTCCCGTTTCCGGTGGTCTGCCGGTGCTGATTCCAAAAAAACGCCGGTTTTTGTCGAAAACGCACTGCGTTTCTTGTGGAATACTCTAAAAATGAAGTCTATATTTTGTACAATTCTACTAAAAAATGCGTATCTCTCTTTACATTTTGCGAGTTTTAGAGTATAATTTGAATGAAGGTTTCTGCCTGCCCTGCAGTGCAGGAACATATAAGCAGAAAAGCCGCCAGGATGCGGGAACACCGCCTTGATTTTCCGGTGTCCCCTTGCCCGTATCCGGCAGGTTCTGCCAGCCTGAAACGTGCCATTTTTGTGCGAAACTGCCGGACGCATGGCAAAATGCGAGCCGGCTGGTCTGGCGTATTGGGATATTATACAATTATAGGTTTCCTGATTCGTCGAGTTTACACAAAAACTTTGCGTATCTATTGACTTTTCTGTTGGGATATTCTATAATAAGAATAATTGGAACAGCATGAATCAGAGAAGCGATTCCTGCGGAGATTTCGACCAAGATTTTTTCGACTGCATGCCGCCGGCCTGGAACACCGGCAGGGCGTGCGGACAATCAGAGGAGGATAACACATGAAAGCAAAACACACACTTGCTGGTGCTCTGGCACTTGCAATGCTTGCTTCTACTGCTGTTTCGTTTCAGGTTTCGGCTGCTGACACAGCGGTGACCCTGAAGGGTGCAAAGGTAGAGGCAGAGGCTGGCGGAGAATTTTCTGTAGACGTTTCTCTGGAAGACATTCCGTCTACGAAGGTAAACGTCATGGACTTCGCAGTGACCTATGATCAGACTGTTCTGAACGTAGACAGCGTGAAGATCGGCAAGTCTGCTGATGTTGATGTTTCCGGCGACAGTACCGCCAGCGATGCTCCGGTATTTGCCACCAACATCAAGAACGGCGAGATCACTGTCAGCTGGACGACCGCACTGGACTCCAATTCCTGGATCTCTGAGGACGGTGTGATCCTGACCATTACCGGTACTGTAAAGGACGGCGTGGCAGACGGCACCGTAACTCCGATCGACTTCGCACCGGTTACCCGTGAAACTTATGACGGCTCCGGCAAGAACAATTCCAGCATGGTGATCGGCTATGTATACGGCGGCGATTCCGCTACCTATACGATCAACGCAGAAGCTGGCTCCGTGACCATCGGCAGCAAGCAGACCACCACTGTGACCACTACTGAAGGCGGCAAGGATACCACTGCTACCGAAGCGACTACTACCGCTACTGAGAGCAAAACAGATGTCACAAAGGCAACTACCACGATCTCCGGCAACATTGTTACCGGTACGGTAGCACCGGGCAGCGTGCTGTACGGTGATGTCAACTGTGACTCCCGTGTGGATATTACTGATGCCGTACTGCTGAACAAGGCAGCAGCTGGCGTGGTTACTCTGAATGACACACAGCGGACGAACGCAGACTGCAACGGTGATAAAGAAGTTGGCTCGCAGGACGCAACCACACTGCTGATGTTCCTCGTAAACATCATTAAGACTCTGCCGTATTCAGAATAATCTGTTTCACGGCAACCACAAATTTTTCGTATATTTAGGAGAAGTGTTCCGAGGGGGAATGCGGCTCCTGATATAGGCAATATTTCATTTACGTATTTGTCGGCAATACCGGCAAGGAAAGGAAAGGAAAACATGAAGAAACGAACAAAGAAGGTTCTGTCCTTCGGCGTTGCAGCTCTGATGGCAGTTTCTGCACTGCCGTTCAGTGCACTGTCGGTTTCGGCTTCGATTCCCACAAAACAGACCGAAAATGGCGGCACACCGTACAATTTCCTCCTCGAGGAGCAGGGAAGCGGCGTACAGACCATCAGCATCTCTAAGGACGAGATCGCTGCTGGCGATGTTACCAAGACTCTGGACGTTTTCATCGATTCTGAAGAATGGCCTGATGACAACTACCTGAGCTCTGTAAAGCTGAACTGGGTTGCAACCAAGGACGCTACCTTCGCAGACGGCGGTGCAATTGCAAACGGTATCTACTATCAGAACGTTTTCAACGCATCTAAAAAGGTCAACCAGCATGATGTCACTATGCCGAACGGTCTGGGCACAATCGTAGGCACTCCGTATAGCGGTGCATTCTGCATGTCCCCGATGTTCGAAGAGGATGAAGACCTGCACACCTGGAGCTACAACGACGCTCAGAGTAACGGCGTAATCAGAGAAATTGCTTGTGACAAGATCTTTGGTGCCAATCTGATCGCCAACGGCGACAACAAGGTCAAGTTCGAATACGACTACTATGCAAATGCAGACGATTATCTGGCAGACAAGGATGCAGATAAGGCTACTCACAAGTCCCATAAGGTACAGGAATGCGATGTCAAGCAGAAGGAAGACGGTACACCGTACATCGAATATTCCTACATTAATCCGGGCGGGGAAGTTGCTGCAAACTATGTTGAAAAGACTGTTACAGTAGATCTGCCGTGCTATTCCACCACTCGTTTCGTAAAGGACTCTGATGGAAATGACTGCGTTCCGGACATCAACAACTACTATTCCTGGGGCTTCATTGCTGCTTCTCCGGATGACCGTACATACTTTGTTGGTGGAAAGTCTACTGACCTGCGTTTCACTTCCTTCGATGTTGTTGTTCCGAAGGATACCGCAGAAGGCACCTATTATGTACAGATCTGCAGCCGCAATGCAAACAAGGATCTGATCCCGATGCCGTCCGCTGCTGATTTCGACAGCGTAAAGGCAGATCAGGAAAACTATCGTGCAACAGTAGGTCCGCTGGAAGATATGTCCACTGCAATTCAGGGTAAGAAGGATGCAGCTACTTACTCTCTGCCGCAGGATCCTTCCAAGGCAATCGTAAAGATCGTAGTTGGCGACGGTACTGTAACAGATACCACCACCACTGCCGCAGAAACCACAACCACTGAAAACAGCACCACTGCTGCAACAACCGCTGCAACTACTGTTACCACCGATGACAAGAGCGATGAATTCGCTTGGAAGATCGGCGAAGTAGCTTGCGAACCGGGCGACAAGAAGGTTAAGCTGGAAGTAACACAGACAAATGGTATCAGCACCACTGGTATCGTTGGTTCTATGATCGTTCCGGAAGCAACCCGCAAGATCCTGTCTGTTCCGAGCTCTTACAAGAAGATCTCCAACTGCTTCAAGATCGGCGATGCATATCCGGCACTGAGCCAGACCATGATGAATACACAGGAATACAGCGAAACTGGCCGTCTGGTATTCTCCATGAGCTCCAACGGCAGCATGGGCGTTGTTTCTGGTAACACTCTGGCTGCGTTCACCATGGACGTTGCTGATAAGGACACCGTTACAGCAGCAGCTAAGGAAGCTGGTCTGGAACTGAAGAGCGACAAGAACGGTAAGTACTATCTGTTCCCGGTAACCTGGATGGAAGACGGCGTAGACATCGGCTACAGCGATGACGGTAAGGGCAACCTGACACCGGTTGAAGTTAAGCGTTTTGACTATCGTGACACCGAAGATAACGATGTTCATACACAGGTGAAGTACATCGACGGCGGCTTCAAGGTTTATGTTGACAAGAGCACTGATCCGGTTGAAAAGACCATCAAGTGGGAAATCGACAAGGTTAACTGCAAGCCGAGCGATTCTAAGGTAAAGCTGAACGTAACACAGACCAACGGTATCGACACTCCGGGTGTTGTTGGTTCTCTGCTCGTTCCGGAAGTAACTCGTCAGATCCTGTCTATCCCGAGTTCTTACAAGAAGATCTCCAACTGCTTCAAGGTTGGTAATGTATATCCGGCACTGAGCCAGACTATGCTGAATACACAGGAATACAGCGAAACTGGTCGTCTGGTATTCTCCATGAGCTCCAACGGCAGCATGGGCGTTGTTTCCGGCGAAACACTGGCAACATTCACCATGGACATTGCTGATCTGGCAACTGTAAAGTCTGTTGCAGAAGCAAACAATCTGGAACTGAAGTCTGATGAAAACGGTTCTTACTACGAGTTCCCGGTAAACTGGATGGAAGACGGCGTAGACATCGGCTACAGCGATGATGGTAAGGGCAACCTGACACCGGTTGAGGTTAAGCGTTTTGACTATCGTGATACTGAAAACAACGATATCCACACCAGCGTAGATTACGTAGCAGGTGCATACAAGGTATACGTTGATGCAGAAACCACTACAACTGACGCAACTACCACTACCGAAGAAACCACAACCACTACTACTACCACAACTACAGAAGCTACCACCGCAGCAACCACAGTTGCTACCACCGCTGCAACTACAGTTGCTACAACTGCTGCAACTACAGCTGCTACAACCACAGTTGCTACAACTGCTGCAACCACAGCTGCTACAACTGCTGCAACTACAGCTGCAACCACTACCACAACAGAAGAGCCTGTAACCCAGAAGATGGTTTGGGCTCTGGATAAGCTGACAGTAACTCCGGGTCAGGGCTCCACCGATGGTGACAACCTGAGCTATGCAATTACTGTTCAGAACGCTCTGAAGACCGGTGCCCTGCTGGGTACAATTGATCTGCCGGAAGCAACCAAGGAACTGCTCCAGTGGCCGTATGGTACAACCGACATGCAGGTCAAGGTATTCAACCGTTACTACAAGAATCTGAGAAATACGGTATATGAAAAGATGCCGACATTCCAGATCGACCTGATGAACTTCTGGAAGGAAGAAGCAAACACCAAGATCCACTTCGGTCTGATGTGTGATGGAAACACTGATTTCGTAGAACCGGCTTCTGCAAACGGCACACTGTACAGCATGCCGATCGCAATTCCGGACGAAGCAACCGTACAGGCACTGGCTACTAAGTATGGCATCGAATATGATGAAACACTGGGCGGCTATGTATTCCCTGTAAACTGGGCTGAACTGGGCACCGACATCTCTTACTCCAAGGATGGCAACGGCAACGTTGTTCCGGTTTCTATCGATCGTTTCGCTCTGACAAACAGCAGCAACGTGAAGTATGACTTCGCTGAAACTGTTGACCTGCAGGATGGTTACATCTGTGTAAAGGTTCCGAAGGCAACTACTACCACTACTACAGAAGCAACCACTACAACAACTACTGAGGTTACTACCGCAGCAACTACTGCAGCTACAACCGCAGCAGTAGCTACAACCGAACCAACTACTGCAGCTACAACCGCAGCAACTACTGCAGCTACAACCGCAGCAACTACTGCAGCTACAACCGCAGCAACCACTGCAGCTACAACCGCAGCAACTACTGCAGCTACTACCGTAACAACAACTGCTGAAGCTGAGCTGAAGATCGAAGCAAATCCGGACGCAAACTTCTACCTGTCTGTTGACGGTCGTGCGTTCAAGGCTGCTGATCTCGTGAAGTCTGCAACTGTAAACGGCGAAAGCGTTATGGACGATCTGACCTTTGGTGCAGAAAGCCCGAAGGCACTGTTCGACAAGGAAGGCAAGGCATATGTAGATACCGAACTCGATATCCTGTATAAGGGCGAGAAGGTTGCTACTGCAAAGGTTTACATCGGTATTAAGGGCGACACCGACCTGTCCGGTAAGGTAGAGGCTACCGATATGTACTACAGCAGCTACTACATTGCAAGACAGGGTGCTGGTATTAAGGATGCAAAGCTTCTGGACGGCACAGAGCACGCACAGGATGAGAATCTGGAGAAACTGTCCTTCTTCCTGACGGATATTGATACCGAAAGCAAGGCAGGAGAGAATTCTGCAGACGGCAAGCTGGAAGCAACTGACATCTTCTACCAGGCATACTATGTTGCTCTGGTTGGTGCTGGTCATAAGAGCACTACCTGGGACAATCCGGTTTGCCCGGATCTGAAGAACCTGAAGGGCTCTATGTGGGCTGAATAATCAGATTCCCTGATTTCGAACGCGTAAGCGTTTCTGACAACAAGGCTATGACAGCATAAGAAAAACCCGATGCGGGAGCGATCCCGTGTCGGGTTTTTTGTATTAGTATGATTTGCCTTGACAAACTGAAATGGCGTGTGCTATACTGATTTGTAATTGCATAAATTATTGTAAAAAGCCATGCCTCAGGCATAAAAAGGAGAACTGTTTTATGGGAATTGTAGAACTGCTGCTGACAGCGATCGGACTGTCAATGGACGCATTTGCAGTATCGGTCTGTAAGGGGCTGGGCATGCGGAAGATGCGGTACGATCAGGCGTTGGTCATCGGGTTGTATTTCGGCGTGTTTCAGGCACTGATGCCGCTGTTGGGCTGGCTGCTGGGTACATCATTTTCCCGTTATATTCAGGCGTTTGACCACTGGATCGCATTTGTGCTGCTGGCATTCATCGGCGGAAAAATGCTCTGGGACGTGTTCCACGAAAAGGAAGAATCGGCTGCTGAAAAAAGTGATGCCAGGCTGGATCACAAGGAACTGTTCATGCTGGCAATTGCCACCTCTATCGATGCTCTGGCGGTGGGGATCGCGTTTGCCTGTCTGGACGTGCAGATCTGGAGTTCCGTTTCCATCATTGGCTGTGTCACGCTGGTGCTGTCGTTCTGCGGTGTCTGGATCGGCAATCGCTTTGGCAACCGCTTTGAGAAAAAGGCGGAGATCGCCGGCGGCGTGGTGCTGATCCTGATCGGCGTGAAGATTCTGCTGGATCATCTGATTCAGCATCAATGAGGGTGATCTCATTCCGAGTATGGACAAATTATAGAGAATTCCAGAATTTCCCGAATTCTTCTCAGAAATGTGTTTATATTTTTGTACGAATTTGTTACAATATATACATGAATATGTGGGAAACGGGGGCATCTGATGAAACAAAGAAGTGTAAAATCCAAGAAAAAAATTTACAGTCAGATTTTTGGGATCGCAGTGAGCCTGCTTTTGTCGGTGGCGGTGATTTCGTCTGCTGTTTTTCTGCATGAAAGCCATTATTTCAACTCCAGCGAGAGCCATGTACTGGAAGTGCTCCGCGGAATGGACGGCAAGAGCGAGGTGCGGTCGTGGGACGATGACCAGAATCTAAAACGGCGGGAAACGCTGCTGCAAAAAGGCTGTGCCGACAATCCGGACATGATCGGCTGGCTGGTGCTGCCGCAGACGATGATCGACTATCCGCTCATGGGCGGCACAGACAGCGATAGATACACCGACCACAACTATGAGGGCGGCTACGACTTGTACGGCACCCCGTTTCTGGACAGCCGGAATGCGGTGGATTTCAGCGACTTTTTTTCGCTGGTGTTCGGACATGATATGAACAATAGTGCCATGTTCGGGAGTCTGGACGATTTTTTGCAGGAGTCGGCATTTGCGGACTTGTCAGACGGCGTACTGCTGCTGCCTGATGAACGGTATCGTCTGGAGGTGACTGCCAGCATTGCGGCAACCTGCCCTGCACAGGAACTGATAGACCAGATCATGACGGCAGAGGCCGCAGAGCAGCCGCAGCTGCTGGAGCAGCTGCTGGAAATGGCGGCGGTGAAAAAGGACGATGTTACAGTGTCCGAAGAAGACCACTGGGTCATGCTGTCCACGCTGGACTATGCCGATGAAAAGAATGACAACGGCACACCGTCTATGCTGCTGCTGAAGCTAAGAACCAGTACGACATAAAACACACGGGCAGGGAAACCTGCCCTGTTTTTGTGGAATTGCAGGGGAAAATTTTCTCTCATTTTGCACGATTGACTTTTTCGCAGAAGTGTGCTATAATATCGTTAATCTGATTGGATAGAAGGTCACGCGGGGACATGCCCGTGTCATTGGAAACGCACATTCTCCGGAATGATTCACGAACAACACTCTATGCCATTTCGCCTGTCTGCACGTGTACGCAGACCGGAACGGCTGGGTGCAGGTGCGGGAATTGATTCTAGGAGGATTTTTTATGCCCAAAAACAAAGTGCAAGAAGTAATTTTTACCATTCTCATGGTGCTTGTCATGGTCTACGCGATGATCTGCTATAACATCGCCATGGAAACCGGCGGCATGACCAACATGGTATTTCTCCATGCTTTTCGGGAACTGCCGATCATGGGACCGATCGCCTTTCTGCTGGATTTCTTTCTGGTAGGCGGTCTGGCAAAAAAGGCGGCGTTTCGCATCGTCGATCCCGAAAAGGACAACCCTTTTCATCTGGTGCTGGCGATTTCCGCCGTGTCGGTGCTGCTGATGTGCCCGTTGATGAGCTTGGCGGCAACGCTGCTGTTCAAGCATGCCGGCGTGCAGGTGATTGCAGTCTGGTTTGAAACCACTGCGAAAAATTTTCCCATGGCACTGCTGTGGCAGTTGTTTTTCGCCGGTCCGCTGGTGCGGTTCGTGTTCCGGCACCTGATGGCATTGGTGCAGCCGCGTGAAAAGGCGGCAGTCACGGAAAAGGTCTGATATACGCAAGATCCCCGCTTCACTGTGCCGCAGTTCTGGCAGAGTGGAACGGGGATTGTTATAGGCATGACTGAAACGGCAGGCGGCTCATTATTCTTGAGTAAGTCTGCTGTTGCCGTTTTTGATGCGATGTGAAATATTTTGTTTGACATTTTGTGCGGCATTGCCTATAATCCAAAAATAGTAAGAAGCATCACCACAAAAAGAAAAAGAAATAACCGCCCCTAGCGTCCAAATCTGTGGCGGTTATTTCCTTTTAACCTAAGCAGTGGGAGCAGACCGTCTACTGGTGTGCTCTCTTTATCATTAGTATACACGGTTTCCGCCGAAATGTCAAGGGCAATACCGCACAAAGATTGTGCGACAGATGCGTCGTCAAATTTTTCGTCAGATGAAACAAAAATGCTCGTGAATACTGGATGTATTCACGAGCATTTTTGTGAAATATGAGAGTCTGTTTCGT
>ERZ1673702.1324-NODE-1324-length-26965-cov-12.437644_pt1 | contig 26965 bp, 17 predicted proteins | sample MGYA00580232_ERZ1673702 | MGnify/ENA primary metagenome ERZ1673702 (study PRJEB41218, sample SAMN15661792) | gut metagenome | host: Homo sapiens | place: Canada: London | collected 2015-08-20/2019-03-30 | study: EMG produced TPA metagenomics assembly of... | reverse complement strand
GTTGCCGTTCGACGTGGCCGGCTTGCCGAATTGGCTGCCTTCGGCCGCGGCCACTTTCTCGCCGGTGCGCATGTGCAGGGAGTCATTGTCTCCGTTGCCGTTTTTGAAGACACTGCCGATTTCGATGTTGCCTGAAGTCGTGGTGGATTTCCAATACGGAACATCGCTGGTTTCACGGTACTGGTACACGTCCGGCTGTTCGAAACTGCCGTTCTGCAGGCTGTTTTCGGCGGAGACGGTGGCAACGTCGGAAGCGGCGGAGACCTCCGTCCCTTCGGCGGAATCCACTCCGACAAGGGGAATAAGGGGGATACCAAATCCAAGAATCAGGGCACAGGTGATCACGAGCGCGAGCACGCTTCGCTGGGATTTCCCGGCCTGCATGTCCTCTCCTCCATGGGAACCGGGTGGTGATGTCATCGTCGACATTGAGCATTATGCCACCAAAACAGTACCCCGTCAATGGGTCCATATTAGGGGGAGTGAAATCATTGACAACTTGTCTGATTATTCAGCAAAAAGCCGTGTCCCATCGAATAATCCGGGAACGCAAATGCAATCGCAAACGCAGATATGAACGCAATCACCAACACGAATGCGAGCGCGCCGCAACACAAGCCACCCGCAACGCAAGACGCCCGGCTACCGCTTCTTCGAATCGCGTCCTTTGAAGTAGATGTCGAACACAATCCAGACGGACAGGATGAACGCGATCACGTAGCCGAGGAAACCGACAATCGGAATGCCGAAAATCACCGGCTTGATGCCCGCGTAATACACAATCGACGAGCCGATGAACAGGCCGACCACGATAAGCGCCATCGTAAGCCTGTTCACCATGTTGGCGAGCAGGTGGATCGGCTCCTGCGAACCGACCATCTCCATATTGACGCGCAGCTGGCCGCGCGTGAGCATGCGGGACGCCACTTTCAGCTCGTTGGCGGCGGCAAGCAGACTGTGCAGCGCCTGATGGCTTTCGAGAGCCAGCGATTTCGTCTCGTCCTTGGCGAAATCCTTCTTCGACGTGCTCGACGCGATGTGGTCGGAGATGATCTGGATCATGTTCACGTCGGGAATGAACTCGTCGAGCAAACCTTCCAAGGTGACCAGCGCGCGGCCGACCGTGGTGACGGTGCTCGGCACCTCGATGCCGTGGCGTTGCGCCATCTGCGTTAGAGCAGTCAGCATGGCCGCAATATCGAGTTCAGCCAAATCCACTGTGCCGAATTCCTTGACGATCACGTCCAGATCGGCCAGCAATGCCGGATAATCCTCCGGATCGGCCTCGGCACCGGCGAAACGCAGCAGACCGTCGGCAAGCTTGGGGGAATCCTGCTCGGCCACGGCGAAGATCATGTCCTTCAGCACGGAACGGGTTTTGGCGTTGAGCCGGCCAGTCATGCCCAGGTCGAGCAGCACGATCTGCCCACCGCGCACCATGATGTTGCCGGGGTGCGGGTCCGCGTGGAAGAAGCCTTCGTCGAGTACCTGCGTGGCGTAGTTGTCCACGAGTTTGGTGCCGATTTCCTTCAGGTCGTAGCCGGCTGCAAGCAGCTCGTCCGGATGGGAGACGGAGATGCCTTCCACGTAGTCCATGACCACCACGTGTTCGGTGCATAGTTCCGGGTACGGCTTCGGGCAGTCCATGTATTTGTAGCGTTCGCAGAATCGTTTGAATTCCGCCAGATTGCGCGTTTCGATGAGGAAGTCGGTTTCCGATTCGAAGGTGTCCCACAGTTCCTCGACCACGCCGGACAGGTCCACCACCTGCGCGCTGCGCATGGTTTTGGTGGCGATTCCCGCGATGGTGCGCATGATGGACACGTCCTGCGCCATGGTTTCGCGCACGCCCGGACGTTGCACTTTGATGGCCACGTCCTCGCCGGTGAGCAGTTTCGCACGATGCACCTGCGCAAGGCTGGCCGAGCCGAGCGGGGTGGGGTCGATATGGTCGAAGATCTCGTCCACGGGCCGGCCGTATTCGTCCTCAAGCACCTGCAGCACCGTGCTGTATGGCATGGGGTCGGCGTCGGCGCGCAGTTTGGACAGTTCGTCGCAGAACGATTGCGGCAGGATTTCGGAGCGCATGGACAGGATCTGTCCGACCTTGACGAACGTGGGGCCGAGCGCTTCGAGCATGAGACGCATTTTGACGGGCGTGAGTCCGTGAACCACGTCGAATTTGTTGGCGATCTGCGCGATTTGCGCAAGACGCCGGAGTTTGCCGCGGCGGGTCAGATGGTAGCGCGCGGAGAACGTGTCTTTGCGCGCTCCGAAGATGCCGATGGTTTCGGACGATTGCGCGTTGGCACCGGCCGCTTTGCCGGTATCGTCCGTTTCGCCGGCATCGTCCGCGGATTCGTGGGCAAGCTCATCCGTCAGTCCGTTTGCTTGGGAGGCGGCGTCCGGCGAAGGGTCGGCCGTGGGGTTGATGACCGCGTTGACCCTGTCGGACAGCGTGACGGGCTCCACGCTTTCGGGGCGTGCCGCGTCCGGCTTGTCGGATGGGTGTTTCAAAGACATGTCACTGCTCGCAAACGGTTGGGAAATCGGCTGGAAAGCCCGCGATGCCAGACGAACGTTTCGCCGGCGTCGCGCGGGCATAGCAAATCGCCGTCCGGGCGCTCACATGCGCGGCAGACGGCGATACGAAAGACTGGAGCTACTCGGCCTTGTCTTCGGTTTCGGCCGGGGCTGCATCCTTGGACTCAGGGGCTTCCTTAGCCTCTTCGACCTTGTGCTTGAGTTCGGCGTTGAGGGCCTTGCCCTGCTCGACGGTCAGCTCGCCCTTCTTGACGAGGTCGTCAACGATTTCCTGGCTCTTCTCAACAGTGGTCGCCAAGGCACCGACGCCGGCGAGAAAGACCTTGCGCAGGCCGTCACCAAAATTAAAATCAGCCATGATGTCCTCCTTTAGGTGATGGTGGTACCACTCTATCGCATTTTCTTCACATCTGCGCCGAGCGAAACCGGTCAATCGCATAAAAAGTGGCGGATATCCGGCGTTCAGCGCGGGCGGTGCGATTGTCGGCGAACCGGCATGGCAGCCGTCAGCGCGGACGGGACATGGCCACGCGGCGAGCACGGTCGGCGATTTCGTCGATGCGATGCAGGGCGGCCCGTTGCGCGTCCGTCTGTCCGGCGGCGGCCGGATCGAACGTGCCGTAACGGCGTTCGACGGCGGTGCGGATCAGGAAATCGGCGATCGCGGAATTCTTCGGCAGCAGCGAGCCGTGCATGTACGTGCCGATCACGTTGTGGACGCGCGCGCCTTCCGTATGGTCCTCGCCGTTGTTGCCGGTGCCGTCCTGTTCGACGGTGCCGAGCGGCTGCACGCCGTCACGCAGGAACGTCTGTCCGGAATGGTTTTCGTAGCCGATGATCTTGCCGAAATCGGCGGAGGTTTCCGTAAGATTGCCGATCATGCGTGTTTCCTGGCCGACCGTGTACGCGCCGATCACGCCGATGCCGTCGAGTCGGGAGCCGTCGACCGTTTCGAAATACTCGCCGAACAGCTGGTACAGGCCGCAGATCATCAGCATCGGCACGCCGTCCGCCGCGAGCGAACGCAGCAGGTCGGCGCGTTGGAAGAAGTCGTCGATGATCTTCTTCTGGCCGGTGTCCTGGCCGCCGCCACCCAGAATCATGTCCACGTGCTCGGGCCAGTCGCAGCCCTGGTTGTAGGCGTGTACGCGCGGCTCGTAGCCGTACAGCGCGAGCCGGCGCTGGATGGTGAGCACGTTGCCGGAATCGCCGTAGATGTTCATATCCTTCGGATACAGCGACACGATGTCGATGACCTGGCTCATATCGTCTCCTCGTCTTCCTTCCGCTGTTTTGCTTTGCGATTGCGCGGTTTCGTTTCGCGCGGCGCTCACTTGCCCACGCCGGCGTCGGCCACGTCGGCGATTTTGGCGAGCGCGGCACGCGTTTTCAGCATGGCCGTGTACGTGCAGTAGATGTGTTTGGGGGTGCCAGAATTCGCGTTCACGAAGTTCACGACCGATTCCTCCAGGTCGGTGCTGACCGATTCGACCGGCACCTGATCGTATTCGAGGCGCAGGGCCATGTCCCACGCGCGTACGCCGGACACGGCTTTGACGCCGGTGCCGCGCAGCGAGGTGAAGTCCACGTCCCACAGCCAGCTCATGTCGCGGCCGTCGGCGTATTCGTCGTTGATGCAGATCATGGTGTCGCAGCCTTCGGGCTTGAACGAGGCCAGCGACAGGCGGAAGCCCATGGGGTTTTTGACGAGCAGCAGTTCCACGGGGGTGCCGTTCACGGTGATGACCTCGCCTCGGCCGAATGCCGGTGTGACCTCGCCGGCGGTGTCGATCATGGCCTGCGTGGTGGCGTGCGCGAAGGCGATCATACGGGGTGAGACGCCTGCCGCGCGCAGAATCTCGTCCGCAGCGGCCTGGTCGATGGCGTCATGCGAGCCGTTGCCGTCCGTTTCGGTACCGGTATCGGCACCGTCCGCGTCGACACTGTCGGCGAGCGCGTCTTCGAACGGCAGGAACATCGCCTGCGCGTCCGCTGCGACGGCGCGCACCACGGCGAGCGCGGCGGCCGCGTTGTACAGGTTGTATACGCCTTCCAGTTTCACGGCCGTCTCATACGTTTCGCCGTCGATCGCGAAGGTGGCGCGGTGGTCGCCCACGGCGCGCAACGTCACGTCGGCGGGCAGCGCGTCGGGACCGTCCTGCGGTTGCGATGTGGCCGGCGCGGCAGCCGCAACGGCATCGGCAGTATCGCCGGCATTGCCCGAATCGCCAATATTTCCGCCATGTTCCGCACTGTCGTGCGCTTCCGCGTCAACAGTGGTGCTCATGTCGTCATCCGACGGGAAGAAGCCGCGCAACGATTCGTCAAGGCCGAAGTAGCGTACTTCCACGCCGTCTTCCGTATGCGCCACGTCAGCAAGACGGGCGATGCGCGGGTCCTCACGGTTGAGCACGACGGTACCGGTGGTGGCTTCCGCAGCTTTGGACAGCAGTCGCGCGGTGTTGTCGATCTCGCCGAAACGGTCAAGCTGGTCGCGCATCACGTTGAGCAGCAGGCAGTAGTCGGGCGGCACCTGCTTGACGAAATGCACGGCGTACGCCTCGTCGAGTTCCAGCACCGCGATGTCGGCGTCGAGTTTGCCGGAAAGCGAGACTTCCGCAAGCAGCGACGAAACCACGCCACGGGTGAAGTTCGAGCCGGTCGGGTTGGTGAACACCTTCAATCCGAGCGATTGCAGCATGCTGGCCACCATGCGTGTGGTGGTGGTTTTGCCGTTCGTGCCGGAGACGAGCACCACGCCGAGCGGCAGTTGCGCCAATGTGCGCGACAGGAATTGCGGGTCGATGCGTTCCACGATTTTGCCGGGGAACGCGCTGCCACCGCCGTGCGCCAAACGGGAGGCCGCGCGCACGGCCTTGCCGATCAACGGGGTTGCGAAGGAATTCCAAGCCATATCACACCGCCTCCTGCTGGGACTGGTAATCCTGGGGCATGTCCTTGAACTTCGAATACGCGCCAAGGAACGCAAGATTGAACGTGTCGGTCGGACCGTTACGATGCTTCGCCATGATGATGTCGGCCTCGCCCGGGCGGTCCTCCTTGTCGTAGGCGTCCGGACGGTGCACGAGGAACACCACGTCGGCGTCCTGTTCGATAGAGCCGGATTCACGCAGGTCGGACAGCTGCGGCTTCTTGTCCTGACGCATTTCGGGGCCACGGTTCAGCTGGCTCAACGCCACCACCGGCACTTCCAGCTCCTTGGCGAGCAGCTTCAGCGCACGGGAGAAGTCGGACACTTCCTGCTGGCGGCTTTCCACGGCCTTGCCGGAGGTCATGAGCTGTAGGTAGTCGATGACGACGAGTTTCAAATCGTTCGTCTGCTTCAGTCGGCGGCATTTCGCGCGGATTTCCATCAGGCTCATGTTCGGGCTGTCGTCGATGAACAGGGGCGCGTTCTGCAGCTTGCCTTGCAACTCGTTCAGGATGGCCCAACGTTCCGGCGTGATGTCGTCCGCGCGGCGCATGGCGGCGAGCGGAATGTTGGATTCAGCGGAGATGATACGTTGCGCCAACTCGTTTTTGCTCATTTCCAAGCTGAAGATGATGGTCGTCAATCCGTGATGCAGTGCCGCGGAACGGGCGAAATCCACACCGAGTGTGGACTTGCCCATGGCCGGTCGGCCTGCCACGACGATCATCTGGCCGGGCTGCAGGCCCTGCGTCACGTCGTCGATGTCGCGGAAGCCCGTCGGCACGCCTCGGGACACTTCGCCGCTTTGCAGACGGTCGAGCTGGTCAAGCGTATCGGCGATGACGGTGCCGATCGGCGCGTAGTCCTGCCGCACTTTGCCGGTGGACATCTCATATACTTCGGCCTGCGCCAGGTTGACGACGTCTTCGGCCTGCGAGCCTTCTGCGGTGTAGCCGAGCTGTGCGATTTTGGTGCCGGCCGCGATCACATTACGCAGGATGGCGCGCTGATGCACGATGTCGGCGTAATACGTGGCGTTTGCGGCGGTCGGAACCGATGCGACCAGGCTGTGCAGATAGTCGGAGCCACCCACTTTTTCCAGATTGCCTTCGGCGAGCAGCTCGTTGGCCACCAGCACGGCGTCGACCGGCTGGGAGGCCGAGAACAGTTTGATGACCGCTTCGTACACGGTTTGGTTGCGTGGTTGGTAGAAGTCGGACACGTCGATCATCTGCGATACTTCGCCGATGGCGTCCTTGCTCATCAGCATGCCGCCCAACACCGCCATTTCGGCGGCGTCGTCATGCGGCGGCACGCGGTCGAACAGGGCGTCGCGCACGGCTTGGCCGGATCGGCCGTTCATGCCGTTCGCACCGTTTCCAGCGTTCGAAAATCCGCGGTTCTGCGCCGAACCGTTGTTCCAAGAGTCGTTCTCCGCCATGTCCCTCCAACCGCAGCAGTCAATCGAATGTGTTCAATACCGAGGAAAACCATAATACGTGCGTGCCGTCACGACCGGTGTTGCATTGAGATTATGGATGAATCTCCGCATCCACCGAACGACACGCGCGAATGGCTTTGGTGTGGATAAGAAAGTCGGAAAAAACCGAGTTATCCACATATTGGGGATAACCATGTGGAAAACGTTTCGACTTATCCACAGAGTGGGGATAACTGAGTGGACAACTTGGGGACATCCTAAAGCATGTGCCCCGATTCCCTTATTTCGATTTGCCGAAGTGAACGGAAGGTGATATGCACCCCGCTTTTCCGTAAACGACGAGAAATACGGGGGCATATCGGCTTGGCGCATGCGAGAAACCGGCGCTCACATGTGGTATCGGGTGGCGTTGTACATGGTGCGCACCAACGTTTCACGCCATTTGCTCCACCCGTACTGTTTGGAGATGGTCTCGCCGGACGTGGCCCCCAACGAGGAGCCGTCGGCGCGGGTCAGGTCGAACAGCATGTCGAGCAGCACGGGATTATGGTCGAGCCGGCCGGCCAGATCATCGCCGACGTTGGGATCATTGGGATTGCGGCCTGTGGCGAACTCCGACAATGTCAGATGCTCGCGTACCAGCAGCGTGACCCAGCGGACGATGTCGCGGTCGAATCCCATGCGTTCCACGACCACGGTCGCATGCCGAGCGCCTTCCGCCGCATGGTTGGCCACCCCCGGTCGTTTGCCGATGTCATGCAGGATGCCGGCGAGCAGCAGCGCCTCGTAATGCCGGTCGTCGTACCGCCCACCGCTGGGTGTTTCACGGCCGAGCCGCGTGACGACCTCCACCATGTGCCGGTCGATCGTATAGCGGTGCGCGGCGGACGCGCTTGGCCGGTTGCGCACGCCCAACCATTCGGGGATGAGCTTGCCGGGCACGTCGATGAAATCGATGTCTTCCCACACGTTGAGCAGCGCGGGGCCGGAAGCCAGCAGTCGTATGAACAGTTCACGCGATTCGTCCGTCCAGTTGCGGTCGCCGATAGGACACTTTTTGAGGTTTTGCAACGTTCCCGGGGCGATCGGCAGGCCGTATTCCGCGGCTGCGACGGCCACGCGCAGCACGAGGTTCGGGTCGGCGGCCGGTTCCGCGCCCGGAGCGAGCACGATTTCCTCTTCATGCTTGGCCACGCCGGGGGCGATCACATCGAAGGTCGGTGCCTGACGTTTGCCGCCGCCGCGCGGCTGGAACACTTGGAAGAAGGCGAATCGCGGCTTGTCGTGCGTCAGCGAATGCTCGGCGCGCGACGCGGTGGAATCAAGGGAGAACGCGATCTGCCGGCCAACGCGTGCCAGCAACGTTTGCAGATCGTCGATCGACTTCGCCTCACGTTCGCCATCGGGCAGCGTCGGATCGGCCAGACCGAGCATCGCCGCGACTTTAGCTTGGTAGGGCGATAGCAGCATGTTCGTATCTTTGCCGGCGACCAGATGGATGCAGTCGCGCACGTCCAGCAACCGTTCGACGGCGTCGTCATACGTGCCGTGCGGACGGTCGGCAAGCCAGGATGCGGCGAGCGCGGACACCAATACGGAGTCGCGCAGGCCACCGCGTGCCTCTTTGATGTCCGGCTGGTTGATGTAGGCCATGCGGCCGAATTCGTCGAGGCGCGATTTGGCGGAGCCGAGCAGTTCCGGCAGACGTTTGCGTGCGGCCTTGCGCCATCGTTCCAATATGGATACGGCTGTGCTTTCGATAAGTCCAGTGTCCCCCGCGATCGGCACCACGTCCAACCATCCCATAGCTGCGGGCAGGTCGCGGTCGGTGACGGCCTCGCATTGCGCGACGGTACGTACCGACTGGTCGAGGTCGAGGCCGGAATCCCAAATCGGATACCACAGTTTGTTGGCGAGCTCGTTGAGCTGCTGGTCGGTCAGCGCGTGCGGCTCGTAGATGACCGCCAGATCAAGGTCGGAGCTGGGGCCCACCTGTCCACGTGCCAGCGAACCGACCGCGCCGAGACCGATGCCGGTTGCCGGAACATCGAAGGAAACCGCCTCGCAGGCTTCGTTCCACAACTGTGCGAGATTGCCCATGGCCAATTCCGTGCGGGCTTTGCGTTTCGCCGCGCCATTGCGGTAGACGCCGTCGGCGTCGGGCTGGCTCATGGCCATGAACCGTTGTTTGAGACCATCGACTGCTGAAGTCATAACGCACGTTCCTTATGAAACCTATGACGACTTATGACAATCCCCGCACGGCGCGAGGCACGTACGGGGATGTGTCGTAATTGATAACCCGAACTTCAAGCCCGGGGGTCTTTATTTCATCTTGTCCGAATCGGCCCGATCACAAGGCCGGACGGATCAGATGGCGGCGGAACCGGTTTCGCCGGTGCGCACGCGGGTCACCGAGTCAAGCGGAGCCACCCAGACCTTACCGTCGCCGATGGTGCCGGAGCCGGCGGACTTGACGATCACGCCAACCAGGGTTTCGGCATCGGCATCGTCGGACAGCACCTCGATGCGGATCTTCGGAATGAGATCCACGGTGTATTCGGCGCCACGGTAGACCTCGGTGTGGCCGCGCTGACGGCCATAACCGTTTGCCTCGGACACGGTCAGGCCGTGCACGCCCGCGGCTGCGAGGGCTTCCTTGACATCGTCGAGTTTATGGGGCTGGATGATAGCGGTAATGAGCTTCATCTCACTTCACCTCCTTGAGGACGGAGCTGGCGGTACCAGCAAAATCGTAAGCACGTTCGCCCTGGTCGGCAAGATCGATGCCGCCGACTTCCTGGGCTTCGGTGACGCGCCAGCCGATCGTCTTCTCCAGAGCGAAGGCGATGATGCCGGTGATGACGGCGGACCAGACGATGGCCACGAGAGCGACGATGAGCTGGACGACCAGCTGCCTCCAGTCGCCGCCTGCGAACAGGCCGGTGCCTTCGCCGAAGAAGCCGATGAGCACGGTGCCGGTGAAGCCGCCAACGCCGTGGACGCCGACGACGTCGAGGGAATCGTCATAGCCGAGCTTGAACTTCAGACCGCAAGCCAGGCAGGTGAGCACACCGGCGATGGCGCCGAGCACGATGGCCCACAGCGGGGAGACCACATCGGCGGCCGGGGTGATGGCGACGAGGCCCGCGACGATGCCGGAAGCGGCACCCATTGCGGTGTAGTGGCCGGTGCGGATCTTCTCGGTGAAGCCCCAGGAGAGCATTGCCGCAGCGGTTGCAGCGGACGTGGAAACCCACGCGTAGCCGGCGGTGCCGTTGGCTGCGAAGGCGGAACCGGCGTTGAAGCCGAACCAGCCGAACCACAGCAGGAAGGCGCCGAGCATGACGAACGGAACATTGTGCGGGCGGAACGGCTGCGTGCCGAAGCCCTTACGCTTGCCGATGATCAGCACGATGACCAGAGCGGCGACTGCGGCGTTGATGTGGACGACCGTACCACCTGCGAAATCGTGGGCGGCTGCGCCGATCGCCTGGGAAATGGCGCCGTCAGCGGACAGCAGACCACCGTTCCACACCATGTGAGCGAGCGGAGCGTAATCGAACGTGATCCACAGCGCCACGAAAATCATCCACGTGGAGTACTTCACACGTTCGGCGATGGCGCCGCAGATCAACGCGACGGTGATCATGGCGAACGCGGACTGGAAGGCCACGTCGACGCTGACCGGGTAGTTGTTGCCGTTCAGTGCGGCCGATGTGAAGACGCCCTTATCGGAAACCATGGTGTCCTTCAGCAGGAAGCCGGTTGCCGGGTCGCCGAAGATGCCGCCGACCGAGGTGCCGGCGTAGGCGATCGACCAACCCCACAGCACCCACATGATCATCGTGACGGACAGTGCGGCCGCCTCCATGATCATCATATTCAGCACGGCCTTGGCGCGGACCATGCCACCATAGAAGAACGCCACACCAGGCGTCATGAGGAACACAAGGGACGCGGAAGTCAATATCCACGCGGCATTTCCAGAATCAAGCTGGCCCATGTCACCCTCCTCTTTCTTTCTCTATATTTGGTTCAACATTTCCGTCCCCATCGTGTGGGGCTGACAGAACGATATGGAACGCCGGCCGCGTTTTGAAAACGTTACGACGTGTTACGCCAACGTAACGCCATCCGCGCGGAACGTCAACCTACGCCGAAAAATGGCGGAATTCCAACGAAACTGGCGGTACGGAAATATGGAAGGCATAATCGCCCGGCAATCGCAATATGAAATTGCGACGGTGGACGGAAGCGGCGGGCAACGCTGCGGACGGAGTAAGTTGGGTAGCTGAAACTTACGGAACACGCGTGGCACGCGACGAGAGAACGCCGCGTACGGCGAGCGCGTGGCATGTACACCGAACGCGCGGTGCGGCGAACGTATGACGCGCGTAACGAGAGAGCGGCGAGGACCATGGCAACGTTCATCATTTCACTGTGCGCCATTTTGATGCTGACCACGGTTTCCGGGCTGATCTGCCGCAAAGCGCAGCTGCCGGAAGTGATCGGGCAGATTCTCGTCGGCATTCTCGTGGGCCCTTCGCTGCTGGGCGTGATGCACATGAGCGATTCGCTGTCATTGTTCAGCGACCTCGGCATCATCATCCTCATGTTTTTGGGCGGTGTCGGCTGCGACCTGCAGTTGCTGAAGAAGTATTCGAAGGCGGCGGTCATCATCGCGTGCATGGGCGTGGTGTTCCCCGTGGCGGTGATGGGTGGAGTGAGCCTGCTGTTTGGCTTCAAGCCGATTCCGGCTGCGTTCATCGGCGTGGTGTTCTCCGCCACGTCCGTGTCGATTTCCGTGGCGGTGCTGAAGGAAGCCGGACTGCTTGATTCGAAGGAAGGCGTGTCGATTCTCGGCGCGGCCGTGGCTGACGATGTGATCGGCGTGATCCTGCTGTCCGTGATGTGCACGCTCGTCAACACCGGCAGCGTGGACGTGGCAGGGCTGGGTTTGATTCTGCTCAAGCAGGTGCTGTTCTTTGTGGCGGCCGCCGTGGTGGTGGTTTGGGTGGCGCCGGCGCTGATGACGCTGGCTGGCGTGCTGAAGGCGCCGTCCGGCATCGCGGTGATGGCCGTGATCATCTGCCTGGCGATGGCGTGGGCGTCGAATCTGGCCGGGTTGAGCTACGCGGTGGGCGCGTTTTTCGCCGGCATCGCGGTAAGCAACAGCGATTACGCGGAGGACGCGGACCGGTATATCGAGCCGGTTGGAGACACGTTGTTCGTGCCGGTGTTCTTCGTGGGCATCGGCCTGCAGACCACAGGCGTGGATGATACGAAGATGATTGTGTTCATTGCGATCATGACGGTTCTCGGCGTGATCACGAAGGTCGTCGGCTGCGGTTTGGGTGGCCGCATGGCCGGTTTTGGCGGCGCTTCGGCGCTGATGATCGGCGCGGGCATGGTACCGCGTGGCGAGATGGCGTTGATTACCGCGCAAATCGGCTTCAACGAGCATGTGCTCGGCAGCGAATACTATTCGACGATCATCTTCATCATTTCGCTGGTGACGCTGGTCGCGCCGCTGCTATTGAAGCTGACGATCCGGAAGGTGCCGGGGGTGGGGGCTGGCGCTGCCGGTACGGCTGGCGCTGAGCAGTAATCGCAATACGAAAACCTCCCGCCACGTACGGAACGTGACGGGAGGTTTTCGCTACGGAAATCGCAAATCCGGAAAATATGGGAACGTCAGGCGAGGATGCCGTCGACGAAGCCTTCCGGATCGAACGGGGCGAGGTCGTCCGGGCCTTCGCCGAGGCCGACGAGCTTGACGGGCACGCCAAGCTCCTTCTGCACGGAGATGACGATGCCGCCCTTGGCGGAGCCGTCGAGCTTGGACAGGACCACGCCGGTGATGCCGATCGCTTCGGCGAACACCTTGGCCTGCGTCATGCCGTTCTGGCCGGTAGTGGCGTCAAGCACGAGCAGCACTTCATCGACCGGCAGGTTCTTTTCGGTGACGCGGCGGATCTTGCCGAGCTCGTCCATGAGGTTGGACTTGTTCTGCAGACGGCCGGCGGTGTCGATGATGAGCACGTCGGCGTTCTCTTCCTTGGCTTTGGCGCTGGCTTCGAACGCGACGGACGCCGGGTCGGCGCCGTCCTTGTCGGAGCGCACGACCGGTACGCCCACCTTGGCGCCCCAGGTCTCCAGCTGGTCGGCCGCGGCGGCGCGGAACGTATCGGCGGCGCCCAGCATGACCTGCTTGCCTTCGGAGACGAGCAGACGGGAGAGTTTGCCCGCGGTGGTGGTTTTGCCGGTGCCGTTCACGCCGACCATGATGATGACGCTCGGCTTGTTCGCGCCTTCCTTGTCGGCGTTGAGCCGACGGTCGACGTCGGTGCCGACGAGCTTCAGCAGCTTGTCCTTCAGCGCCGCACGCACTTCGGCAGGGTCGGATTGGCCGGCGATGCGGGCGTCGTTGCGCAACTCCTCCACCAGTTGCTCGCTCGCCTCCGCGCCGACGTCAGCGAGCAGCAGGGTGTCTTCGACGTCCTCCCAGTCGGCTTCGGAGAGCTGATCCTTGGCGAGGATGTTGAACAGGGCTTTGCCGAACGGGTTGCCGGACTTGGACAGGCGAGCCTTGAGGCGCTGCATGCGGGTGCCGGCGGCTTCGGGGGTTTCGACGGCTGGGGTCGCGGATTCAGTTACGGCTGACCCGACCGGAGTTGGTTCAGTTGCCACTGGCGATTCAGGTGTGGCAGACGAAGTCGCGGATTCCACGGCTTCCGTCGCTGCGGATTCCGCGGTTTCCTTGGTTTTCTCAGCGTTTTCGGCACTTGCGGCGGCAGATTGCGCGGCGGACTTCTCCGTAGCCAAACGAGCATCGGCCTTCGCCTTCGCCGCTTCAGTGGACTTGTCCACGGCGGACTTGCGGCTCTTACCGAACCACCATCCGCCAATCGCAAGTAATGCCGCGATAACGACGACCGCGACAATCGCAATAATCACATTCGTATCCATGGTTCCAGCCTAAAAAGCGCAACGGACACGCCACTCATCTCTGCCAGGGCAGGCAATGGGGCTATCCACGGGGCGTGAAAAACTAGGCAGTATGGCCAATACATCCAGAATGACGTCGTACCAGCGGCGCGAACAGCTTATCGAAATCGGTCGATCGCTGTTCGCGGCCAAGGGATTCGAAGCAGTGAGCGTGGAAGAGATCGCCTCGACCGCAAAAGTGTCGAAACCCATCGTCTACGAACATTTCGGAGGAAAGGAAGGCCTGTACGCCGTGGTGGTGGACCGCGAAATGCGCGCGCTCACCGACGTTCTCATCAACGCGCTGTCCGACCCGCAGGCGCATCCGCGCCAAATCGTGGAACGCACCGCGCTTGCGCTGCTCACCTACGTGGAGGAGAACGCCGAAGGCTTCCGCGTGCTCACGCGCGATTCGCCGAAAACCGACCCGTCCAACTCGTTCAATTCGCTGCTTGGAGACATTGCCGTACGCGTCGAGGACATTCTCACCGACGCGTTCAAACGCCAGCATCTGCCGGCCAAAAGCGTGCCGTATTACGCGCAGATGCTCATCGGCATGACCGTGTACACCTGCCAATATTGGGCCGACCAGCGCAAGCTCAGCAAGGAGCAGCTCGCCGCGCACATCGTGAACCTGGCATGGTATGGGCTGAGCCGCATGGAAGCCAAGCCGGAACTGCGCTACGAAAGCGAAAAGGCCGCCCGCGAGGCGGAAAAGCAGGCCGCGCGGGAAGCGAAGGCGATCGCCAAGCAGGAGAAGCAGGGCAAGAAGGCTGCGAAATCGCAGGAGAAGGCGGTTGCTGCGGGAGATGACGCGACGGACGGGACGACCGTGACGGACGGATCGCAAGCGGCAGACGGATCGCAAGCAGTAGGCAAATCGCAAGCGGCAGACGAATCAAACGAATCAGACGAGACGAACGAATCGCAAAAACCGCAAAGCCCGCACGAATCGCAAAAACAATCAACAATTGACGAAAACTGACATACCGTCACCCGAAATGACCCTAGGGGAAATTTCAGGTGCAGATTGCGTATTTCAGGGTGCCGTTTGTGCGCAAAACCGCGCCCCGGAACCGCACATGGTGCTACGTTAGTTTCGTTATGCTTTTGGCCGGAGCGGTCGGCCAGCCGCACGGCCCGACACGAGCCCGATCCGAGGAAGAATATGCAGGAGAAGAAGACGCTCACCTTCGTGGTGCCCGCGTACAACATGACGGAATACCTGGAACGGTGCGTCGAATCGTTGATCGCGTCGAAGCGCAACGACGACATCGAAGTGCTGATCGTGGATGACGGCTCGTCCGACGGCACGCTGGAGATGGCGAAGACGTTCGAGGCGCGCAATCCGGGAATCGTGCGCGCGATCCATCAGGAGAACAAGGGCCACGGCGGCGCGGTCAACACCGGCATCGCGGCGGCGAGCGGCATGTACGTGAAGGTCGTGGACGCGGACGATTGGGTCGGCCCGGAATCGCTCGAACAGGTCATGGCCGTGCTGCGCGGCGAGGTCGATAAGGACGAGCCGCTCGACATGCTCGTCACCAACTACGTGTACGACAAGGTGGGCAAGCGCAACAAGCACGTCGTGAACTTCCGGCATGCCATGGAGCCCGGCAGGCGCCTCACGTGGGACGATCTGGGGCATTTCGGGCTGACCGAATACATTCTCATGCACGCGCTGATCTACCGTACCGCCGTGGTGCGCGAATCGAAGATGCAGCTGCCGGAGCACACGTTCTACGTGGACTTCATCTACGCGTACCAGCCGTTCCCGTGGGTCAAGTCGCTGCAATACGTGGATACGCCGTTCTACCACTATTTCATCGGCCGCGACGGACAGAGCGTGCAGACGGACGTGATGATCCGACGCGTGGACCAGCTGCGGCTCGTCAACCAATGCATGGTGCGTGCCACCCCCGAACGTGGTACGGTGCCAGACGGCCTATACCGCTACATGATTCATTTTCTGGCGATCGAAAGCTCCGTGGCGAGTGTCTTCATGATCCTGTCGCGCGAGCCGGAGAATTACGAGAAGAAGAAGGCCATGTGGGCGGATATCGAGGCATATTCGCCGACGATTTACAAGGACGTGCGTAAGAAGGCGATGTCGCGCGCGCTGAATCTGCGCGGTTCGGCCGGCCGATTCGTGATCCGCAAGGGGTATTTCCTGGCCGAGCACGTGGTCGGGTTCAACTGATTTCGCGCGGGTTTCGCAGGTTTCGCGCGATAGAGGGTTTACGCGATATTGCGTGAGTATTGCGATTATTGCGATCGGCTAGGCGCTCCTGTGTCCGTTTCTGGTGATTCGGACACAGGAGCGCTTCATTTTGATGCCTGTGTGTCCGATTCGGGAGAAACGGACACGGAAAGCACCAGCGGGCTTAGTTCCAGCGATCCGACATGGCGAAACTGTTGTGCATGAGATTGCTGGACGTGTACAGCACGTCGCCGAGCAGCTTCGTATTGCGCGATCGCAGGTATTCCGCCATTTCGTCGTTAGCCGCCGCAAGACGGGCCGGAACAGATGTAGGACTAGCAAGCCCATCGGAACCGGAATCAACCGCAGCACCAGACATAGAACCAGAACCGCCAACCGCAGAACCGGCACCAGAACCAGCGCCACCAGCCCCAGTCGCCGACCCACCAATCGCAAGCGCATCATCCGTACGTTCCACCAGACGGTGGCCGAAGGAACGGACATCTTCCGAGAAGCCCTCGACCGCGTTGCTGGTCTCGTAGAAGTGCGCGTCGGCGAGCGTTGCAATCAGGCGGTTCGTCCAATACAGGCAGTCCGTGGAGACTTCCGGCGTGGTGTCGCGCAGGTAGGCGGGGGTGTCGTCGACGTTCGCATAGAACGGGGCGGACGTGGTGAACGCGCCGGAACCGTACGAAATCCACATGATCGAACGGCTTTCGACGGGCGCGTACGGGCGAATCTGCATGGCCACCATGTGTCCGGTGCGGTTGATGCCGATCGGACGGTAGCGATGGCGGCTTTCCTCAGTTCCCTGCGTGCCGTACGGGTCATACGGGGTGCCTTCGAAGTGCGATCCCAGCAGGAAGTCGACGTCCTCGACGGTCACGGCGTGCTCCGGTTCAAGGCACCATGGAATATCATCCGATTCGGGCGTGCTGTCTGCCGCTTCGACGGGGTTAAGCTGGCGGTACATGTACCAGGCGCGAGGCGTGTTGTAGATATGGTCCTTCGCGGTGGCGGTGCCGAACACGACGCGCGGGTTGCAGTGGCCGTTGTTCATGCCGCCCTGCGTGCCGGCCGCGCGGCCGAGATGGTGGCGTTCGATGAATTCCGTCAGGTCGTCGCTGCACATGAATTCGCGCGCGTCGCTGAAGGCGTCGTCGAAATCGAAATAGTCGATGCCAAGCTGGTTGGGAATAATCGCGCATTTGTCGTCCGGCACGCGGCGGGCGATCCAATGGTGTCCACCGATGGTTTCGACGTACCAGATTTCGTCCACATCAGAAATGATGATGCCGTTCGATTCGTACGTTCCGTACGTTTCGAGCAGTTCGGCCAGACGTTTCACGCCTTCGCGCGCGGTGTTGACGTACGGCAGCACGAGGGTGATGATGTCTTCTTCGCCGATGCCGCCTGGGGTTTCCGGCTTACCATTGGCTTCGTCGGCTGGCTGCAATACGACCAGCGGGTCGGCACCGAGCACGCGCTCGTTGACGGCGATGGTTTCGGTGGCGCTCATCGCCACGTTGCGTTCGCTCACGCCCGCTTCCGCAAGGATTCCGCGATTCGGCAGCACGTTCGGCACGATGCTGTACCGGCATGGATTGTCGGGAAGGTCGATTTCAACGTGGCTCAGCACACTGCGGTAGTGCCGCGGCTGCTCCTGCGGTGCGACGACTACGAATTTCTTGGGATCGTAACGTCCCGAACCAGAGTCGTCATCTCGGGCGATGATGGTCGAACCGTCGTAACTTGCTTTTTTGCCTACAAGAATTGTGGTACATGACATGGTTTCGATTGTAGGCACACCAACACTCCGAAGGCCATTTCGACGCCCGTCCGACGCCCGTGGTGGCGATTGGTCCGAATATGCTGTATACTATGTTGCTGTTGCCCCTCTAGCTCAACGGTTAGAGCAGCGTCCTTTTAAGTCGTGGGTTGTGGGTTCGAATCCCACGGGGGGCACAGGTTCGAAGTCTTGGAAGCCGATGGTTCTCAGGACTTTTTCATTTGTTTCGGGATGAGGTCTCAGCACTTCAATACGGAACGCACCATATCGCGCACCCTCTTTCGCTCACGAATCGCAATTTCGGTCGATTATTTCGCGACGTGCGCCGAAAAGTATGGAAAATAAGGCGATTTATACCCCCTACCGCACTATGCGGCACCACCTTTCGCTCACAATCGTAAGAAAACGAGCGAAATCGCAATATGTGTTCCGAAATGAATAGCGAACAGCCCGCGGGCGATTCGCGGACGGACCATACGCATGCAACCGGCGTGGCGCAATCGACGATAATGATAGACTCGAATATATCGAACATTTGTTCGCATAGATTCGGTATTACGGGAAATTCCCCACTATATACAGTGGGCGAACGCACGAAACGCCACTACGGGTAGTGTATACTGATGAACGGCCTGCTCAGCCGGGCAAAATCAAAAACGTGGCCGACAAGATCTTCCGCACCAAAGGAAGCCGATTGCATAGGGAGGAAAAGTAATGACCGTGACCGTCTTCACCAATCCGAACAATCCTCAATGCGAGGCCACCGAACAAGAGCTTTCCAAACTGGGAGTGCGGTACGTGGCGGTCGATTTGACGCAGAATCCGTCCACATTCGAACAGATCAAGGACGCCGGCTTCAAGCAAATTCCGGTCGTCATCTCACCGAATTCCTCATGGAGCGGACATCGCCCCGACCTCATCCGCCAGCTGGCGCAAAGCATCGCGGCGTAGGCGCGGCAACAGCAGTCAAGCATCCAGACAGCCGGAAGGTACGAATCCCAAACGGCAATAATCCGGAAGAATCAAATCCCCCGCGGCAAAACCCGCAACAAACCCCACTGCAATCGTCCGAAATCGTTCAAAATCAGCCACCCAAAGCAAAGCGGCCAGCCGGAACATCGCCCGACCAGCCGCTCAGCAAAACCCGCAAAACGCAAAAACCAGCCTACATACGACCGGCAGTGGACGGGTCGATCTTCATGGTCTGAAAACGATGCGCCATGAAATCATCATTGAAATACGTGGCGAAGAACTGCGAAACGGGCGAATTCTGCGCAACCCCAGCCATGCGGGAATACCAAGCATCAAGGGCCATCAGCGTCATCACACCGTCGACGAAAAGGAAAATGAAGCAGACCAGCGTCAGCGAATAGCGAATCTTCCACGGAATACGCTGGATCAATCGCAACAATCGCGGCAAAATCAACTTGACCCAAATCAAGCCGAGGATACCCCAGAAGAACATGTATTTGCCGGACGTACGCCCGTCAATCGAAAGCCATTGCCCCGTGTAATCCCATGCGCGAATGCCGAACGCGGCCTGCATGAACCAGCTGGTGAAATATTCGAACGCGCCGCCGATCACCGCGCTTGAGCAGAAAATCAGCAGCCAATTCGACTGCCACAAATGATTGAGCAGCACGGTGACGATCACCACGCCGAAGCCGTAAATCGGCGAGAACGGCCCCCACAGGAAGCCTGCGCGATCCTGGTATTCGCCGAACAGCACGAAATGGTAGATGGTCTCGATCACCAAACCGAACACACAACCGATGGCGAACAACCAGAACAAATTGAAGAAATCCAGCGAAATATAGCCCTTGCCGGTCAAATCGCGGCCAGCCATACCCTGGGAAGCGGCGTCTTCGTATGCGCTACGGGCATCCATACGTCGCAACGCGAACTGGAGACGACGTTCCTCACGCAGCGACGGATCGGCAGTGACATGCAGGGCTATGAGCACGACAAGCTGGATAGCCGGGCTGATCAAATTCACACCAAGTCCCTGCAATGCCAGCGACAGCAAGCCTTCGGCAAGGGTGAGCGGAATCATCAGATACGTCCATTGCGCGATATGCCGACGCTTGTTCATAATGAGCATCACGCCGAACACCGCCAGACACGCGGTGGCGACCAGCAGCACAGCCGCGTGAACCACCGACAGAATCGCGGTGAGGCTGAGCGCATCGAACGCCACTTTGCCGGAAAACACCGCGCGAATCGAGTACAGGCACGCCAACACAATGAACGGCAGCGTCACCACGCCTTCAATAAGCATGACGATGCCGTAAATGCGAACGATTAACGGCAGACGACGGTCAGCGGGATTGCCGACTTCGCCAGTGCCCTGCTTTCCGCCTTCTTCGATAGCCGCGATTTCGGTTTCGGCGGCAATCGCCTTGATTTCTCCATCCGTCTTGCCCGCGGCGGAATCCTCGGATCGTGATTCAGATTGTGCGGTTTCGCTCATATGCCGCTCCTTCCTTCAGCCCACGCTACCAAACGTAGGCAATATCCGCCGCAAGAAAAGCGATTCAAGTGCGATTATTGGCGGACGCGAGCAAAAGAGGGGGACGTCAGCTGGCTGCAATCGCCATTCGCACACCACCTTTCGCTCACGTCCGCAAGAAATGGCGATGCATAGCGCATCGTGAGCGAATGGGGGTATAAATACGGACGGAAAATAGCGATTTATTACCACCTTTCGCTCACGGACATACAGAAATGGCGATTTGTCACGGACGTGAGCGAAAGGGGCTACGTCAGCCGGCGATGGTTTTGCCGAGGCTTTGCCGCAGTACTCGACCCGATTTCCGTCATCCATGAAACGCGATGGCGATTGTCCAAGAGCACGGTATACGATACGAACCGCGTAGCGCTACGGAACACGTATCGCCATATAAGGGAATTGATTCGCCAAACCGGAGAGACAATGCACAACGTACTGCAGATCCTGCGCCGTGACTTCAAACGATTGGTCACCGTACCCGCCGCGTGGGTGATCATGATCGGCCTGATTCTCATTCCCCCGCTATATGCATGGTTCAACATCTACGGGTTCTGGAATCCCTATGGCAACACGGACAGCATCAAAGTGGCCGTGGCCAACATGGACGAAGGCACAGACAACGCGCTGCTTGGCAAAGTCAATCTCGGCGATCAAATCGAAGGCACGCTGAAGAGCAACGACCAGCTCGGCTGGGAGTTCATGGGCAAAGCCAACGCGATGGAAGCGGTGGAGTCGGGCGACTGCTACGCCGCAATCGTCATCCCTTCCGACTTCAGCGAAGATCTGGCCAACGTCGTCACCAACAGCAAGCATCGCCCCACGCTCGAATATTACGTGAACGAGAAGGCGAGTCCGATTTCGCCGAAAATCACCGACCAAGGCGCGACCGTGGTCGACCGCACCGTCAACAACACCTTCGTCTCCACCGTCAGCGACGTGCTCGTCAAAGCCGTCAACTCAGCCAACAGCACCATCAGCGGCAACACCAACACCATCGCCAACGAAACCATCGGCGAACTCGACAACACCAAGCGGAACGTAGGCACGATCCGCTCCGCAATCGCGGATCTCGACACCCAGTTAGCCAATGTGCCACAGCAGACAAAAGCAGCACGCAATGCCCTGAACGACGTGCAGCTGGCCGCGGCGAGCGCAGGCAGAGGACTAGCAGGCGCATCCACCGCCATCGGCACAGCGCAAACCCAGCTCAACACGCTTTCGTCCAACGCCAACAGCGCGCTGGAAACCGGATCCGGACTTGTTTCCCAAGCGACGGCGCAATCCACAGCCAGCATCAACCAGATCTCGTCGGCGGTATCCGCGGCAAGTGGATCGGCGCAGCAGGCGGTGACCGGCATGCAAAACATCACCGACAGCAATGCGAAACTGCTCGAGAAGCTCAAATCCGCCAGCGACAACGCGCAATACCAGCAAATCATCAGCAAACTGGAGAATACCAACAACACGGCAGCCGGAACACTCGCCGACCTCAAAACCCTGAGCGAGAACACACAGGCCACAGCCGGCAGCGTATCCAAACTGTCCACCGATTTCAACATAGGCACGCAGAACTCGCTCAAAAGCGCAGGCACGGCGCGCAACGCCATCAATTCAGGCGCACTGCCGCGACTGAATTCCGCGCTGGGCTCGCTGGCTGGGACGGCCGGAACACTTGCCGGCACCGTGACCAGCCAGGACAGCGTGGTCAGGCAAACCAACATCGTGCTCGACCAACTCGACCAAGTGGCGTCAGACACCCGCATCGGCCTTGAGCAAACCGACCAGCAGCTGGCGAAGATGGAGACGAAGCTCACCACCGTCAGCACCGACCTGAAGGCGCTGGGCACTGCGGATCTGCTCGCATCGTTGACCGGCAGCAGTTCGCTTGACGCGGATAAGATCGCCTCGTTCATGGAGTCCCCGACCGTAATCGACACGAAGAACGTGTATCCCGTCAACTCCTACGGCTCCGGCATGGCTCCGCTGATGACCAATCTGGCACTGTGGGTGGGCGCGTTCGCCTTTGTGGTGATCTACAAAGTGGAGGTGGACGACGAGGGGCTTGAGGGTCTCGATCCGACCGCAACCGAAAAGTATCTGGCCCGATACCTGTTGCTCGGCACGATGGGCGTCATTCAAGGCGCGATCTGCACCGTTGGCGATCTGATACTCGGCGTGCAGACGGCTTGCGCGCCACTGTTCATACTGACCGGCATGATCACATCGCTGGTATATCTGAGCATCACGTACGCGCTGTCCACCACGTTCATGCACATCGGCAAGGGCCTGTGCGTGGCGTTGGTGATCGTGCAGATTCCAGGCGCTTCCGGCCTGTATCCGATCGAGATGATGCCGAAGTTCTTCCGCATGGTCTATCCGTTCGTGCCATTCAGCTATTCGATAGACGCATTCCGCGAGACCATCGCCGGCTTCTACGACGGCCATTGGACCAAGGCGATCGGCACGCTGCTGCTGTTTGCCGGCATGGCGTTCGTCATCGGCCTGGTGGTCCGTCCTCTGTTGGTCAACCTCAACCGACTCTTCGCCCGCGAAATCAAGGAAAGCGACATGATTATCGGCGAGGAAGTGGAGCTTCCGGAACGCGGATACAACATGTCCCAAGCCATTCAGGTGCTGGCCGACAAAGGCGGCTACCGCGAGGTGATCGAGGAACGCGCAAGTCGGTTCGCGGAACTGTACCCGAAACTCAAGCGCGGAGCTCTGGTGATCGGATTCGTCGTGCCGGTCACTCTGGCGGCGGTGTTCTCGTTCACCAACGGAGAGAAAGTGGTGGTACTGGCCACGTGGGTCGTCTGGATTCTGCTCATCATGGGCTTCCTCATGGTCATCGAATACATGCGCGATAATCTGAACCGTCAAGTGGAGCTCGGCCATTTGAGCGATGAATCGATCCGATCCATGCTGGTGGAGCGCCAAGCGGCACGCATCCGTCGCAAAAAGCGGGCGCAACAGGAACGGCGGAACAGACTGCTGCGCAAAACGCGGAGACGCACCAGCGGCAAACGCACGACATCCGATAATCGCAATACCAGCGTCATCAAAGAAACGACGGAAAACGTGACGGGCGTCAACCACAATGAAGATGACGGAATCGCCATACTGGTGCAGAAAATGCAGACGACCGGTCCAAGCGCCGCCGCGAACGATGCCGCCACGGACACCACCGAGACTACCGAGACCGCCGAGACAACCGAAAACAACGAAAACAACGAGGAAAGGAGCAACGCATGAAAACCATCTGGAAACTGTTCGTCGGCGACATCCGGCGAATCACCAGCAACGTCGTCTCCATCATCATCGTCATCGGACTCGTTGTGATCCCCGGCATCTTCACATGGTTCAACGTGGCCGCCAGCTGGGACCCGTTCGCCAATACCGGCAATCTGAAATTCGCCGTAGCCAATGAGGACGACGGATACCGGTCCGACCTCATTCCAGTGAAGATCAACATCGGCGACCAAGTGGTTAACACGCTGCGTTCCAACGATCAGCTCGACTGGACCTTCACCACCAAAAAAGAAGCCATCAACGGCACCAAATCCGGCAAATATTACGCAGCTGTGGTGATTCCAAAGAACTTCAGCACCCGTATGATGACGTTCTTCGCATCCGATGGCAACCACGCCGAAATCGCCTACTACAACAATGAAAAGAAGAACGCCTTGGCTCCGAAGATCACAGGCCAAGGCGCCGATACGGTCAGCGCGCAGGTCAACGAGACGTTCTCCGAAACACTGACCAGCACCGCGCTGAGTGTGGCATCGCAGCTCGCCAACCAACTCGACAAGCCAGCCGCGCAGGAACAACTCACGCAGTTCAACGGCAATATCAGCGACTTCGCGGAAACGCTCACCGACGCTTCCGGAACGCTCCGCACGTTCAGCACGCTGACCCAAAGCGCACGGCATCTGCTTGAGTCCTCCGACGGTCTGATCGCCAATGTCAGCGGCAATGCGAAAAGCGTAGGAACAACACTCAAGCAAGCCGGCAGCGGCGTGGAGGATCTGACGGGCGCGTTGAAGGCCGGCACCACCGCGCTGGGCACGGCTCTGACTGATTCCGCCAACAGCTTCACAGCCATGGAAGCAGATGTGGACAGCCTATTCGGCAATGCGGGCACGCAGGCCGGCAACACCGCCAACGCATTACGCAACCAGGCCACGAACATCAGCAAGCAGGCGCAAAGCTACCAGCAGATCTATGATTCGCTCGACGCGCTCAGCGCAAACGAAAAGCTGCCGGAAGCGGTGAGGAACGCCATCGACCATCTCAAAACCAACGTCGGCACCACCATCACACAGCTCAACGACCTAGCATCGGCGCTGAATGGCAGCGCCGACAACATCGACGCCAAAGTAAGCGATACCACGGCCGAACGTGCGGAGATCAAGAAACTGGCGCAGCAGGCGGCAACGTCCGTCAGTGGCATCAAAACCGACTATGAGAGCCAACTGAAACCGCAACTTGACGATATCGCCACGTCCATTACCAGCACCACCACCGCGCTCAATGCCACAGCGGCCGATCTGAAAGGCGCGCTGGGCAATCTGAACGGCACCACCAAGACCGCGGATAAGAATCTGACCGCCATCAGCAGCGTGTTGGATTCCACCGCCGATAGTCTGGCCGGCGCGGGCAAAAAACTGGGCGCATTCACAGGAACATTGACCGATGCGCTGAACAGCGGCGATATGAGCGCCGTCAAAGATGTGCTCAGCGATAATACCGACTCGTTGGCCGCCGCGCTTGCAGCCCCTGTAAAAGTGAAACGCAACGCGGTGTTCCCAGTCAAGAATTTCGGTTCGCAGATGGCACCGTTCTACACGATCCTGCCACTGTGGGTCGGTTCGCTGCTCATGGCAGTGACGCTCAAGACCACCGTCTCGCGTAAGGTGCGCAAGGAACTCGGCGACCCGAAACCGCATCAGCTGTTTCTCGGACATTACGGTGTGTTCGGCGTGATCGGACTATTGCAGAGCACGTTCTCCTTGGGAGGCAGTCTGCTGTTCCTCCATGTCCAGGCGGTGCATCCGCTGCTGTTCATGCTGTCCGGCTGGGTGAGCAGCCTAGTGTTCTCGTTCTTCACCTACACGCTCGTGGCCAGCTTCGGCAACGTCGGCAAAGCCATCGGCGTGCTGTTTCTCGTCATGCAGATCTCCGGAGCGAACGGCGCATATCCGCTGGCCGTGCTGCCGAAAATCATCAGCGGCATCAGCCCGTTCCTGCCTGCGACGCATTCAATCACAGCAATGCGCGCGGCGATCGGCGGAATCTACAGTAACGATTACTGGTTTGCGATTGGCGCGCTACTGCTGTTCATTCCGCCGCTGCTGCTGATAGGCCTGTTACTGCGCATTCCACTGGTCAAGTTCAACCATTGGTACGTAAGCAAGCTGGAAAGCACGAAAGTGATCGCGGCATGATGGGCGGAACCACGCAAGAGGGCACGCGGAAGACGGTGCAAAAAACCACGCAGGAAGACGTCGGCACAGTACGTGGCCGACGTGAGCGATTACGGGAGCAAACCGACCGCAAAATCATGAAAGCCACATTGGGGATAGTGATTTCCGATGGTATCGGAGCGGTGACCATCGAAGAGGTCGCACGACGTTCAGGGGTAGCAAAGACCACAATCTACCGACGCTACCGAAACGCCGACGATTTATTGCAACGCATCCAACCGGAAGTTGCCGGACTACCGAATTTCAACGATTTGAAGCCGTCGCGGAGCGGACTGGCCACCATGCTGCGACGCATCCAGGACTGCTTCGACAGCGAACTCGGATTGAAAGCCGTGGGCGTGGTGCTGTCTTCCGACAACGCCACGCTGAAGGCGATCGCAGCACAAGTGCTGGCGCCGGCCGAAGAACGGTTCGTGGGGTTCATGGAACGTGGCATCGCCGACGGAGTGTTTCAAAACCGTTTGGACTACACGTTCCTGTTCAGCACGGTGCTGGGTTCCATGCTGGCTTGCAAAGCGTTGGCGGGGCAGGAAGCCGGAGGGGAACGGCAATCCGGCAAGGAACGCAAGTCTGATTCCTGGGCCGAGAACATGGCCACGTTGCTCTGGCCGAACGTATGCGCCGAATCCGCACGGTAACCACAGGAAAACCGTCCGCACCGACGCAAGACGGGCATGCCGTGTCGGTTTCAGAAGGAATGGGCTATTGGATTGACGCTTCCTGACGCGCCACTTCCAACGCCTTGTTGAAGGCTTCGGAGGTCCAGCTGGCACCGGCGAGCTTGTCGACTTTAAGGTCCTTCAACGGCTTGCCGACCACCGCGTCCGGCACGGCTTTGGCAAAGTCGTTCTGATGCTTTTTGGAGATGGACGTGAACGGATGGCCGACGATCTTCACGGCCGTCACGTTCTGGTCCTTAACGGTCAGATGCACGTCGATGGTGTCCTCGCCGACCGGCCCGTACTGGCCGTTGATCGAATAGTCGCCATCCGCGTAGTTGCCGGTGTCCTGCTTGTCGGATGTTGCGGAATTCGCGTCGGCACGGTTTTTGGTGGCGTCGCCGTCGTCTGCCGTGTC
>ERZ1673702.1316-NODE-1316-length-27177-cov-7.970651_pt1 | contig 27177 bp, 20 predicted proteins | sample MGYA00580232_ERZ1673702 | MGnify/ENA primary metagenome ERZ1673702 (study PRJEB41218, sample SAMN15661792) | gut metagenome | host: Homo sapiens | place: Canada: London | collected 2015-08-20/2019-03-30 | study: EMG produced TPA metagenomics assembly of... | reverse complement strand
ATTGAGATTTATTATTCTTTTGTTGGCAAGGTGGACTTGCCCGAATAACCGCCCGACCTATCCGACACAATGCGCAAGTGCCGGATAGGAACGGCAAAATTTTTTACACTTCTATTACTTCTTTATCACACATAAGCAAAGTCTCAGGGGATGAAGCAGCTCGTCGCGGGCGGCGGTGTCGCCCTTATCGGCATCACCCTCGTCCCCCAGCTCGCCAACCTGTTCGGCTGATTTTCCCGTGCGGCATCTGCCGTCCTTCAATAAAACAAGTTCATATTAAAAAGGAGTGCTTTCTATGTCTCTCGAATTTCTGACGAATCTTATCTTCATCCTCAACCTGCTCAAGACCCTCTTCAGCCATTTCTCTTGATGGGTGGTGGCTCTGAGTGGAAACCGTTCTCAAAGCCATAAGCGATTGGATAAAATCGCTGCTGACCGCGGCCATCATGTCCAATCTCAGCGGCCTGTTCGATGATGTCAACACGCAGGTGGGCAGCATCGCCCAGCAGGTCGGAACCAAGCCGTCCAGTTTCGAGCCGCGCGTCTTTGCCATGATAGAGGCGCTGTCCCGCAACGTCATCCTTCCGGTGGCGGGCATCATCCTCACCTTCATCGCCTGCTATGAGCTGATACAGCTCGTCACCGAGCACAACAACATGGCGCAGTTCGAGCCTGCTCTGCTGATGAAGTGGATATTCAAAACCGCCATTTCGGTCTGGTTCATCAGCAACACGTTTAACATCGTCATGGCCGTGTTTGATGTGACCCAGCAGGTCGTGGCAAATTCCAGCGGCATTATCAGCGGCAACACGCGGGTCAACGACATCGGCCTTTCCATGCTGGAAAGCAGCATGATGAGCCTCGACGTCGGCCCGCTGTTCGGCCTTTTCTTGCAGAGCTTTTTTATTGGCATTACGATGCGCATATTGTCGATTATCATTTTTGTCATTGTCTACGGCAGAATGATTGAAATTTACATGATGGTCAGTTTGGCTCCGGTGCCTATGGCGACATGGGGCAATCACGAGCAATCTCATATTGGTCAGAATTACTTGAAGTCCCTGTTTGCATTGGGCTTCCAAGGCTTCCTGATTCTGATTTGTGTGGCCATCTACGCCGTCCTTATCCAGAATGTTGCCATTTCCGGTGATGCCATCAACTCTATCTGGAGCATCGTGGGGTACACGGTGCTGCTCTGCTTCACATTATTCAAAACCAGCGCCGTAGCCAAAAGCATTCTGGGCGCTCACTGATAGGGGGTGAAAATTTGGCTGCATATATTTCCGTGCCGCGCGACCTCACGAAAGTTAAATCCAAGGTAGCTTTCAATCTGACCGCACGGCAGCTTATCTGTTTCAGCGCAGCGGCAACCGTAGGTGTGCCGCTGTTTTTCGTCCTGCGGGACACCGCAGGCAATTCCGGCGCAACGCTCGGCATGATGGCAGTCATGCTCCCGATGTTTTTCTTGGCCATGTACCAGAAAAACGGCCAGCCCGCCGAAAAGCTCCTGATGTACTACATCCGGGCGCGCTTCCTGCGCCCGAACGTACGTCCGTACCAGACCCACAATTACTACGCACTGCTTATGAAGGGAGATGAAGTCCGTGAAACTGTTCCCGAAAAAGAATAAGGACGACAAAAAGCCGCCCAAGCCCGCCGTTCCTCACACGGCACAGGAGAGCATCCCGATGCAGCGGATGTTCGAGGATGGAACCTGCCGTGTCCGTCCCGGCTACTATACCCGGACGATTGCCTATCAGGACATCAATTACCAGTTGGCTCAGCAGGAGGACAAGACTGCCATCTTCGAGGAATGGTGCTCTTTCCTCAACTTCTTCGACAGCTCTATCCACTTTGAGCTGTCCTTTGTGAATACCGCCACCGATTCGGCAGACTTTGAAAAGTCCATCCGTATCCCGTACCAGCAGGATGGCTTTGACGATGTGCGCGCCGAGTACAGCCAGATGCTGCGGCAGCAGCTTTCCAAGGGCAACAACGGCTTGACAAAGACCAAGTTCCTGACCTACGGCATCGAGGGCGACAGCATGGCGCAGGTCAAGCCGCGGCTGGAGCACATCCAGAACGACCTGATGAACAACTTTCACAGGTTGGGCGTTCTGGCAAAGCCGCTGGACGGTACGGAGCGCCTGCGGCTGATGCACGGGATGCTGAACATGGACGGTGCCAACAAGTTCCACTTCAACTGGAAAGACCTTGTAAAAAGCGGCCTTTCCGTAAAGGATGCCATTGCACCCACTGCACTGGCGTTTAAGAACAGCCGTACCTTCCAGATGGGCGGCATCTTCGGGGCGGTCAGCTTCCTGTCCATCACCGCCTCCGACCTGAGTGACCAGTTGCTGAAAGACTTCCTCGACATGGATTCCAGCCAGATCGTCACCATGCACATTCAGAGCGTTGACCAGAACAAGGCCATCAAAACCATCAAGCACACGATTACCGAACTCGATAAATCAAAGATCGAGGAGCAGAAAAAAGCAGTCCGCGCCGGGTACGATATGGACATTCTGCCGTCAGATTTGGCAACCTATGGGCGAGATGCAAAGGCTCTTTTGAAGGAGCTGCAAAGCCAGAATGAGCGTATGTTTCTCGTTACCTTTTTGGTGTTGAACACTGGGCGCACCGAGCAGGAGCTGGAAAACAACGTGTTTCAAGCGGTCAGTATCGCCCAAAAGCATAACTGTGAGCTGTGCCGCCTTGACTTCCAGCAGGAGCAGGGGCTTATGTCCAGCCTGCCGCTGGCCGACTGCCAAATCGAGATCCAGCGCGGCCTGACCACCAGCAGCACAGCCATCTTTGTGCCGTTCACCACGCAGGAGCTTTTCGATGGTGACAAGGAATCTCTGTACTACGGCCTGAATGCGTTATCGAACAATCTGATCATGGTGGATAGAAAAAAGTTGAAGAATCCCAACGGCCTGATTCTCGGCACTCCCGGCTCAGGCAAAAGCTTTGCAGCAAAACGCGAGATCTGCAATGCGTTCCTCGTGACAGACGATGATATTATTATCGCAGACCCGGAAGCCGAATACGCTCCGCTGGTGGAGCGTCTGCACGGACAGGTCATCCATATCAGCCCTGCCAGCACCCAGTACATCAACCCGCTGGACATCAACAGCAATTACAGCGAGGAGGACAATCCGCTGGCATTGAAAGCCGACTTTGTGCTTTCTCTCTGTGAACTGGTGGTGGGTGGCAAGGAGGGCTTGCAGCCTGTAGAAAAGACGGTCATCGACCACTGCGTCCACACCATCTACCGCAGATATTTTGAGCACCCCATTCCCGAAAATATGCCGTTGCTGGAAGACCTCTACAATGCCCTGCTGACGCAGGAAGAGCCGGAGGCCCACCATGTGGCCGCCGCTCTGGAAATCTACGTCAAAGGTTCGCTAAACATCTTCAATCACCGTACCAATGTGGACATCCACAACCGCATCGTCTGCTTCGACATCAAGCAGCTCGGCAAGCAGCTCAAAAAGCTGGGTATGCTCATCGTGCAGGACGCTGTGTGGGGACGTGTGACCGCCAATCGTAATGCCGGAAAGTCTACACGATACTATATCGACGAATTCCATTTGCTCTTAAAAGAAGAGCAGACCGCAGCCTATAGCATCGAAATCTGGAAGCGTTTCCGCAAATGGGGCGGGATTCCCACGGGCCTGACCCAGAATTGCAAGGATTTGCTGTCCAGCCCCGAAGTCTCGAACATCTTCGAGAACAGCGACTTTGTGTATATGCTCAATCAGGCTAACGGCGACCGGCAGATCCTCGCCAAGCAGTTGAACATCTCGCCCCACCAGCTCTCCTACGTCACCCACAGCGGCTCCGGCGAGGGCCTGCTGTTCTATGGCAATACCATTCTGCCGTTTGTGGACCACTTCCCGCATGACCTTGAGCTGTACAAAATCATGACCACCAAACTTTCCGAGGTAACGGAGGCGGAAAAGCATGAGTGAAAAGCAGCCGAAGCTGAAATTTGAGGAGGATAAGGAGCGCACCGTCATACGCTCCCCGCCGAAAAAGTCCAAGGTAGAGCAGTCGCAGCCCAAAAAGCAAAAGCTCAAGCTGGAGGCCGACAAGGCCGCAGAAAAATCCCAGCACCTGCGTTTTGGCAAAGCAGACATCACCCCGGACGAAGCATCCCGCATGACCAAACAGCAGAAACGGGCCATGTATGCCGCTGCTGCCGCCCGGTCTGCGGCGCATCAGGAGGTTGACCAGTACGAGGAGGACAATGTAGGCACGCAGGCTCTCAACGAGGGCATGAAGGCTGAAGATGCCATCAGCGAATTTTCCAGCCCCCACCATTCCCGGAAGCTCAAGAAGAAAGCCAAGCTGCACAGGAAGAAAGCTCCTGCCGCAAAATCTTCTGCATTCGGGCTGAATAAGTCTGAAACAGCCGAGAATTCCGGCAGAGCAGTCAGCAGCGAGGGCGGCTCCAACTGGTTTTCACGGTGGCGGCAGAAGCGGGACATTCAGAAACGCTATTATGCTGCAGCTCATTCTGGTGACACAGCGGCCCAGACTGCGGGCGGACAGAAAGCGGCATCCAGTACTGTTTCCTCCACGAAGTCCGGCATGGAGCAGGCCATCGACAGGGGCAAATCGGTAGTCAGCACCGCCGTCAGCGGCATTGCAAATTTTGCAAAGGGCAACGCGCACGCTTTAGTGGTCGTGGGCGTTTTTCTTATGCTTCTGCTTCTGGTCATGTCGGCCTTTTCGTCCTGCTCTATTCTCTTTTCCGGCACCACGCAGGTCAGCGGCCAGACCATCTACACAGCGGAAGACCGCGATATTCGTGGAGCAGAGCAGGACTATAAGAATCTGGAAAAGGAGTTGGAGAAAAAAATCAAGCGTACCCCGCAAGACCACCCCGGCTATGACGAGTACCAGTATCATCTTGACGAGATCACCCACGACCCGTGGCAGCTCACCTCGTTTCTGAGCACGCTGTACGACGACTACACCCGCAGTGAGGTGCAGGGCAAACTGAAAGAAATCTTTGAGAAGCAGTACAAATTGACCACATGGGTAGAGGTTCAGACCCGCTACAAAACGGTCGTCATGGTAGACCCTTTCACCCTGATGCCCTACACCGTGCAGGTGCCTTACGAATACAAAATCTTCCATACTAAGCTGGAAAACAAAGGATTGGAGGTGGTCATTCGGGAAGAGTTGACAGAAGACCAGTGGCGGCGCTATGAGATTTTCCAAGACACCAAGGGCGGCAGACCGTACCTGTTCAATGGTGGCCTGCCCGCAGGTGGTTCGGATGGCTCCGGCGAAGCTGGCATTGACTACACCATCCCGGCAGAGGCATTGACCGACGAGGAATTTTTCAAAATCTATAAGGAGGCGCAGAAATACATCGGCACGCCCTATGTATGGGGCGGCAGTTCACCGGAAACCGGTTTCGACTGCTCCGGCTATGTCTGCTGGGTCTATAACCAGAACGGCTACGATGTTGGACGCACCACCGCCAATGGCCTGTGGAACAAGTGCCAGCACATCAGCGAGGCCGAAGCCAAGCCCGGTGATTTGGTTTTCTTCAAAGGAACGTATGATACCCCCGGGATGAGCCACGTCGGCATCTACCTTGGCGGAGGCATGATGGTGTCCGCTGGCGACCCCATCAAATATGCCAACATCCATTCAAGCTACTGGCAAAAATATCTGGCCGGTTTTGGCCGACTCTCAAAGTAAACAGGAGGAAATTTATGAGCGAAAAACTCGATAAGCTGCGCGCCGCCCTTGAAAAAGAGAAAGAGCGGCGAATCAAGATCAACAACCGCATCGAGAGCTTAGAACGGCGCATTCAAGAGGCCGAAGCTGCCGAGGTCAACGAGATGGTACGCAGTGCGCGTGTCACCCCGGAACAGCTTGCCGCTCTGCTGCGCCAGTCTGCCACCACCACTCCGACCCCGGCTGCGCTGTCCGCAGTCGGTGCTACCTTTAATAATAGGGAGGATTCCAACGATGAAGATGATGAGTAAAGTCTGCACTCTGCTGCTGTCCGCTGTTCTGTGCGTTGGCATGGCCGCACCTGCTTTCGCCTATGGCGGCGATACTGAGGAAGTGGAGCTGCCCGTTCTGACGGTCAGCACGAACGAAGAAGATACCGTCACTGTCACGGACGAGGACTCCGGTGCACTGACGCCGGAGGGCAATCTGACGCTGGTAGATGACTACCATACATCCTACTCGGACGGCAGCGGCCAGCAGTTTATCACGCTGGTCAGCAAGTCGGGCAACACGTTCTATCTGGTCATCGACCGGAACAGCAAGGGTGAGAATACCGTCCACTTTATGAATCTGGTGGACGAGTCTGACCTGCTCTCTCTGATGGACGATGAGGATGCCGAAGCCTACACTGCCGAAAAGGAAGCTGCGGCGCAGGCCGAGCTGGAACGCAAGCAGGCGGAGGAGGAAGCAAAAAAGGCCGAAGAAGCCGCAGCATCTGGTGCCGAGCAGCCGAAGGAGAATAAAGTCACGAAGTATGCGGCCACTTTCTTAGGAGTGCTGGCTCTGGTCGGACTGGCTGCTGGCGGCGGAATCTATGCTTTCATGAAGCAGAAACAGAAAAAGCAGGCAGAAAAAGAAGCCCTTGACCCCGATGCAGATTACACCGAGGACAAGGGCGATTTCGAGATCCCTGTAGAGGATGATTCTGACGAGGATGCCGCAGAGGACACCCCGGACGAATGATTTGTGGGCAGAAGTTGCCGGCCTGCAAATCAGGCGGGCTTTTTAGCGTCCAAAGCTTTGACTTCCTCAATAGTCAGCTTTGAATACTTTGCCACTTTTTCATATGGCATTCCATCTGCCAGCATCTCCAAGGCGCACTCAATTCGTTCATCTTTCCGCATTTCTTCCATTGCTCTGCACATAGTTGCCACTCCCTTCGCATCTTGCTTAAAGTATTGTACCCGATTTGCAAGCACCGGATAGAACATATCCTTTGCATCGGTACAGAAAAAGTCGTGCATCAGCTTTCCAAGCGCAGTCTCATCTTTGATTTGGGAGTTCACATAGACGATATGTGACTGGTCATTGAAAACTGCACCTGTTTCTTCCACCATGCGGCGAATGTGGTAAATCGGCAGTCCCGCCTTTAACACATCGTTTTCGGTGATGAAGATAACATACGTCTCGTTCAGCGCATCGTAGCTGCTGCCCGAGCTGGTGAGGTTTGCATCCAGCAGGCTGCTGTTGTAGCGGGCGCGCTTTTCGCTTGCGCCCCGGTCACTGCGCTGCACCTCGATATTATAGGCACGGTTCTGCTCGTCAACGGCCAGAATATCCAGCCGAACGGAGCGCCCCTGCAAATTTTTGATGCCATACTGGCCGTGAACCTCACGAACCTTCAAATCTTCTCGCTTGAGAATGATTTGGAGCAAAAATTCTGCACAAGCAGTATCTTCAAAAACCGCTGCCATAAAATCGTCGTCGATAAGGCGAAGTCCTCTCAGACGCTGCAAGTCCTGCTCATGCTTGCGCTGAAAATCCAGTTCCTGCTGTGTTTTTCCTTCAGACATGGGTCCACCCTCTTCCTGTTTTCAAGAACATAGTACCATAATTCACTGTTTTTTACAAGGTGACGTTACATTAAAGAATAGGAGTTGATGTTTATTGTCCTACCGTTTAGTAATTACCGAAAAGCCCTCCGTCGCGCAGGCTTACGCCAAAGTCCTCGGTGCAACAAGCCGTCAGGACAGCTATCTGGAGGGCGGTGGCTACCTCGTCAGTTGGTGCGTCGGTCATCTGGTGGAGCTGGCCCCGCCCAACTTGTACGATGAAAAGTACGTCAAGTGGAGCGTGGCCGACCTGCCCATCCTGCCGGAAAAGTGGCAGTACCTCGTGTCCGCTTCCACCAAGAGGCAGTTCGGCGTCCTCAAAAAGCTCATGCACCGCGAAGATGTAGAAAGCATCGTCTGCGCGACCGATGCCGGACGTGAGGGCGAGCTTATCTTCCGGCTGGTGTACCAGCAGGCCGGGTGCAAAAAGCCCGTTTCCCGCCTGTGGCTTTCCAGCATGGAGGATGCAGCCATCCGGGAGGGGTTCGCCCGCCTCAAACCGTCAACTGAATACGATGCGCTGTACAATGCAGCGCTCTGCCGGGAACGCGCCGACTGGATGGTCGGAATCAACGCGACCCGGCTTTTTTCATGCCTGTACGGCCATCCGTTGGCGGTTGGCCGGGTCATGACGCCTACGCTGGCCATGACAGTCGTACGCGAAGCTGCGATTTCGGCCTTTGTTCCCGAAAAATTCTATACGGTCGCACTGGCTCTGGCCGAGGGCAGCACTGCATCCAGCAAGCGTTTTTCGCAGAAAGCAGATGCCGAAGCACTGCTCTCTGCCTGTCGAAAGGAGGCAAGCACCGCTGTGCAGAAAGTGGAGCGCAAGGAGAAAGCTGAAAATCCGCCTCTACTGTATGACCTGACCACCCTCCAGCGAGACGCCAACCGTCTGCTGGGTTTCACGGCGCAGCAGACCTTGACCTACGCGCAGTCACTCTACGAAAAGAAGCTCATCACTTATCCCCGCACTGACAGCCGCTTCCTGACCGAGGACATGGCTGCTTCTCTTCCGGATCTGGTGACAGAGTCGGCCAAAGCCTTTGGTGTAGAGGACACCATTCCCGTCCATGCACAGCAGGTCATCGATGGCAGAAAAGTCACCGACCACCATGCGCTCCTGCCCACCGCAAGCATGGCGAAAGCTGACCTTTCCGCTCTGCCTGCCGGGGAGCTGAGCATCCTGCGGCTCATCTCGGTACGGCTATTCTGCGCTGTGGGCGAACCTCATCGCTATGCCGAAACCACCTTGACCACCACCTGTGCAGGCGAAGAATTTACCGCCAAAGGAAAAGTAGTGCTGTCGGAGGGCTGGAAGTCCGTCGAGCGCACAGTGCTTGGCGATATTCTCGGCAAAAAGAAGGAGCCGCCTATTCTCCCGGATGTACAGGAGCAGAGTGAGTGCGGCATTTCCGGTGCAGAACTGAAAGAGGGCAACACCTCACCTCCGCACCACTTTACCGAGGATACACTCCTGCATTCTATGGAGACTGCCAGCGCAGAGTCCATGCCGGAGGGCGTGGAGCGTCAGGGCATCGGCACCCCGGCCACCCGCGCTGCTACCATCGAAAAGCTGGTGGCAAAGGGCTTTCTGGAGCGCAAGGGCGATAAAAAGACCAAGGCACTGCTGCCTACCGATAAGGGTAAGGCCCTTATCACCGTGATGCCCGAAGAAATCCAGTCAGCGGATATGACCGCCGACTGGGAAACGAAATTGCTGCGCATCGAGCGCGGCGAGATGGATCCGAACGAATTTATGACAGAAATCAAAGATATGATCTCCTCGCTGGTGAACACCACCGAGGTCGTGAAGGGAGCAAATATGCTGATGAAGAACAAAGTTGCTGGTATCTGCCCGAACTGTGGTAATTCTGTTGTGGAGCGGGAAAGGGGCTGGTTCTGCGAGAATCGCGAGTGCCGCTTTGCACTCTGGAAAGACAACGCCTACTTCAAGCGGCTGGGCAAGCATCTGGATGCCCGCATGGTAGACAAGCTGCTGCGGGATGGCCGGGTACGGCTGAAGGACTGCAAGAGTCCCAAGGGCAAGACCTACAATGCCACAGTGCTGTTGGCTGCAGAATCGGACGGCCATAGCAAATTCTCTCTGGAATTTGAAAATGGAGGTCACTGATGGAAATGGAAAAAGAAGCAGTCTATCTTATCAACGGCGACAAATACCTGCATCTGCGCGAGAACGGTGCAGGCGTCGGCTTTGCCACTTACAGGCGCTTTACCGGTGAGCCTCTGGAAAACGGCCAGATTTCCAAGCAAAACCTTCCGCCCGATGGCCGAAACGCCATTTCTGCGGCGCGGAATTGGTATCTGTTCGAGCTTTCGGACGATGAACGCAAGGCCATCCAGTTGGAGAGCGTCCAGATCCTCGAAAACATTCCGCAGGCAGGCATCGGCAGGCGGCGTATCTGGGAGCCGGAAACCATCCCGTCCGACATCCGGCTCATCAACGACAGCTATGACGATATTTACCGCATCCCGGACGGCGGCGTGATTCAGGTTGACTATTCCGATGGCAGCAGCTATACGGCACGACTCGAACGACTGGACGACTACCATTTCAACCTCGGCGGCTTTGTTCCGTACCATATCTGCCAATTTGCGGAAATCATGGAGCGTAACGGCTCCAGTGTTTACCCGGAGATTCAAACGCAGGACGAAATGGGGGCGTGGGAGCTGGGCGGCAAAGGCTACATTGCCATCCAGTCTACCGACGAGGGCTGGGACTACACCATTTACCACAGTGATTATTCGGTGATGGACGGCGGGCAGCTCGACGCCCCGGAGCTGACCATCCAAGAAGCCCGGGAGCAGATTCTGGAAGCACACCACCTTGAGAAAGGGCGTCGGACGCTGCAGGACTACGACCTTGTTATGGACAAGGCCGCAGAAGCCGAGGAACTGGGGCTTTCCAACAAGCCTTCTACACTGGAAAAGCTGGCAGAGCTGACGAAATGCGATATGCCGGAGTGCAATCCCACCGGATGCAGGAAAGCGAGGAACGGCCATGAACTTTGAATACGAGGAGCTGACGCTGATGATGCTCTACAACCCCGGCACTCGGCTGGGGCTGATACAGGAGCTGCGGCTGATGCAGTGCTATCTGGCACCGGATGAAGCCGCCCTGCGGGAACTGTCCGAACGGGTCATTGAAAAGCTGAAGCTGCTGACCGATGCTGCGTTCGACAAAGTGGAATTTCCGCTCGACTAAATTTTTCTGACAGCGGACAATACACATCTCTTTTATCTCAACCCACAATGTGCTATACTCAGATTTGATAAGAACTTTTTAACATATCATTTATACCGCTAGAGGATAACGTCGTATGGTTGAGAAAATAGAATCATTGCTTACAGAAATGGAGTTTTACTGTAGCGAAAAGCATCCAGCAGGAGCCTTGTTGCTTACTGGAGAATGGGGTGGAGGCAAAACATACTTTGTTGTCAATAAGTTGCAGCCACATCTCAAGGATAGTCACATTTTTATTCGCATTAGCCTTTTTGGAATAAAGAGTGTAAATGAGTTACAAGCCTCTATAAAAAAGAAATGGATTGAATGTATCGCCGATTACATAGCAATGAGCAAAATCGATGTAGGTGCCACGTCTAAGGTGTTTAATGCATTGAAGCCATTTGCAAAAGCGTGTGTAGATACATTTATTGACACATCCGTACCAGAAGGAAAACAGGGAATCGCTAAAAGTCTTTTTTCAATCAGTGCAGACCAATTGATTACAATCACCAACGAAATCAATGGCAAAATTATCGTTTTAGTATTTGATGATTTAGAACGCTCTTCAATTCCTTTTGGTGAGCTCTTAGGCTGTATCAATGAATATGTAGAAAATCAACATTTTCATACTATTATCATCGCCAATGAAAACACCATTAAAAAAAGAGAGAATGAGCATTCAGGAGCCTCTGAAACTCTTAAGTATAATGAAATCAAAGAAAAAGTTGTAGAGCGTCAACTTGAATTTCATAATGATCCACTAGAAATAGTCTCAGCATTGATTGAAAGTGAATCCGCATATGTCGAATATCATTCTTTTTTGGTGCCATTGGAGGGTAAAATCGTAGAACTTTTTAGCTGTGATAGAGAAAAAAGCGACCGTCCACGCAATGTTCGTAGCTTAAAAGTTGCTATTCGAAGTTTTCGAAGAGTATATGATAAGCTGGTTGAATTCGGCATCGAACCGGGATGCGAGCCTCGATGGCTATATTCTTTTATAGCATATACAATGGTGTATAAGACTGGTTCCCTGACTCAAGACGATGGAATATGGAACCCTTTAGACTCATCAACAGTTAAAGATATGTATCCCGGATTTTACAGCAGTGACTTTTTGTTTCCGAGCATACGAGTTTGGATATGTACTGGCTTTTGGGATGAAGAACAATTAAAATCAGATTGTACACTATATCTTAAAAAGCAAGAAGCAACTAGTGCCTATGATATGGTTAGGCTATACAATATTTTCCAGCTTGAAGACGAAATAATAGAACGAGGTTGGCCAGAAGTAGAGTCTGCTGCATATTCAGGTAAACTTTCTTTAGATGATTATGTTATTTTTGTTGGAAACTATGAATGGATGATTTCTAACAAGTATCCTATTAGTTCAATGGATTGGACGAATCTGCAAACTGGGATAAACAAAAGAATTGAGTTATCACGAGAAGCGAAAGAGGCCTTCGGGAAAATTCGAATGTGGCCGACTGAACGTATAACACAGTATAGTCCTGAAGCCCAAGCATCATTGATGCTAATCAAAGCCTTTTTCGACTCTCCTCGATTTTTGTATGCCAACAATGAGAATGCTTACATATCAACAATAAAAACAGATTGCTTCAGTGCTTTGCAAATTGTTGAGAACAAAATTATGGCAGCCTTTACTGATGAGATGGCTGAAGCAACCTCCGAAGCTTTCAAAGCTCTTTCTAACATGGAAAAATCCGAATTTCAAGGTCAATTCAAAAAGTTGTGGCTTAATGAATCCAATTTTCCAGATTTCGATGTGCTTGATTCTGTATCCGGATTTGAAAATATGAAAAAATCGCTTGAAGTCTACCTTGACCAATGCCAGAAGGCAAGCAAGTATATGGCAGCAATCATTACAAGACAATTAGTTCAGGGACTTGATTTGATTTTAGAAAAGATAAAAAGCAAAGATGCAAAGAAAAAAATCAGTCAGTAAAAAGGTTATAGTTTTATAATGCTGCGGACAACCGCCAAACCGGTTGCCCGCTCTTTTTATACCCTAAAATCGGAAGGAGGAAACGAATGTCCAAGAAAACCGAAGAATATATTGTCCTCGCCAACCGCACTGCGGACAGTCTTTCCCAGCGCTGGGAACACTGGGCGGAATTTTTGATTACGGCTTCCCACCTGTACAAGTACAGCTTCCCGGAACAGCTCATGATCTACGCCCAGCGGCCTGATGCCACCGCCTGCGCCGAGTATGACATTTGGGTCAGCCGCATGAACCGCTATGTGCGCAGGGGTTCCAAGGGCATTGTCCTGCTGGACGAGTCCAGAGGATACCCGCGCCTGCGCTATGTTTTTGACATATCGGACACTGGCGTTCGAGTAAATTCCCGTAACCCTGACCTGTGGAGGCTCGACGACGAGTTGAAGCAGCCTGTAGCCGAAATGCTTGCTTCCCAGTATGGCGTTCAGCATGAAGTTTTCGAGCAGCAGCTTGCGAACACTGCCGGGAAACTGCTCGATGCCTACTGGGAAAACAACCACGATGACATTATCGGCATCCTTGACGGCTCCTATCTTATGAGCTATGATGAAGCCACACGAGAGGTGCAGTTCAAATCCGCAGCAATTATGGGCACCACCTATATGCTGCTGGAACGATGCGGATTTGAACCTGTAGATAAGTTTGATGAGAAGGATTTTCAAGCGGTCTACGATTTTACGACACCGGCTTCCGTGTACGCGCTCGGCACGGCGGTCAGCGATTGCAGCCGCGACATTCTGAGAAGTATCGAGTGCACCGTCAAGGCCACCATCCGACGCCGCAACGCAGAAAGGAGTCAATATGAACATGACCAGCAAATTGAACTACACGAAAGTGGGAGACTATCAGCTCCCGAACCTGACCCTGCCGCAGTCAGAGATGCCTCTGGGCAAGTACGGCAGGATGCGCCGGACGTACCTGATGCAGGAGCATCCGACGAAGTACACCGTGATGCTCCTGAACGGGACGCTGTACCCACACCTGAACGAGGTGCAGCGAACGGCGGAGCTGTGGCTGTCGCAGATGGAGCAGATGCCGTCCCCGGACAAGGAGACAAACCAAATGATGTGGGTGGGCCACATGAACGCGCTGAAGAATCAGATCGAGGAGAAGATTCGGGCGGAGCTGATCTACAGCTAAGTTTTCTGGATGCAGCCATCTCCACCGAAGCAGAACAAATCGAGATAATCGACCGAGCGGAGAACGAGAAATCGTCCTCCGCTTTTTCGTTGTCACAGGCTGAGATCGAGAACGAGCTGCGCCAGCATGGTACTGGCTTTATGGACGGAAAGAAACGGGTCATAGAGCTGTACCAGACCCAGCCCGACCGCAAGCTCCGTGCCAAAGCACTGGCAAAGGAGTTCGGCACAGGCGGAAACTCCCACGACTACCTCGACGGCAGCAGCGGCTTCGTAACCCACGACTGGAGGGGCCTGCAATTCGAGCATTATCCTGACCACGAGAAAACACTTCTCCGCTGGAGTCAGGTCGAGCAGTACATCGATTTGATGATACAGTCCGACCGTTATCTTACCGACAACGAAAAGGAGCTTTGTGCCGCCGTGCAGGAGGCAGAACGTCAGCTTCCCATGCTGGACGATGACTCTGCCGCTGAATATTCCGCGCTGAAAGCACTGTACCGGAACACGCTGGTCGGTTTTGAGCTTGGCGGCTTCTATCTGTTCTACGGTGAGGACGCCCATACCGTCACACGACTCCTGAATAACAGGCTGCTCACACAGGAAAATGCCCTCGGCAGAGTCGATGTTTCCGGTTTTGTCTCGGAGCGGTGGGCGTCCGAAGCTAAAAAGCTGTGGGCAGAGGGCAACAGTGTCTATCTGGCAGGGCTGAACGAAAACGACCCACACCACCATCAAACAAAGTTTCTGAGGGAAGAAGATTACCTGCCTCTGGGTACGCGAATCCAGCTTGATGGCCGAGAGTTTATCGTACAGCACGTCAATTCCGTCCTGCACTCTGTTACCCTGCAGGACGCAGAGATGCTCTACAATGGCCATCCCGCTCTCCGGGAAGAATATCTGCCGCGCATCCGTGAGCTGTACGAAGAACAGCTACTCAACGCTCCCATTACCGTGCAGGAGGCTTCTCCGGACTATAAGGTCGGCGATCATGTTATGGTTGACCTGCCGACGCAGACCATCGACGGCACCGTCGGCTACGTCGGGGATACCGATGTGCGCATCGACCCGGACGATGGCTATTCATGGGAGCATGAGGTCATCAACAAGCAGCAGTTTGAGGACGGACTGCGGCAGGACGAACCGGAAACGGAAGCTCCTGCGCAGGATGAGTCAGAGCAGCTTGAAGAAAATGCACCGGAACCTGCCGGGGATTTCCGCATCACGGACGATGACCTTGGCGTCGGTGGACCCAAGCAGAAGTATGCCCGGAACATCGAGGCTATCCGCACACTGTTCAGAGTGGAGCAGGAGCATCGCGGTGCTACCTCCGGGGAGCAGCAGGTGCTTTCGCAGTATGTCGGCTGGGGTGGTCTGGCGGATGCCTTTGACCCCAGCAAGGAAAACTGGTCTGCGGAATACACAGAACTAAAAGGACTTCTCTCCGAAGCCGAATATACCGCTGCCCGGGAGTCTACGCTGAGCGCGCACTTTACCAGCCCCACCATTATCCGCGCCATCTATGATGCAGTCGAGCACATGGGCTTCCAGTCCGGCAACATTCTGGAACCGAGCATGGGCGTCGGCAATTTCTTCGGTATGCTGCCCGAAAGCATGGCGGACAGCCGTTTGTACGGTGTGGAGCTGGACTCCATCACAGGCCGAATCGCCAAAATGCTTTACCCGCAGGCAGACATTACCGTTGCCGGCTTTGAGACTACCGACCGCAGGGATTTCTATGACCTCGCCGTCGGCAATGTTCCTTTCGGCCAATACAAGGTCAATGATAAAGCGTACAACAAGCTGGGCTTTTCTGTCCATAACTACTTTTTTGCCAAAGCCATCGACCAAGTGCGTCCGGGCGGCATCATCGCCTTTGTAACCAGCCGCTTCACACTGGACAGCAAAGACAGCACGGCCCGCAAGTACATGGCCGAACGCGCCGATTTGCTGGGAGCGATTCGCCTGCCCAATGACGCGTTCAAGAAAAACGCCGGTACGGACGTGGTCAGCGACATTATTTTTCTGCAAAAGCGTGACCGTCCGGCAGATATTGAGCCTGCATGGGTACAGCTCGGCCAGACCGAAGATGACTTCACCATCAATCAATATTTTGTCGGCCATCCGGAAATGGTGCTGGGACATCTCACGCTGGAAAGCACCCAGTACGGTCATGACCTAACCGTTGCCCCCATTGAGGAAGCCAGCCTTGCAGACCAGCTTGCCGAAGCAGTAAAGCACATTGACGGACAGTATACCGCAGTCGAGGCCGTCGCCCCGGATGTGACGGATGCAGACGTTGAGCGCAAGACTCTGCTTGCCGACCCTGCTGTGAAAAATTTCAGTTACACCGTGGTGGACGGCGAAGTTTACTACCGCGAAAATTCCATCATGGAGCAAATCGAGCTTTCCGACAACGCCAAAGGCCGCGTCGCGGGCATGGTAGAGCTGCGCCAAATCGTCAATGAACTCATTGACCAGCAGTTGAACGACTTCCCGGATTCCGACATTAAGGCCACACAGGCAAGGCTTAACGACGCTTACGATGCCTTTACCGCAAAGTATGGCCTTATCAACGACAAGAAAAATGCCAGACTCTTTGAAGACGACAGTTCTTACTATCTGCTCTGCTCACTGGAAAACTTGGATGAAAACAAGCAGCTCAAGTCCAAGGCCGATATGTTCACCAAGCGCACCATCCGCCCCGAGCGTATCGTTACCCATGTGGATACCCCCAGCGAAGCGCTGGCCGTGTCCATCGGTGAGCACGGCAAAGTTGATTTACCCTACATGGAGGAGCTGCTGGGAACTCCGGGCGACTATGAGCGCATCACCATCGAGTTGTCCGGCGTCATCTTCAAAGACCCCGCAGCGGATGCCGATGACCCGGAAGCAGGATGGCAGACCGCAGACGAGTATCTGTCCGGCAATGTGCGCGACAAGCTGCGCATGGCACAGCTCGCCGTGGAAAGTCATCCGGAATTCAAGGTCAACGTGGACGCGCTGACCAAAGCTCAGCCCAAAGACCTTGAGGCTTCTGAAATTGACGTCCGATTGGGCGCAACATGGCTTGACCCGGCCATCGTGCAACAGTTTATGATGGAAACTTTTCAGCCGCCCTATCGCATCCGTTACAACAATGCAATCACTGTCCACTACTCGCCCTATACCTCCGAATGGCAGATCTCCGGCAAGTCCGCTACTGGCTATGGCGACATTATGGCCACCGAGACTTACGGTACCCGCAGCATCAACGCCTACAAAATCCTTGAAGATACTCTAAATTTGCGAGACAGCCGCGTTTATGATACCATTGAGGAGGATGGCAAGGAAAAGCGCATTCTGAATCAGCACGAGACGACGCTGGCCCAGCAGAAGCAGCAGGCCATCAAAGACGCCTTTGCGAGCTGGGTTTGGAAAGACCCGCAGCGCCGCACCCTTCTGGTTAAAAAGTACAATGAGCTTTTTAACAGCACCCGGCCCCGTGAGTATGACGGCAGTCACATCCACTTTGTCGGCATGACTCCGGAAATCAACCTCCGGGAGCACCAGCGCAGTGCCATCGCCCATGTGCTTTATGGCGGTAATACGCTGCTTGCGCACGAAGTGGGCGCGGGCAAGACGTTTGAGATGGCAGCGGCAGCAATGGAGTCAAAGCGCCTCGGCCTGTGCCAGAAAAGTCTTTTCGTCGTGCCAAACCATCTGACCGAACAGTGGGCCAGCGAGTTTTTACACCTGTATCCCAATGCCAAGCTCCTCGTCACCCGCAAGAAGGATTTTGAACCGGCGAACAGAAAGAAATTCTGCGCCCGCATTGCCACTGGTGACTACGATGCTGTCATCATCGGACACAGCCAGTTTGAAAAAATCCCGCTGTCTAAAGAACGTCAGGAACGCCTGATTGAGGAGCAGATGGACGAGATCGAGGATGCCATTGCAGAGGCCAAAGAGCAGGACGGTGAGCACTTTACCGTAAAACAGCTCGAGAAAACGAGGAAAGGCTTGAAGCTGCGCCTGCAAAAACTGCAAGCGGCTGACCGCAAGGATGATGTCGTCACCTTTGAACAATTAGGCGTAGACAGACTTTTTGTGGATGAGAGTCAAAATTATAAGAACCTTTTCCTCTATACTAAGATGCGGAATGTTGCAGGCTTAGGCACGAGCGAAGCGCAGAAATCCTCGGATATGTTTGCAAAGTGCCGCTATCTGGACGAAATTACCGGTGGACGCGGCGTTATTTTTGCAACAGGAACGCCCATCAGCAACAGCATGACCGAGATGTACACTCTCATGCGCTACTTGCAGTACAACACCCTGCAAGAGAAAAAGTTGACCCATTTCGATGCGTGGGCGTCCACCTTTGGTGAGACGACCACCGCCATCGAGCTTGCACCGGAAGGCACCGGCTACCGTGCGCGCACACGATTCGCCAAATTTTTTAACTTGCCTGAGCTGATGGCGATGTTCAAGGAGTCTGCGGACATCAAGACCAGTGACCAGTTGCACCTGCCTGTACCCGAAGCAAAATTCGAGACGGTGGTGGTCAAGCCCTCGGAAATTCAGCAGGACATGGTGCAGGCTCTGAGCGAACGCGCCGCCAAGGTACACAGCGGCTGCGTTGACCCCGCGGTGGACAATATGCTGAAAATCACCTCGGACGGCCGCAAAATCGGCCTCGACCAAAGGCTGATGAACGATGCGCTGCCCGATGACCCTAACAGCAAGTTAAACGCCTGTGTGAGAAACGTGCTGAAAATTTGGGATGAGGGCAAGGAGCAGAAGCTGACGCAGTTAATTTTCTGCGATATGTCTACACCCAAGGGGGATGGCTCTTTCAACGTCTATGACGACATTCGTGCAAAATTGCACAACGCCGGTGTGCCTGAGCAGGAGATTGCTTTTATTCACAACGCAGACACGGAAGAGAAAAAGGCTACACTGTTTTCTAAAGTCCGCTCTGGCGATGTTCGGATTCTGCTCGGCAGCACGGCCAAGATGGGAGCTGGCACCAACGTCCAAACGCGGCTTGTGGCCGTGCATCATCTGGATGTAGGCTGGCGTCCGTCCGATATGACTCAGCGCAACGGTCGCATCATCCGCCAAGGCAACTTAAACAAGCAGGTCTACGTCTATAATTACGTCACGGAATCGACATTTGATGCCTACTTGTACCAGACCTTGGAGAACAAGCAGAAGTTTATCAGCCAGATCATGACGAGCAAATCTCCGGTACGTTCCTGCGATGATGTGGACGAACAGGTTTTATCTTACGCCGAGATAAAGGCTCTGTGCGCCGGCGACCCGCGCATCCGGGAAAAGATGGATTTGGACGTGCAGGTTTCCAAACTGAAAGTCCTGCGCGGCGATTTCCAGAACCAGAAGTATCGTCTGGAAGATAAGCTGCTGAAATATTACCCCGAAGAGATTCAGAAGCAGCAGTCCTGCATTGCAGCTTTGAAAAAGGACGCTCAAACCGCCGACGACCATCCGCAGGATAAGGAGAATTTCTGCGGCATGAGCATCAAGGGAATGGTGTTCGACGACAAAAAAGACGCAGGCGAACGGCTTCTTCTGGCACGGCAGGAAATGCCTAACGCCGACATGATGTTGCTGGGCAGCTACCGCGGCTTTGAGTTGAACATCCGATTTGACAGCTTCAAGAATGAACATCAAGCAGTTCTTAGAGCAGAACTGAGCTACCCGGTGTCGTTAGGCGATGATGCACGCGGCAATATCGTCCGTCTGGACAACGCCATCGACAATTTTGCCGACCGCATTGCTGACGCAGAAAACGCCCTGCAAAACCTTGAACAGCAGAAGCAGGCCGCAGAGATTGAAGTCGCAAAGCCCTTTGCACAGGAAGAGGAGCTGCAAGAAAAATCCGCCCGTCTTGCCGAGTTGAACGCACTGCTGAACATCGACCACAAGCCGAAAAAGGAAGCTCCCGCAGAAACGGCGGAAGCTGCGGCTCCGCGCCCTTCCGTGCTGGCCACTTTGGAGGAAAAATCGAACCAGCCGGAACCTGTGAAGCCGTTCAAGAGCTTTCTGGATAAGGAGGAGCGATAATGTGAAAAAGAGAGAGCACCGCCTGTTCATTCGTGTGACCGATGAGGAGCGGAATCGTATTCTGGATAAGATGTACGGCATGGGCATCCACAGTCTGAGCGCCTATATCCGTAAGATGGCACTGGACGGCTACTGCCTGTGTCTGGATTTGAAGGAACTGCGCCGAATGGCTTACCTGCTCCAGAATTGCAGCAACAATCTGAATCAGGCAGCAAAGCGTGCCAACGAAAGCGGCCAGATCTACGCCGCAGACCTTGACGACCTGCGCATCCGGCTGGATGAACTGATTCGTATTGGGAAGCAGATTCTTTCCAAGCTTGCAGACCTCTAAAAAAAATTTTACATTTTGAGGTCTATCTGCTGTTGACATCCTTGCAAAGCTGGAATCGCTACCTTTATAATAAGGGCGAAAAGAAAGGCAGGTGCTCAATATGAGGTTTTTGTTTAAGATGGTGCTCTTCCCGGTTTCTCTCTTTGTCGCGTTTCTGGCGCTGATGGCCAAGTGGCTGCTCACACTGTCCAGCTACATCGTCGCCCCGCTGATGCTCTATATCTTCGGCTGCGGCATCTATACCGCCTACTGCCAGCATTGGACTCAGTTCTTTATCCTGCTGGTGGCCGAGTTCATCTGCTTCGTTCTCTTTTTTGGTGCGACCGCCATCACCGAAGGCATCCAGCGCTTCAGTGAATGGATTTGGGACATTGTTTGAAAGCTAAAATTTTATGCCGCCTCCGGGCGGCATTTTTCATTAGGGGGTGATTTAATATGGCCGCAACACGCTTGATCGCGTTGCACAAGAATAAGGGAAAGACCGTTGCGGCTTGTCTGAAAAGCCGCACGGACTATGCGCAGACCCCGGACAAAACTGAAAACGGCGAGCTAGTCAGCAGCTATGAGTGCAGTCCCTTGACGGTAGATCAGGAATTCATGCTGTCCAAACGGCAGTATGAGCTTATGACCGGACGCAAACAGAAAAATGATGTGATTGCTTACCAGATTCGCCAGTCCTTTCGGCCCGGGGAAATTACCGCCGAAGAAGCCAACAAGGTGGGCTACGAGCTGGCAATGCGATTCACCAAAGGCAGATACGCTTTTATCGTCGCCACTCACACCGACCGGGAACATATCCATAACCATATTATCTATAACTCGACTGCGCTGGACAGCACCCGGAAATTCCGGGATTTTTTGTTATCCGGGCTGGCCGTGCAGCGGTTGAGTGACCTGATTTGCTTGGAGCACCAGCTTTCCGTCATTGAAATCAAGCCTTATCGGGAACGGCAGAAGCGCACACTCTATCCGCCAAAAGTGAGTAACCGTGACAGGCTGTGCGAACTCATCGACCAGATTTTGACCGAAAAGCCTAAAGATTACGAAGATTTTCTTCAACGGCTGGAAGCACAGGGTTACGAGGTCAAGCGCGGAAAATATACTTCCGTCAAGGGCGCACGGCAGAAACGATTTATTCGATTTCGCACTTTGGGGGCAGGCTACAGCGAGGACGAACTGAAAGCGGTGATTGCCGGAGAGGCCGAGCACCATCCCCACCAAAAGCAGCCGCCGAAAGAGCAGCCGTTCAATCTTTTGGTTGATGTGCAGGCAAAATTGGCCGAGGGAAAGAGCAGCGGCTATGCGCGCTGGGCAAAACGGTATAATCTGAAAGAGATGTCCAAGACGCTGATTTTCTTACAAGAGAAGAAAATCGGCAGCATCGAAGAGATGCAGGAGCGCGTGGATGCTGCCACCGCCCGGTATCACGAGCTGGGCGATTCCATCAAGGCTGCTGAAAAAAGGATGGCTGAGTTAGCCGTCCTGCGGGCGCATATCATCAACTATGCAAAGACCCGCCCGGTGTACGATGCCTACCGCAAAGCGGGCCATAGCCGAAAATTTCTGGAAGCTCATCGGGAGGAAATTACGCTGCATAGAGCGGCAAAAGACTTTTTCAATGAGACCAGTTTGAAAAAGCTGCCGAAGGTCAAAGCTCTGAATACAGAATATTCTGACCTGCTGACTCAAAAGAAAGCAGCTTACCCAGACTACCGCAAAGCGCGGGAAGAAATGCAGGAGCTTGTGAAAGCTCAGAAAAACGTAGAGATGTTCTTTGCAGAAGAAACACACGAATCGAAAGAACAGCAGGCCCGATAAACGAAATCCGCCGAGGATTCTCCCCATTTTGTTGGGGCAGAGTCCTCGGCGGATTTTTTAGTTTATGTAGCAGCGGTCTTGCGTTACGAGCCAATCTTCGCACAGCCGCTGGGCTTCATCTTTGGAACGGCAGGTGCAGTTGAACAGCTTGCCATGCAGGGAGCAGTAGGTGTAACGGATTTTCGGGACACCGTTCTCATCTTGAAACTTTGTATAGCGTTCTTCACCGGGCATCAGATAAAGCTGCTCCATGACTGCATCTTCCTTTCCGTTTTCATGTGTCAAGCACACAACGCTCTCATTTTATCACGAACATCAAGTCTGCGCTATTGACGCTTACACCAAAAAGCAGCTTTCATTTTCAGAGAGAGTGTGTATTGACACGACACAAAAGCGTTCGGAAAGAACGCGCAGCCTGCACCGGAATGGTGCAGTTCAGAAAGGGTTTGGGAATTTCCCAACAAGCATTTTGCATCGCAAAATTGCCTTTGTGCGCACAAAGGCCCTGCTTGCGGCAACTATGCGTCCCTTCAATCTAAAACCTTCAACTTCAAATTATTTTAGCATCCACACTAAAAAGTCTTTTGAGCATTCGTCCCAGACATCGAAGTCATGCCCGCCGGGATATTCATTGTACCGATACTCCAAGCCTTCCTTTGTCTCTGCCATCTGTGCGAAAGAGCTGTTATCCTGATACAGCATATCCTCCGCCCCACAGGCATGGAACAGCTTCAGCGGCCATTGCTGCGCATCGAACGCTTGAAGTTTCGTCCGGATGCTCGCTTCTGTCAAATCCGCTTCATCTTTACCAAAAATCGAATCTTTCCACATGGAGACAAGTTTAGAGTGCGCCATATTTGCGCCCAACGGACGTTCTCCTGTCAGATATTCGTCCAGCGCCAGCGGTGCGGAAAAGACACCACATTTTCCAAATTTGTCGGGATAAGCCAGTGCCGTATGGATAGCCGCAAACCCACCCATCGACTGCCCTGCAATCGTAGTCGTTTCCCGGTCTAGCTTCAGACCGAATGTTTTTTCTGCCCACTGCGGAAGTTCTTCGCCCAGATAAGACTGGTAGTTCAAGCCGTTCGACATATTGAGTCCAAAGCTGAATTCAATGTTTGGCATCAAAACGATCAGATTCAACGGCTCAGTATATCGCTCAATCGATGAATACTTTGACCATGTATAATTGCTCCCACCTGCGCCATGCAGCAAAATCAAAAGCTGCGGCTGACCTTGAAAGCCAATATTTTTTCGATCATCCGACGGCACGATCATCGAGAGTGTCGTGTCTTTCATTAAAGCCTTTGAATTGATAACACCATGAAATAGAGCCATTTCTTCCTCCTTACCTTCTAAAAAAGCGCGCCTATGCAAAACACAGGCGCGCCTTCCTTTTCTATTTACAGAATTGATTTTACCGTGGCAACAACATTGTCCACCGTGAAGCCGAATTTTTCAAAGAGCAAATTTGCCGGAGCAGATGCACCAAAACCGGGCATTGCAACGACCTTGCCATCCAGTCCAACATACTTGCCCCACCCAAATCCGCTCAGTGCTTCGATTGCAACACGCTTGCGCACAGCGTTCGGCAGGACTTTTTCCTGATACTCTTTCACCTGACGGTCAAACACATCCATGCTGGGCATACTGACCACGCGAACATCAATACCCTCTTCTGCCAACGCAGCCTTTGCCGCAACGGCAAGCTGGACTTCCGAACCCGTGGCGATGAGGATAGCATCCGGAACTTCTTTTTCCGAATCCTGCAGGATATAGCCGCCGCGCAGCGTCAGCCGACTTGCGCCTTTTAGCTGCGGCAAGTTCTGACGGCTCAGTACCAGCGCTGTCGGCGCAGAGGTCGCTGTTGCTGCATAATACCACGCCGCTGCTGTCTCCGTTGCATCCGCCGGACGGAACACATTGAAGTTAGGCATCGCACGCAGCATTGCCAGTTGCTCGATAGGCTCATGGGTTGGGCCGTCCTCACCCACACCAATACTGTCATGAGTGAACACATAGGTCACCGGAAGCTTCATCAGCGCCGACAAACGTGCCATCGGCTTTACATAATCGCTGAACACGAAGAAGGTCGAGACATACGGACGCAGGCCGCCGTGCAGTGCAATGCCATTTGCGATAGCTGCCATCGCCAGCTCACGAACACCAAAGTGCAGGTTTCTGCCTGCGCGGTTCGTACTGGAAAAATCACCCTCGCCTTTCATGTAGGTCTTGGTAGAGGGTGCCAAATCGGCCGCGCCACCAATCAGGTTAGGCAGAATGTCTTTCAGGCGGTTGATCATCACACCGGAAAGATTTCGGGTCGCCTGCGGCTTGTCCTCAAACTCCCAGTAACTGTCATCGTTATAGGTGTTGATGGCCTGCAGCGGATAATGGTACGTCTCCCATTTTGCTTTCAGCTCTGGGAACTCATTCTTGTACGCTTCCATCATTTCGTTCCAGCGTGCTTCTTCTGCCGCGCTGTCCGCCGTCAACGTCTGATAGTGCGCATAGATTTCTTCCGGGACAAAGAACGGCTCCACGCTCGGCCAATCAAAGCCCTTCTTCATCTCCTGAATGTTCTGTTCACCCAGAGGTTCGCCATGCGCGGCGGCTGTGCCTTGCTTTGCAGGGCATCCCTGACCAATCTGCGTTTTCACAACGATGAACGAGGGACGCTCTTTGTCGGCCTTTGCCTGCTGAATAGCCTGACGAATGGCATCCACATCATTGCCGTCCTCCACCGTCAGTACTTGGAAACCGAACGCCTCCATCCGCTTGCCCACATCTTCGGTAAAGGCAATATCAGTGCTGCCTTCAATGGAAATACGATTGGAGTCGTATAGGACGATGAGCTTGTTCAGTTTCAGCGTACCTGCCAAAGAGAAAGCCTCCGAAGAGATGCCCTCCATAAGACAACCATCACCACCCAGAACAAAGGTGTAATGGTCTACCACATCATATCCGGGGCGATTAAATACGGCACTCAGATGTGCCTCTGCGATGGCCATGCCGACTGCCATACCCATACCTGCACCCAGTGGGCCAGTAGTCGCCTCGACACCGACGGTATGGCCGTATTCCGGATGACCAGGCGTAAGAGAATCCAACTGACGGAAGTTTTCCAAGTCATTTTTGGTCAGCCCATACCCGAACAGATGAAGCAGTGCATAAAGTAGCGCCGATCCATGTCCGCCAGACAGAATAAATCTGTCACGATTTTCCCAGCGATAATTCTTGGGGTTGTGCTTCATTTCGTATGCCCAGACTGTATATGCCGCAGGTGCAGCACCCAGCGGAAGACCGGGATGTCCGGAGTTTGCTTTTTGCACCTCATCCGCCGCAAGCACACGCAGGGCGTTTACAGCATCAACATCTATTCTGTTCATTCCTAAACTCCTGTCTTTGTCATTATACTTCCTCGATATAACGAAGCTCTTTCATTCTGCGAATTTCATCCAATATCTCAAAGTGGCTCCTTTTTCGGCCCAAATCCATTTCGATAGTCGCCGCACTGTCTTTCAGGAACCATTTGTTTTCGTCCTTGCGAACCAGGCTAATGATACGAATTTCGTTTTTCTGGAAGAAACCTACGAGGTTTAGCATAAACTCTTCACTTTCACCTTCCACATAGATGCGCATGATTCTAGATCTTGCTACGATCACTGCATCAATGTAGCGGTATGTAAATGAAGAAAGATATAGCACAATCAGTCCCGCGATGCCGCCGAAGTAGAAGCCTGTTCCAATCGCGATTCCGATGGCCGCCGTGACCCAAAGCGCCGCCGCCGTAGTCAGACCCTTCACGCGGTCGTTGCCCGTTGTCATGATGGTACCTGCACCAAGGAAGCCAATTCCACTGATGACCTGCGCAGCCATACGAGCAGAGTCACCCGTCGAATTTGCTACATTAACGTAGATGAACTCGTTCGTCACCATGACCAGCGTTGCACCCATACAAACGAGTGAAAATGTCTTCAGACCTGCCGGACGTCCCTTCATCTCACGTTCCAATCCAATCAGACCGCCACAAATCGACCCTAAAAGCAATCGAATAATTGCCGTTGCAAAAGGAGTCGGTACTCCCTGAGTCTCCAGAAAAGCAATCGCAGATTGAAACACGCTACATCCTCCTCTTTATGCTTGATTATTCTCCAAACACCGCAACATAATCGGCCTTAAACTTCTCAATGCCCTGATCGGTGAGTGGGTGCTTGGTCATCTGCTCAATAACCTTGTAGGGCACGGTGGCAATGTCAGCGCCGGCCAATGCGCAGTCGGTGATATGGATGGGATTACGGACAGAAGCCGCAATAATTTCGGTATGAATATCCGGGTAGTTGCTGAAGATCTCGCTGATGGTCTGGATGAGATCGATACCGGGCTGGCTGATGTCATCAAGACGTCCGAGGAAGGGACTGACGTAAGTAGCACCGGCACGCGCAGCCAGCAGTGCCTGATTGGCAGAGAAGATGAGGGTGCAGTTAGTGGGGATGCCCTTAGCGCTCAGAGCCTTGATGGCCTTGAGTCCCTCCACCGTCATCGGGATTTTGACGACCATGTGCTTGGGGTCAAGGGCATAGATAGCCTCGCCCTCTTTAATCATCGTCTCTGCGTCGGTGGTAGTGGCCTTTACCTCACCGGAAATCGGGCCATCGACGATGGTTGCGATCTCGGCCAAAGTCTTGGCATAGTCCTTGTGCTCCTTTGCGATAAGGCTGGGGTTAGTGGTAACACCAGCAATCACGCCCATGTCGTTTGCCTTGCGGATCTCGTCCACATTTGCAGTGTCAATAAAGAATTTCATAATGATTCTCCTTTTCAGCGCTCTACATTAAAGCCTACTTGGCTTTTTACAACAACATCATGGCTGCCGCCCTCAACGATGGAGGTGGAGGAAACGACGGTAAGCTTGGCCTTCTGCTGCAGTTCGGGGATGGAGAGTGCGCCGCAGTTGCACATGG
>ERZ1673702.1306-NODE-1306-length-27396-cov-10.553601_pt1 | contig 27396 bp, 22 predicted proteins | sample MGYA00580232_ERZ1673702 | MGnify/ENA primary metagenome ERZ1673702 (study PRJEB41218, sample SAMN15661792) | gut metagenome | host: Homo sapiens | place: Canada: London | collected 2015-08-20/2019-03-30 | study: EMG produced TPA metagenomics assembly of... | reverse complement strand
AAGGACTGAGCCGTGCTTCTGTTCCTCCTTTTATGGGAATGAAGCGGAGTGAACGTAGTAACAATATGCCTGCTTGATAGTAAGAGAATACTTAACCCACCACAGCGAAAGCTGATAGAGCAGAAAACAAAATAAGGAGGTACGAGGACAAGCCTGCGTATAGATTGTTGCTGCAATCTGTATACAGGCTTGTTGTTGTGCTGTGAAGTAGGAAAGGTGAATAGTGAAAGACGAGCATGACAATTTAAGGAAAAGAACTGCTGGGATTGTGTATAAGCCTAGGACAAGAATAGAAACTATGGAATGACGGTTGGAGAGAAGTAATGGAAGAAAAAATCAGACTTGCGGTTTTCGGACAGAAACGTCTTTCTCGTGAAGGCGGGATCTTCTCGGCTATGAGGGTGTTTCATAAGCCCTTTATCTCTGATTTTCCGCAAACATCCGGCCAAGCTGCAGCAGGATATCATGCGGCAGCATCCCGTACTCCCCGCAAAGCGTAGCAGCACGGTCAGCTGCGGCACCATGCAGGTACACCGCACAGGAAGCAGCTTCAAACGCAGGCAGACGGCAGGCCAGCAGGGCCGCCGTCATACCGGCCAGTACATCCCCGCTGCCGCCCCGGGCAAGGCCCGGGTTGCCGGTGGGATTCACGCATGCACGGCCATCCGGCGCAGCTACAATGGTGCGGGAACCCTTGAGTACCACCACGACGTTCCATTTTTTTGCATACTGCTGTGCAATTTTCTCACGGTCGGTGCTGATTTCTGCCACGGAAAGGCCGGTGAGCCGGGCCATTTCACCGGGATGCGGCGTAAGGATTAACTCGCCCGTCGGATGGGGCAGCGCCTTCCCCTCAGCCAAAAGCTGCGCGGCGGCATTCAGGCCATCAGCGTCCAGCACTGCACTGCCCGCAAAGCCCGGCAGAAGCCTTTGTACCAGTACGCGTGTCTCTGCTGCGCGGGCTGCACTCTGGGCCGTACCGCCAAGGCCCGGGCCCAGTAGCAGCACTGTGGCCTTCTGTCGCTGAATAAACGGGATACTTTCCGGTGAGATGCCGCCTTCGGCCCCTGCGGCGCACGGGCACAGACAGCACTCCGGCAGGCGGGCTGCGGCAGCAGCGAGCACTGGCTCCACACTGGCAAGGGTCACGATGCCTGCACCGGTGCGCAGAGCTCCCTCGGCGGCAAGCAGGGCTGCACCACGGTAAGATGCACTGCCCGCAACGGCCAGAACAGCGCCAAAGGTGCCCTTGTGGCTTTCACGCGGGCGCGGCGGGATGGCCTGCCAGACGAAATCTTTGGTTATTTCCACAGCCATAAAGACACCTCCAGAAAACAATTTAAAATCTGCTGTTTCTCAAAGCTCACGCCTGCCCCTGCACAAGGGCGCGGATCTGCTTTTCCACGTTCTGCACTTCCTCGTGGAACATGCGGGCCGAGACGCGCAGCGCACCGTGCCCCAGAATGATGATCTGTTCCATACCGTCGGAAGTGGCCACGCGCACGCGGCGTCCTTTGCCGATCTCGTGGGTGACATGTTCAATGAACATGTCCGCCGTTTCTGCTTCCTTCGTGTAGACCACATGGATGTTGTGGTACTGCTCGATGGAGCCCGGACTGCCCGGCACCCGGTAGGCGTCGAACACAAGGATGAGGTTGCATTTCTGGTAGCCCTGATAGTTGCACAGAATGTCCATCAGCTTATGCCGGGCGGCTTCCAGATTGTCCTTTGCAAGGGCGTTCAGCTCGTCCCATGCGAAGATGATGTTATAGCCGTCCACCAGCAGATATTCCGGCAGGATCTCCCACTGCTGAGCGTCAAAATCCGGACGTTCCCGCTTTTGCGTCGGGCGGAATGCAGCCAGCGGGTCCCGCTTGATGGGCCCATAAGTGCGCTCAAAAATTTTGAGCAGTTCGGCATCCTCTTCCAGAGTGGCGCGGTAGGCCATGGCCCGGCGCTGCGGCACAGTCTGCGCCTCCGGTTCCGGGCGCGCGGCTTTTCCCCAGCCGCTGTCCACATGCATGTGACTGCGCACCTGATCCCAAGGCACCACAAAGCCCGCGCCATGGGCACAGAACACCGAATCTGCCGGGTTGTCAAGGTCGTGCTCCGGCTCGTAGCCCACAGCTTCAATGATCTCCGCCGCATTGTGGCAGGGCCGGCAGCCGTCCGGCGTCAGGGTCAGCCGTCCACGGCCGCGGGTATAGCTGACCACTTCCATGGGGTAGCTGCGCATGGCAGCTACCGGAGCAAAACCGGTAAGCACAGCAGTTTCTTCTCCGCTTTCCGGCGGGTCAAAGCTGCCTTCCATGCGCTGGATATCGGTCATGGCACGGCCAAGGCTTTCCACCGGCACTTCCAGCCGGAAGGCGTACCACGGCTCCAGCAGCTGGCTTTTGGCCATCATCAGGCCCTGCCGCACAGCACGGTAGGTCGCCTGCCGGAAATCTCCGCCCTCTGTGTGCTTCAGGTGGGCACGGCCTGCAATGAGGGTGATCTTCACGTCTGTCAGCGGCGCTCCGATCAGCACGCCAAGGTGCTGTTTCTCTTCCAGATGGGTCAGCACAAGGCGTTGCCAGTTTTTGTCCAGCACTTCTTCCCGGCAGTCGGCGGCAAACTGCATTCCGCTGCCGCGCGGCAGCGGTTCCAGCTTGACATGCACTTCTGCGTAGTGGCGCAGCGGCTCGTAATGGCCTACACCCTCCATGGGCTCCGTGATGGTCTCTTTATAAAGGATGCCGCCGGGGCCGAACTCCACGTTCAGGCCAAACCGCTCTGCCAGCAGGCTGCGCAGCACTTCCAGCTGGATCTCGCCCATGAGCTGGACATGGATCTCGCCCAGCGTTTCGTTCCATACCACATGGAGCTGAGGCTCCTCTTCCTCCAGCCGATGCAGCTTGCCCAGCGCAGCATGTACGTCTGCGTCCTCCGGCAGCAGCACCTGATAGCTGAGCACCGGTTCCAGCACCGGCAGGTCGCTGTCGCGTTCTGCGCCAAGGCCTTCGCCCTGACGGGCTTTGGTCAGGCCGGTGACAGCACACACCTGCCCGGGGTGGATGGTCTCTGCCAGTGTATACTTTGTGCCGGAGTACAGCCGCAGCTGGTTGGCCTTTTCGGTCCAAGGTTCGCCGTCCGCTTCGCCCGAGAGCTGTGCTTTCACCTTCAGCTCCCCGCCGGTAACGCGCAGCCAGGTCAGGCGGGCACCCTGCTCATCCTGCGAGACCTTGAACACCTTGGCCCCAAAGGTATCCAGTGCAGGAGCCGGGCGTGTAAGGCGATCCAGCCCGCCGAGAAGCTCCTCCACGCCATCCAGCTTGAGTGCCGAGCCGAACCAGCACGGGAAAACATGCCGCCGGGCAATGGCCGGGATGATCTCGGCATCTGCCAGTTGTCCAGCCTCCAGCATCCGGTTCATCAGGTTCTCATCGCAAAGAGCCAATGCATCATCCCGGTCTGCCTGCGGCATGCCAAAATCCACAAACCCTTCGCCGAGGCGATGATTCAGCTGGGCCAGCAGCTCTTCCTTGCTCTTGCCGGGCAGGTCGGTCTTGTTTACAAACACAAAGGTGGGCACATGGTAGCGCCGCAGCAGCCGCCAGAGCGTTTCGGTGTGACTCTGCACGCCATCGGTACCGCTGACCACCAGCACGGCATAATCCAAAACCTGCAGAGTGCGCTCGGTCTCGGTGGAAAAATCCACATGGCCGGGAGTGTCCAGCAGGGTGATATCCGTGCTGCCTGCCGTCAGCAGTGCCTGCTTGGAAAAAATAGTGATCCCACGGGCTTTTTCCAGCGCGTCTGTGTCCAGAAAGGCGTCCTTGTGATCCACGCGGCCCAGCTTGCGGATCGCGCCGGAACGGTAGAGCATGGCTTCCGAAAGGGTGGTCTTGCCAGAGTCCACATGGGCCAGAATGCCCAGAACGATATGCTTGTGAATAGTTTCCATCCGCTTCTCCTACAATTCAAAATTCATGTTTATTGTAGCACGGATGGGGGAAAAAGAAAAGTTTTGATTGAAAATGGCCGCCGCTGCGCTCTGGCTATATTCAGCGGAAAGTTTATTTTCATTTTGAGTTTGTTGCGGCCTGCGGGTCGCTCCAACTGTTTTTTCACGAATGGGGCCTGGAACCAGAAAATTCAGTTTCTATCATCGACTTTTTCATGAAAAAACAGCTCTGGAAAATCCACGGATTTTCCAGAGCTGTAAATATAAGAGTAATAATTCCGCTATTGATGCAACAACGATGACCGCCGCCAGTGGCGGGAACAGGGAAGAGCTGTTGGGGCAGTGGCCAGCAAGACATGAGCGCCGTTTAAGACGCGAAATGGATGCTGGGAGCCACAACTCGTCCCAAAGCGAACGCGTTGGCCATTTTAACGGTCAATTACTCCACAATGATGCTCTTGCCGGTCATTTCAGCCGGGACGGGCAGGCCGATATAGGGCAGCATGGTGGGTGCGATGTCGGCAAGGCAGCCGCCCTCACGCAGCTTCACATCGCCGCAGCCAACAGCCACAAAGGGCACCACGTTGGTGGTGTGTGCGGTGAAGGGGGTGCCGTCCGGGTTCATCATCTTCTCGGCGTTGCCATGGTCGGCGGTGATGAAGGCGCAGCCGCCGGCCTTCAGCACAGCGGACACTACCTGATCCACAGCGGTATCCACAGCCTCAACGGCCTTGACCGCAGCATCGAATACGCCGGTGTGGCCCACCATATCGCAGTTTGCAAAGTTCAGGATGACCACATCGTACTTGCCGCTCTCGATGCGCTTGACGCACTCGGCAGCAACCTCGGGGGCGCTCATCTCGGGCTTCAGGTCATAGGTTGCTACCTTCGGGCTGGGGATCACGCAGCGGTCCTCGCCCTCGTAGGGAGCCTCGACGCCGCCGTTGAAGAAGAAGGTGACGTGTGCGTACTTCTCGGTCTCGGCAATGCGCAGCTGGGTCTTGCCGTTCTCGGACAGGTACTGGCCCAGAACATTCTTCAGCTCCACAGGGGGATAGGCCACCTCGCAGTTGGGCATGGTGGCGTCGTACTCGGCCATGCAGACATAGTTCACCTGCTTGCGGCCACTGCGGCGCTCAAAGCCGGTGAAAGCGTCGTCGCAGAAGATACGGGTCATCTGGCGGGCACGGTCGGGGCGGAAGTTCATGAAGATCACAGTGTCGCCGTCCTGCACGCGGCCACCCTCACAGGTGACGCAGGGCAGAACGAACTCATCGGTCTTGTCTGCTGCATAGGAAGCCTCGATGGCCTCGGCAGCGTTGGCGGCATGATTGCCCTCGCCGTAGACAAAGGCAGCATATGCCTTCTCTTCACGATCCCAGTTGTTATCGCGGTCCATGGCGTAGTAACGGCCGGAGACGCTGGCGATCTTGCCGATGCCCAGCTCGTCCAGCTTGGCCTGCAGGTCGGCCAGGAAGCCCTTGCCGGAGTGCGGGTCGGTATCACGGCCATCGGTGATGCAGTGCAGGTAGACGTCCTTTGCACCCAGATGCTTTGCCATTTCCAGCACGCCGAACCAGTGGTCTGCGTGGCTGTGCACACCGCCGGTGCCCACCAGACCCATCAGATGGATGGCCTTGCCGGCATCGATGGCGGCCTTCATGTTCTTGACCAGAACCGGGTTCTGGAGCATTTCGCCGTCCTTGATGGACTTGGTAATGAGGGTGAGCTGCTGATACACGATGCGGCCTGCGCCCATGTTGGTATGACCGACTTCAGAGTTGCCCATCTGGCCATCGGGCAGGCCGACGGCCATGCCGGAAGCATTGATGGTGGTCATGGGATATTTTGCCATCAGAGCATCGAGATGGGGCTTCTTGGCGGCGACCACGGCGTTGCCGAAGGTCTCCTCCGGTACCCAGCCGAAGCCATCCATGATGCACAGAAGAACAGGTTTCTTTGCCATAAAAATGAATCTCCTTTGATTTGAGAACACTATTTTCAATAAAAACAAGGGGCAGCGCCTGCAATGTGCCCGATAGAGCGCATTCTCCGCAGCTACCCCTCATCCGGCACTTCGTGCCGCCTTTCCGCAGTGGAAAAGGCTTATTTGGCGGTTTTATCAGCCCTTGGTGGCTGCGTTGACGATCACTGCAAAGTCGGGAGCCTTCAGGGATGCGCCGCCGATCAGGCCACCGTCCACATCCTTTTTGCTCAGCAGCTCCTCGCAGTTCTTGGCGTTCATGCTGCCGCCGTACTGGACAGTAGTAGCCTCGGCAACTGCCTCGCCGTACACCTCACCGATGACCTTGCGGATCTGGCCGCAGACTTCCTCAGCCTGATCGGCGGTAGCGGTCTTGCCGGTGCCAATGGCCCAGATGGGCTCGTAGGCGATCACGACATTTGCCATCTGCTCAGCGGTCACGTCGCGCAGAGCGATCTTGGTCTGCATCCGGACCAGCTCCTCGGTGACGCCCTCCTCACGCTGCTGCAGGCTCTCGCCCACGCAGATAATGACCTTCAGGCCGGCGTTCAGAGCAGCCAGAGCACGCTTGTTCACGGTCTGGTCGGTCTCTGCAAAGTACTGGCGGCGCTCAGAATGGCCCACGATGACGTACTCCACGCCCAGATCCACCAGCATGTCAGCGCTGATCTCGCCGGTGAAAGCGCCGGACTTCTCGAAGTGAACATTCTCAGCACCCACATGGATGTTGGTGCCCTTGGTCTTCTCCACAGCGGTGACCAGATCGGTATACGGGGTGCAGATGACCACCTCGCAGCCTGCGTCCTGAACAGCGGGAACCAGTTCGTCCACCAGAACAGCAGCCTCAGAGGCGGTCTTGTTCATCTTCCAGTTGCCTGCAATGATAGCCTTGCGCTTTGCCTTATCCATGATACTCTATCTCCTTTATTTACCTTCTATATGTGCAGTCTGTGCACAAACAAAAAGGTGCGGCGGCGCTGAAGCCGCCGCACCCATTTACGATGCCGGAAAAATTATGCGTTCTGAATGACAGCGATGCCGGGCAGCTCCTTGCCCTCCAGATACTCCAGAGAAGCGCCGCCGCCGGTGGAGATGTGGGTCATCTTGTCGCCCAGACCCATCTGCTGCACAGCTGCTGCGCTGTCGCCGCCGCCGATCACGGTGGTAGCGTCGCTCTCAGCCATAGCCTTAGCAACTGCCAGAGTGCCAGCTGCCAGAGTGGGGTTCTCGAACACGCCCATGGGGCCGTTCCACACAACGGTCTTGGATGCCTTGACAGCATCAGCAAACAGCTTCATGCTCTCGGGGCCGATGTCGCAGCCTTCCATGTCAGCCGGGATCGCGGTGACGGGAACAACAGTGGTCTCAACCTGAGCATCGATGGGATCGGGGAAGTCCTTGATGCAGACAGCATCAACGGGCAGCAGCAGCTTCACGCCCTTCTCCTGAGCCTTGGCCATCATTTCCTTGCAGTAATCCAGCTTGGAATCGTCGCACAGGCTCTTGCCGACCTCGTAGCCCTGAGCCTTGACGAAGGTGTAAGCCATGCCGCCGCCGATGATCAGGGTATCGACCTTCTCCAGCAGGTTGGAGATGACGTTCAGCTTGTCAGCGACCTTTGCGCCGCCCAGGATGGCGGTGAAGGGACGGACGGGATCGTTCACGGCGTTGCCCAGGTACTTGATCTCCTTCTCCATCAGGTAGCCGACAGCGGTGTCCTTGATGTAGTCGGTGACGCCTGCGGTGGAGCAGTGTGCACGGTGGCAGCTGCCGAATGCATCGTCAACGTATGCATCTGCCAGAGAAGCCAGCTCCTGGCTGAACTCAGGCATGTTCTTGGTCTCTTCCTTGCGGAAACGGGTGTTCTGCAGCAGAACGACGTCGCCGTTGTTCATGGCAGCCACAGCAGCCTTTGCGTTGTCGCCCACGACGGTGTCGTCATCGGCAAACACAACGGTCTTGCCCAGCTTTGCGCTCAGAGCCACAGCAACGGGTGCCAGGCTGAACTTGGCCTCGGGGCCGTTCTTGGGCTTGCCCAGATGGCTGCACAGGATGACCTTTGCGCCATCATTGACCAGCTTCTGGATGGTGGGCAGAGCTGCGTTGATGCGGTTCTCGTTGGTGATGACACCGTCCTTCATCGGGACGTTGAAATCGCAGCGGACAAGCACCTTCTTGCCGCAGTAGTTCTGATCGTCGATCGTCTTCTTACCTAAACCCATGGTAATAAACTCCTCTCAAGTTTTAATGTCTGAACTAGAGTTTCGCTCGCATTCGGGGGTCATGCCCCGTTACGATACTATTATAAACAAAAACCGTGCACATTGCAAGGTCGCAAGATAGATAATAGTTTAACAAACATTTGCCGCTGATGCACGGAAATGTGTGTATTTTGACCGAAAGGGGGGACGGGTCTCCTGTTTTTTCAGGGGAGTCTGCCTTTATGGTGATCCGATCGATCTGTTTCAACGCCCACGAGCGCTGCACCGGCAGGGACGGTCGGCAGCATCCGCTCCGTTTTTTCAGGCCTCTGCACCGCCCTCGGCCTTCATGGCGTTATAGCCGATCAGGACGGTCCACACATAAGCGCAGGTCTTGGGGATCATCAGCATACCGATCAGCGGGTTCACTTCAGCCCACAGCACGACGGGGATATAGAAGCCGAAGCTCAGCACGATGGTGAGCCACATCCAGCGGAAAGCCCGGTCGCTGTGCTCCTTTGCACTGTGGTAGAACAGCACGATGACCAGCAGGCCAAGCAGTGCGAAGGGGATGTTCCGCAGGATGCCCCAGGCGAGGGGAGTCTTGTTGGTGAGCCACTGGTTCTGAGGCATCATGCACAGCAGCACACGCGCAGCGGACAGGACATACACGGCAATGGTCAGACCCTTCCGGCCCTCCACATGGTAGCGTTTGCGCCAGACATAATACAGCAGCACGTAAAAGACGGTCATGGTGATGGAAGTGATCCACTTGCCCAGACCCAGAGGAACTGCGTAGTTTTCCAGACCGGTGGTACACAATGCCAGTGCACGGGGGACAAGGTGGAAGGAATCACCTGCACCCAGCACCACAGCCATAAGGCCGAACAGCTTGAACTGCGAGCCACTCTTGCTGCTGCGGATCATACGGATGCCCACCGTGAGCACGGTGACCAGATAGAAGATGTCGAAAACGGTTTCAATGATTGCACGCATAGGGTTTGCTCCTTTTTAGATTGGATTGGAGAAAATATGATATAGTATATGAGAACAGGATACTTTCATCCTGCAGCACTGATCAAGTTGAACACTGTTCATTTTAGACTTAAAAAATTCCCACAAATCTGTGGGACATTTTTCAGTAGACAGCCCGCTGTACGATCTCCAGCACGGTAGAAGGGTCAAAGTCCTGCCGTACCAGAGCGGACAGCATCAGCGAGAACAGCATCTCTGCAAATTTTTCAACGGTAAACTCCTCTGTGAAGGCGTCAGCCCGGATTCTGGTATCATTCCGCAGCACCGTGCACAGGGCATCCAGAATGTGCTGCCAGGCCCGCTGCATCTGCTGTTTTCCATCGGCGGTGTCCTGCTGGACAAAGCCCAGCGCATGATGGGTGAAAAAACCCGGATACCGCTGGCAGCCGTACTCCAGCTGCTTGTACATCCACCGGACGCAGGACAGAGTGTCCTGAAAGACAGCCTCATCCTCCGGATGATGGAAGATATCGCTCCAGATGCTTTCCACCGTGGCGCTCAACAGATCGGTCTTGGATTCAAAGTAATTGTAGATGCAGCCCACCGAGACTCCGCAGGCAGCAGCCACCGAACGGATGTTAACACCGGCCCATCCATTTTGCTGGATGAGTTTTCTGCTGATCTGCAGGATATTCTCTTTTGATGTTGCCATTGGATTCATCCGATCACCTCAACGTGAACGTTGTTCATAATGCGTAGTATACACACCGGATAGGGGATTGTCAAGAGATATTTTGAGCTTTCGGATCTCTCCATGCATCTGGTGCGGAAGCGCCAGAGAAAACGAGTCTTTGTATGCTTCCCGGGTATAACAAAGCCTCCCTGTGTAGGACGATAAAACTACACGGGGAGGCTGTTTTCAGATTAGTTCACGGATGGAAAAGGCTTTTTGCGTTACATCGCCAGAACTTCGGCCCACTTTTCTTCGGCCACCGGGATGCCAAGCTCCATGTTTTCCCGGCGGCTGCGGTGCTCGCCCATGCCGGGGCAGCGGACCTCGCGACCCGGCTCGACGGGCTCACTGGAAGCTACATCGGCGGCGATGGCGTCAATGATGGCATCGGTCAGATCGGCGGACTGGAACTTTGCGGGATCGATGGCGATCATGATCTGGGTCAGCCCCACCTCATCCCCAAAGGTGCCGATCTTTGCCACGGAATTAGCATTGGTCAGGATGGTGGCGATCATATCCAGCAGGATGGACAGGCCGCTGCCCTTCCAGTAACCGATGGGGATGACCCGGCCGGAACGCTCAATGGCGACGGGGTCGGTGGTCAGCTGGCCGTTTTCATCATAGCCGCCCGCCACCGGCAGCTGCTTACCGGCCAGACGCATGGTCTCCAGTTTGCCGTAACTGAACTGGCTCATGGCACAATCCACCATGATATGCTCGCCGTTTGTGCGCGGCACAGCCAGAATGAGGGGATTGTTGCCAAGGTGATTGTCCTTTGCGCCCCATGCCGGCATGTTGGGGCAGGTGTTGGACCAGCAGATGCCGATGCAGCCGGCGTCTGCTGCCTGCCAGCCATAGGTGCCGCCGCGCATCCAGTGGTTGTTGTTGCCCAGCGCCACCAGACCGATGCCATACTGATGGGCCAGCTCCACAGCACGCCCCATGGCGTGCCTGGCGTTCAGCGGGCCAAAGCCGCGCTTGCCGTTCCAGCGTTCCATCGCACCAAAGCTGGCGATGCACTCGGCCGTGGCGGCAGGGTCGATGCCGCCCTTTTTCAGGTAATCCACCACCACCGGAAAGCGGTTCAGGCCGTGGCTGAATACGCCTGCCAGACTGTTCTGTGCAAAGATCTCGGCAGCCTCGTGGGCACGCTCCGGGCTGAAGCCGTATTTGTTCAGCACACGCTCAAACTCGGCCAGCATGGTTTCATAAGCAACTCGCATGGGGGATACCTCCTGTGTATCAAAAGGATGAACTTCGTTTTTGGCTGTCTGCAGACGATCTCAGATTTTGCAATCGATTGCAAAATAAGCATACACGATTTCCAGCTGTTTTTCAATGTGCAGAATATATGATTATTTGCCGCTGATTTTGTGCGGCTTTTCTGACTCTGACAAAAACAGATGGAGTGCTTTTTTCTGTTGGGGAAGCAGCAGGCACTGTCCGATCCCCGATTCGGTCATTCTCTTCTCAGATCAGGTGCTTTCCCGCACGATCACTGCCGCAGGCAGCACCTGCCGGTGCGGCACTTCTTTGCCTTGCAGCAGATCCAGCAGCAGGGCGGCGGCGGTCTGGCTCACCTCGGCCAGACGGTTGTCCAGTGTGGTCAGGGCAGGGGAACACAGCTGCCCATACAGGGTGTTGTCCACGCCTGCCACGGCCACCTGCTGCGGTACGGCAATGCCGCGGGCCTGCAGCTCCTGCAGGCAGCCGATGGCCAACAGGTCGGTGGCGCAGAGGATGCTGTCCGTGTCCGGCTGCTGTGCCAGCAGGGCAGCGGTTTCCCGGCGTCCCCGGGCGATGGCACTGCGGGGATCCGGGCCGGTGTCTTTTTCGGTCAGGATCGGGGCGTTGGGGTGCAGGCCGCATCGTGCAAGTCCCTGCCGGAAGCCGCAGACTTTGTTCCGATTGGCGGGGGTGTCGGTGTCCATCAGATAGGCTGGCCTGTGGCGTCCGGCTTCTGCCAGCAGGGCAACACAGTCTGCGGTGCCCTGCTGCTCGTCTGCCAATACATTATAGGCGTTTGGCAGGTCCAGCTCCCCGTTCACCAGCACCACCGGGATACTGTTCATGTGCTGGGCGACGCTCTGGCGTACCTCCGGCGTGCCGAACATGGAACCGATCAGAAATACGCCCTCCACCCGGCGCTGCTCCAGAATTTGAATGTACTGCGCCTTGCGTTCCGGCTGCGGCCCGGTGCTGAAGGTGATGCAGGTGTACCCTTTGGCGGTCATGGCCTGTTCCAGCACATAGGCCGACTCGGTGTGGTGCTCCACCCGGATATCCTCAATAAGGATGCCGATGAACCGGGAAGCCTGTGTTACCAGACCGCGGGCAGAGACGTCCGGGGTGTAGTGGTAGCGTTCCAGCAGCTCCTGCACACGCTGGCGGGTGCTCTCCTTGATGCCGGGCTTGTGGTTGATCACCCGGGAAACGGTGCTGGCCGAGACGCCGGCCTCCCGTGCAATGTCATAGATCGTCACCGTGATGCCCTCCTGCTTTGCAAAGATTTTTCGGGTACATCCTGACTGCTGCCTGACAAAAATGCGGTGGTACAGCCTGCGCAGGCGGCAAAAGATAGGATAGAACCATTATAGCAAGCGGCCCGTGCACGCGCAAGAGAGCCCCGGCTTTTGCATCTTAAAACCGGCGTGCGGCGGCATAGGAAGAAAGAAAAACAGCTCTGCGGAAAAATAGACGATTGTACGGAGTTCATAATTTTTTAAGATTTATTTTGTGAAAAAGTAATATTGAAAAACCAAATCAGGGCTGATATACTAGTACCATGATATCCAGTTGGACATGTTACTGGTAATGCAGGCAGGATCTGACGGAATGACGAATACCTTTTCTTTTGGGTGAATTATAGCCAGATACTATGATTCCGGGAGAAGCTGTATACGGAGTCATTCTGTTGGATCCTTTTTCTTTTGCCCGTTTCGGCCGGACGGCAGGGGAATGCCATCACACACAAGATAAAGGAGAACACAATGAAGAATTACAAGCAGACTGCCTCCGACGTGCTGCGTCTGGTTGGCGGCGAAAAGAACGTTGTGCAGGTCGAGCACTGCTCCACCCGCCTGCGCTTCACTCTGGCAGACACCTCCAAGGCGGATGTTGCTGCCCTGAAAAAGACTGCCGGCGTCATGGGCGTTATTTCCAGCGGCCCGCAGTGTCAGGTGGTCATCGGCAACGATGTCATCGAAGTGTACGATGAGCTGCTCAAGCTGGGCACCTTCAACGCAGGTCAGGCAGCGGCTCCCGCTGCTCCCAAGGGCAAAAAAGAGATCGGCGGCATTATTCTGGACTACATGGTCGGCATCTTCCAGCCGCTGGTGCCCGCCATTGCAGGCGCAGGCGTTCTGAAGGCCCTCATGGTGCTGCTGAGCACTCTGGGCGTGATGAGCAGCGGAGACATCGCCTATAAGGTGTTCGTCGGCGTGGCAGATGCGGCTCTGTACTACCTGCCCGTCATGGTCGCCTTCACCACTGCAACCAAGTTCAACTGCAACAAGCTGGTGTCTGTGGCTCTGGCTGCTGCCATGATCCACCCCAGCGTTTCCGCTCTGCTGGCTACCGAGGGCGGTGCTTACTTCCTCGGCATCAAGCTGCAGAACATCGCTTACGGCGGCCAGGTGTTCCCGGCCATCCTGACCGTCATTTTCATGTCCTTTATTGAAAAGTGGGCCAACAAGTGGTGCCCCAAGGCCATCCGCGTGTTCTTTGTGCCCATGCTGTGCTTCGGCATTGGCTTCCCTGTGGCGCTGGTCGTCCTCGGACCTCTGGGCTACAACATCGGTGCCCTGCTGACCACTGTGATCCTTGCTCTGTACAACACGCTGGGCTGGCTGGCCGTTGCTCTGCTGGCTGCTGTGCTGCCCTTCATGATCTCCATGGGCATGCACAAGGCTCTGGTCCCCTATGCAGTTGCTTCTATTTCCGACCCCGGTTTTGAAATGCTGTACATGCCCGCTTCTCTGGCACACAACATTTCCGAGGGCGGTGCCTGCCTGGGCGTTGCTCTGAAGACCAAGGATGAAAACCTGCGCGCTACCGCAATTTCCGCTGGTATCTCCGGTCTGTTCGGCATCACCGAGCCTGCTCTGTACGGCGTCACCCTGCAGCACAAGAAGGTCATGATGTCCGTTGTGGTCTCCAGCTTCATCGGCGGTCTGTTCGTTGGCCTGATGAAGGTCAAGGCATTCGTTGCCATGGGCCCCGGTCTGGCTGGCATGGCCATGTTCGTTGACCCGGACAACTCCAAGAACATTCTGTGGGCGGCCATCGGTCTGGTGATCTCCGTTGTGGCCTCCTTCGCACTGTCCTTCTTCCTGTACAAGGATGAGACTCCCGCTGAGGGCGAGACCGCAGAGACCGCTCCCGAGGCTGCTGCAGACGCAGCTGCTGCGGATTCCACCATCAGCAGCCCCCTGCAGGGCAAGGCAATGGCACTGGATCAGGTGAAGGACGAGGTTTTCTCCCAGAAGATCCTGGGCGACGGCATCGCTGTGGTGCCCGAAAAGGGCGAGCTGTATGCCCCCGCAGACGGCGTGATCGAGTCCGTGTTCGGCACCAAGCACGCTATTTCCATGAAGACCGCTGCCGGTGCCGAGCTGCTGATGCACATCGGCATGGATACCGTCAAGCGCGACGGCAAGGGCTTTGATCCGCAGGTCAAGGACGGTGAGACCGTCAAGAAAGGCCAGTTGCTGATGAAATTTGACCTTGACGGAATCAAGGCAGACGGTTATGATGTAACTACCCCCATCGTCGTGACCAACGCCGATGAGTTCACCATCAAGACTGTGGCCGAGGGCATGGTTGTGCCCGGTGCTGCACTGCTGAAACTGGAGGCTGTAAAATGAGTTTCCCCAAAGGTTTTTTCTGGGGCGGCGCTGTTGCTGCGAACCAGGTAGAAGGCGCATGGAATGTGGACGGCAAGGGCCCCAGCGTGGCGGACGTTGCCACCTATAAGCCCAATACGGACGTGAAGGATTACAAGTCCCATGTTGCCATGGACGACGCACACATTGCTGCCGCCATGGCCGACCCGGATGATACCTATTATCCCAAGCGCCGCGGCATCGATTTCTATCATCATTATAAAGAAGATCTTGCCCTGTTTGCCGAAATGGGCTTTACCATGCTGCGCGTTTCCATCGCATGGACCCGGATCTTCCCCACCGGCGAGGAAGCCCAGCCCAACGAGAAGGGCCTGCAGTTCTACAGCGACCTCTTTGCCGAGATGCACAAGAACGGCATTGAGCCGCTGGTCACGCTGAGCCACTACGAAATGCCGCTGGCACTGGCTACCAAGTACAACGGCTGGGTGGACCGCCGTGTCATCGATTGCTTTGCAAAGTTCTGCCATGTGTGCTTTGAGCGCTACAAGGATCAGGTCAAGTACTGGCTCACCTTCAACGAGGTGGACAGTGTGATCCGCCACCCCTTCACCACCGCCGGCATCATCCCTAGCCGTGTGCCCGAGGATAAGATGCTGGAGACCTGCTATCAGGCCCTGCATCACCAGCTGGTGGCCAGCGCCATGGTGGTAAAGGACTGCCACGAGATCATCCCCGGCAGCAAGGTGGGCTGCATGCTCACCAAGCTCACGACCTACGCCCGCACCTGTGCACCCGACGATGAGCTGGCTACGCAGGCAAAGAATCTGGAAAACCTGTTCTACGCCGATGTGCATGTCTGGGGCGAGTACCCCCGCCTGATCCTCAAGATGTTCGAGCGCAAGGGCATCCACGTGGAAATGCTGCCCGAGGATGCCGCCACCCTGAAGGCAGGCTGTGTGGACTTTGTTTCCTGCAGCTACTATATGACCATGACCGAGTCTGTGGACCCGAACGCAGAGCGTACCCCCGGCAACACCGTGCTGGGTGTCAAGAACCCGTATCTGCCCTCCACCGACTGGGGCTGGCAGATCGACCCCAAGGGCCTGCGCTACAGCCTGATCGAGCTGTATGACCGTTACCGCAAGCCGCTGATGGTGGTGGAGAACGGCATGGGTGCCAAGGACGTGGTGGAGGCCGACGGCTCCATCCATGACCCCTACCGTGTGGAGTACTTCCGCCAGCACATCAGCGAGATGGGCAAGGCCATCGATGAGGGTGTTGAAATGTGGGGTTACACCACATGGGCACCCATCGACCTGATTTCCGCATCCACCAACCAGATGTCCAAGCGCTATGGCTTTATCTATGTGGATCAGGATGATATGGGCAACGGAACTCTGGCCCGCAGCCGTAAGGACAGCTTCTACTGGTACAAAAAGGTCATTGCTTCCAACGGCGAAGATCTGGACTAAGCGGCAGTCTTAAGGTTTCAACGGAAGGAGGAGGGACCGATGCACATTCAGAAGGTGCTGAACAGCAGTGTTGTGCTGGTGCAGGATGACAGCGGCGAGGAATCCATTCTGCTGGGCAAGGGCATCGGCTATGGACGCAAGACCGGCGAACCCATTGAGCGGCAGCCCTCAGACCGTGTGTTCCTTCCGTTGTCCAACCCGGATGCACAGCCCATGCTGGAGCTGTTTTCCAGCATTCCGGCGGTCTATCTGGATCTGACACAGGACATCGTGGACGATGCAGAGCAGTCGCTGGGGGTCAAGCTTTCAGCCCACATCTACCTGCTGCTGACCGACCACCTGCATTTTGCGGTGGAGCGCCAGCAGAAGGGCCTTGTGGTGACCAATCGCATCTTCTGGGAGATCAAGCACTTTTATCCCAAGGAGTATGCGGTGGGCCAGCGCGGCCTGCAAAAAGTCAGGGCAAAGCTTGACATCGAGCTGCCGGACGAAGAAGCAGGCAATATCGCGTTCCACATCGTCAATGCACGGCAGGACCCGCAGGCCGGCTACGATGCCATGCGGGCGGCACAGTTCATCAGTGAGCTGTCCAATATCGTCACCTACAGTATGCACTGCCCGGTCAGCGCGGAGAGCATCCACTATGCACGGTTCGTGAGCCATCTGCAGTATTTTGCAGAGCGGTTCTTCTCCGGCAAGCTGATGGACAGTGAGGATGACTTCCTGTTCCAGCAGATGCAGCAGAACTACCCGGCGGCAGTGACCTGTGCGGAAAAAATACGCACCTTTATTCTGCGCAAGTACGGCGTGTTCCTGCCCAATGAGGAGACAGCCTATCTGGCGCTGCATGTGGCGCGGCTGACGAACGGCAAATAAAATCAAAAGGGGAGAGCTGCCTTGCAGAAAGGCGGCTCTCCTTTTGGGCTTTTACAACACAAGACGGAAAAGAGGAAAAACAATGCAGATCAGCATTCTTTTGGCCCAGCAGATCGCGCAGCTGTTCCTGATCCTGATCATGGGCTACGCCGTGGTCAAAGCAGGGCTGCTGAAGGCAAGTGACAGCAAAGTGCTCTCGGTGGTTATGGTATATCTGGTCACGCCCTGTGTCATCATCAATGCGTTCCAGATCAACGACACGCCAGAGATCCGCAAGGGACTTTTGTACTCCATGGCTATTGCGGCGGCTATCCATGTAGTGCTGCTGGGGATCAGTGCACTGCTGAGCCGTCCGCTGAAGCTGGATGCCGTGGAACAGGTGAATGTGATCTACAGCAACGCGGCGGCGCTGGTGATCCCGCTGGTCAGGGCCCTGCTGGGCGATGAGTATGTCATCTATTCCTGCGCATTTATCATTGTACAGCTGATCCTGCTGTGGACGCATGCCAGTTCTCTTTTGCAGGGCGACCGTGCGCTGGACTGGAAAAAAGTTTTTTCCAACATCAATATGATCGCCATTGCGGCCGGTGCGCTGCTGTACTGGTTCCGTGTGGCGCTGCCTGCGCCGCTGCAGAACACCATGAGCACCATGGGTGATATGATAGGCCCCATGGGCATGCTGCTGGCGGGTATGGCCATTGCAGAAAAGCCGCTGCGGGATGTGTTCTGTACCCGCCGCAACTACCTGCCCACCGTGCTGCGGCTTGTGGTGTGCCCGCTGGTCGTGCTGGTGCTGCTATTGGTCTGCCATGCTTCCAGCTGGGTGGCTGATGGCAAAAACATCCTCATGACGGTGTACCTTGCCGCTATTACCCCCGCCTGCGCCACCGTTACCTCCATGGCCCAGCTGTACGACCGCGATGCAGCGCATTCCAGCGCGTTGTATGTGCTCACCACGCTGCTTTCCATCATCACAATGCCGGTGATGATCGGCCTGTTCGATCTGCTGCTGTGATGAGCTGCGCTTATTCCCTCCGCCAAAATACAATGGAAAGGAACCAACTTCAATGAATCGACCCAAAGACGAAGGCCTGAACGGAAACGAAAAGATCGAGCAGGCGGTGTACGCCCTGCAGCAGGAGGCCACACAGGAACAGCTGGCCCACACCCTCACCGTCATCCGGCGGCGCATGAAGGAACACGGCCAGTTCGTCGTGGCGGTGGAACCCAATTTGGGCAGTGAACAGATGCAGCTCCGGACCATCCGGACAGCCGACGGTGCAAGCTGGTGGTATGCATTCACCAGCTTTGAGGAAGAACTGAAGGGAGCCGAGCCGGTGCAGTCCACCTTTCTTGTGGACATGGACAAGCTGTTTGATGCAGTGCTTGCCGTGCCGGAGATCAGCGGCATCATCCTGAACCCGTGGAACCGCACCATTCAGCTGGATAAAACGCTGATCCGCATTACCAAAGGAAGCTGACCGCCAAAGGGCAGCAGACTACTTATGATGAAAGTGCAATATCGGGGAGGAAAGCAAAGATGTTCAGACCCATGAGAAGAGCGAACCGGGAGATCCCGGAGGAAGCAGCAAAACATCTGCTGAAGCAATCCCGGCGGGGCGTGCTGGCCGTCAACGGCGATGACGGCTATCCATTTGCCATTCCGGTCAACTATTTCTACAATCAGGAACAGGATAAGATCTATTTTCACGGTGCAAAGTCCGGACATAAAGTGGATGCACTGAAAAAGAACGATAAGGTCTGCTTTACCGTTTACGGCAATGAGCACTTTGAGCCGGGCGATTGGGCCCCCTATGTGCAGAGCACAGTGGTCTTTGGCCGCTGCAGGCTGGTCGAGGATGCAGCCGCCACCGAGGCCCGCGTGCGGGAACTGGGCCTGAAGTATTATCCCGGCAGGGAAGAGGTGGAAAAAGAAATCGCAAAAGCCATCAAGGGCGTACAGCTCTACGAGATCACGATCGAACACCTGACCGGCAAGCAGATCCAGGAAAAGTAAAAGGCCTTCCGGCTCGCATCTGCGTGGAAACCGAAAAGACAAAAAGACAGAGGCAGCATAAAAGCTCCTCTGTCTTTTTTAGATGATGGCTTTATAGCAGGTGCTTATGAAAACGGTTTCTCAGTCCACCACAGGGACGTCCAGCCCGAATTCCAGGGGGCGGAAGCGGGGACAGACGTTCTCGGTGATGCAGATGACCGATGCAGCCAGACGACTGCCGATCTCACAGGACTCGGCCAGAGTCTTGCCGTAGGTCTGGCCGATGACCGTGCCGGCGAAGAAGGCGTCACCGGCACCGGTGGTGTCGAGAACGTCTACCTTCTTGGCGGGCACGATGCCGGATCCACCGTTGGCACGGGCGTACACGGCACCCTGACCGCCCATGGTGATCACCATGCTGGGAATGTTGGCACTGTGTACATTGGCGGCCAGTACCTTGCGCATTTCCTCGGGGCTCAGGTGGTCGTAGTCATCCGAAAAGAGCAGCCCGGCTTCCTGCTGGTTGCACACAAAGCAATCGATCTGCTGCAAAAAGTCCCGGCGCTCCATAGCGATGCGCATGTTGGAAATGGCAGCAAAGACCTTCTTATGGTACTTTTTGGCATAGTGCAGCACCTGCTTTACAGTTTCCTTTTCCAGATCCAGCTCCAGTGCAATGGCGTCACAGTCGGCAAAGATCTCATCTCCCTTTTCCTTCAGCAGGCCGGTGAGGGGAGTGGTGTCCGGCCGCTTGGAAATGGCTGCGTGCACATCGCCGTCGTTGTCAAAGATGGCCAGCCAGGTGCCCATGCCGTCTGGCACACGCAGGATGTAGCGGGTGTTCACCTTATGATTTTCCAGCTTGTTGATCACATCCTGTCCCATGCCGGTGTCGTCCACCAGACTGACAAAGGTAGGACGCAGCTCTACATTGGCGATATCCTCCACTACATTGCGGCTCACACCGCCATGCACCTGCTCAATGCGCCCGGCATTGCGTCCGCCGGGAATGTAGGCAGACAGGGGATACCCCTTGATATCCACAAAAACAGCTCCGATGACTACGATGCCCATAAACGATAAACCTTTCTGAATTCAGTTGATTTTACCTTTATTATACAGGAAGCAGACAAAAGAAGCTATCCTTTTGCCGATTTTTTGCGGAAAAACTTCTGTGCGGGACGATATGAAAATGCCCTCCGCTGCGCTCTGGGCAATTTTAGCGGAATACTGTTTATATTTGCCAATCGGGAAAATCTGCGGATTTTCCCGATTGGCCTTTTCACGGGAGGGCCGCAGCGAGAAACAACATCGACAACAATTCTTACAGGCTTTCCAAAATGCAGAAATGAAAGCTGCCACTCTCGGTCACGACCCCTTTCCGTGAAAAAGGGATTCCGAAAAGTCCGCAGACTTTTCGGAATCCCAAATAAAAAATAATTCTTCCTCTGACGATGCCCAGAGCGCAGCGGAGGGCATTCTAAATCAGCACGTATCACATCGCGGTGCGTGCTGTACGCACCAGATATTCCATGGCCTGCACCGGGTAGTGCCCGGCGGCCGTTTCGCCGGTCAGCATGACGCTGGCGGCACCGTCCAATACGGCGTTGTAGATGTCGCTCACCTCGGCCCGGGTGGGCACGGCGCGGGTGCACATACTGTCCAGCATCTGGGTCACCACCATAAAAGGCACACCGGCAGCCCGGCAGGCAGCAGAAATCTGCTTCTGGCAACGGGGCAGCTCCCACAGCGGCATGGCGTTGCCAAGGTCGCCCCGGGCAATGACGATCTCATCGGCAAGATGCAGAAATTCCGGCAGGGCACGCACCCCAGCCATGTTTTCAATTTTGGCAAAAATGCGGATGTCTGCTGCGTCTGCCTGCTCTAAGGCGCTGCGCAGGGCCAGAATGTCTGCCTTGCCGCGCACAAAGGGCAGCATCACGCCGGTAACACCGCACTGCTTTGCAATTTTCAGGTTCTGCAGGTCCTCTTCGGTCAGGGCAGGAGAGTGCACTGCAAGGCCCGGTGCAGCAATGCTTTTGCGGCTCTGCAACGTTCCGCCGCGTACCACTGTGCACAAAAGGGCACCCGGCAGGGTCTGTGTCACCTGCACCAGAAGCTTCCCGTCGTCCAGCAGAAGCTGCTGTCCGGGGGCAGCGGCCTGCACCAGAGCTGCCGGGCAGGGAATGCCGTCTGCGCCAAGGCGTACAGAACTGCCCTCAACCAGAGTGACAGGCTCTGCCAGCGTGCCGATGCGCAGCTCCGGACCCTGCAGGTCGATGAGCAGCTGCCGGATGCCGGCTGCGCGGATCATTGCCAGCCAGTCAGCGTGTGCGGTCAGCGGTCCATGGGAAAGATTCATGCGGATGCCGGTCATGCCGGCTTCCACCATGCGCTGCAGGGTCTCTAACTGCCCACAGGCCGGGCCGATGGTTCCATAAAAATCCAAGATCCTTTTCCTCCGTCCATTTTCGGTGCTGTTATCCAATGCATCTATTGTAACATGAACTGTCTGGATTGAAAAGAGCCGGACGCGGGCAGAATAAGGGGGTTGAAAAAATGCAATAGCAGCCTGCACAGGGAAATAGAGAAAAAACCAAAAACCCGGAACCTTTTTTGAGCCGTCTTGGCCCTGAAAAAGTTCCGGGTGTTATACAATATTTTTGGATGCTGCAGATGCTTTTATGCACATCGTTTTAGCCGAAAGTGCAATAGCCTCTTTTGTTGTGGGCAATCAGCCCTCAGATGCAAAAAATTCCCGGGTCAGCCTGACCACTGTGCCGGAAAGCAGCAGCAGCGCGAGCAGGTTCGGAATGCTCATCAGGCCGTTGAAGGTATCGGCGATGCTCCACAGCAGGCCCAGATCCATCGTTGCGCCCAGAATGGACACAAAGGAGTAGACCAGAAAGAAGGGCTTTGCCACCTTATCGCTGCGGCACAGGAACACCAGGAACCGGGAACCGTACAGGCCCCAGCCGATGATGGTGGAAAAGGCAAAGCAGCACAGCGCCACAGCGGTAAAGACCGATGCCCACCCGCCGTAGGTGGTGGTGAAGCCGCTGATGGTCAGCTCTGCACCGGCAGCAGTGCCGTAATTCACGGGAGTGCCGCTGCACAGGATGACCATGGCGGTCAGGGTGCAGATGACGATGGTATCCGCAAACACTTCAAAGATGCCGAACATGCCCTGCTTGACCGGCTTTTTGGTGTCGGCGCAGGCGTGGGCGATGGAGCCGGTGCCGAGACCGGCCTCGTTGGAGAAGATGCCGCGGGAGACGCCCTTCTGCATACTGACGAACAGGCTGCCGATGGTGCCGCCCGTGAAGGCAGCGGGATCGAACGCACCGGCAACGATGGACGTGAACACATGGGGCAGACGCTCAAAATTCAGCACCATGACGCCCACGGCCAGCGCGATATAGAACAGCGCCATAAAGGGCACCAGCTTTTCGCTCACGCTGCCAATGCGCTTGATGCCGCCCAGCAGCACCAGCGCTACCAGCAGGGTCACGATGATGCCCACCACAAGGTTCAGGGTGGAAAGAGAACCGCTGCCCACGATGCCGTACTCCAGCAGGGCGGTGTCAATGGCCGCAACGATGGTGTTCACCTGTGTGGCATTGCCGGTGCCGAACACGGTCAGCACGCCGAACAGGGAATACAGCACAGCAAGGAACTGCCAATGCTTGCTCAGGCCGTTTTTAATGTAGTACATGGGGCCGCCTACCCATTCGCCGGTCTCGCTGCGTTCACGGTAGTACACCGCCAGCGTGACTTCGGCGAACTTGGTGCACATGCCCAGCAGGGCAGAGCACCACATCCAGAACACCGCACCCGGGCCGCCGATGGCGATGGCACCTGCCACACCGGCGATGTTGCCGGTGCCCACGGTGCCCGCCAGTGCGGTGCACACCGCCTGAAACGGCGTCATGGCACCATCGGAAGCATCCTTTTTGCGGAACATGCGTCCGATGGTGGTTTTGATGGCGTAGGGGAATTTGCGGATCTGCAAAAAGCCCGTGCGCACGCTCAGGAGCAGGCCCACGCCGATGATGCACACCATGGCAGGCACGCCCCAGATGAATTGGTTGACCGCATGATTGACGGCCGTGATCGTTTCGATCATATTTTCCCACATCCTCTGTTAAATTGCGCTTTTCCAGCCGTAATGCCGGAAAACAAACAATTTATTTTACATCAGGATTTATACGCTGTCAAATAAAAATCGTAAAAAAGAAGGAAGAACCTTTGCGGCTCTCCCTTGTGCTGTGGACATTTGTTTTACTTTGCCTTCGCCGTTCGGCGCTTTCAGGAAAGCTCAACGCTTTTCAACTGCCCGGCGGTACACCGGGTAGGCCACCAGCGCAGAAAGCACTTCGGTGATCCAGAAGGCATGCCACACGCCGTTTGCGCCCAGAAAATGGCACAGCACAGCGGCCAGCGGCATAATGAAAAGAAGATAGCGGCACAGCGAAATGACCAGCGATTCGGTGCCTTTGCCAAGGCCCTCCAAGGCACCGGAAGAGGTGGTGGAGACGGCAGAAACCACAAAACCCAGACAGATGATGCGCAGGGCAGTCTGGCCGATGGTGATGGTCTCGGGGTTGGAGGTGAACAGCTGCATCAGCGGGCGGGACGCGAACAGGCAGATCAGGGTCCCGGCTGCCATGATGGCCGCACTCATAATGAGGGTGAGCTCATAAAGCTTTTTCACACGGGCGTGCTGTCGGGCACCGTAGTTGTAACCAATGAGCGGGCGCATGCCCTGCACAATGCCGTTAGCGGGCAGATACAGGAAGGTCTGCAGCTTATAGTAGATGCCCAGCACCACCACATAGCTCTGGGAAAAGCCCGCCAGTAGTCCGTTCAGGAAAGTGACCAGCAGGGAGGGCAGGGCCAGATTGAGAATGGCGGGCACGCCGATGCCGTAAAGCCTTTTGTCCAGTGCGGCGTCCGGGCACAGGCAGCTGCGGCGCAGGCGCACCGGGAGCTCGATGCGGGCATAGACGAAAAGGTAGACACACAGGCTCAGCAGCTGACCGATGCCGGTGGCAAGGGCTGCACCTGCAATGCCCATGGCAGGAACCGGGCCAAGGCCGAAGATCAGGATGGGGTCCAGAAGGATGTTGCACACACAGCCGAAGATCAGTGCGGCCATGGTCACCTTCATGCGGCCCACGGCCTGAAACATCTTTTCAAAGGCCAGACCAGCCATGTTGATGGTGGCAAACAGGAATACGATGGTGGAGTAGGTGATGCCGGATGCGATCAGGCCTGCGTCACCGGTGAACCGGCGCAAAAAGCCCGGCATGATGGCGATGCTGAGAATGGTGATGAGAATGCCGTGTATCAGGCTCAGAGCCATACCGTGGGTGGCTGCGGTCTCAGCCTTTTTGCGGTCGCCTGCACCCAGATACAGTGCGATCATGGCATTGATGCCGATACCGAAGCCGATGGCGATGGCGTTGGCAAAATTCTGGATCGGGAACACCAGCGACAACGCGGTCATGGCGTCTTCGCTGATGCGGGCCACAAACAGGCTGTCTACAATGTTGTACAGACTGTTCACCAGCATGGAAATAACATTGGGCAGCGCCATGGATACCAACAGCGGCAGCACCGGTTTTTCTTTCATAAAGGTCTCGTTCATAGTGTTTGCATTGCTCCTGTAGAGAAAAGGAATGAATTGCGGCAGCCGCGGAATCGTCAGGGCGAGACTGCTCGAAGATAAAAGCAGACGCAAAAAAGCCACACAATGGCTCTTTTGAAGTCATTGTGTGGCGAAAAGTAGCATATTGCTGTAAAAATCCACACGAATTTTATTAACTGTAGGATAACACGGCTTCCGGCAGATGTCAAGAGGTTAAACAAACAAAGTATGACTTTTATAGACTTGACCATTTTTCACCGGGAGGCTAAAATAAAAATAGATACTTTATAAAATAAGGAGAATCCTGCCATGAAATGGATGATCGCATCCGACCTGCACGGGTCGGCGTTTTACTGCAAAAAAATGCTCGAAGCGTTTAAGCGGGAGAGAGCAGACCGGCTGCTTTTGCTGGGGGACCTTTTGTATCACGGCCCCCGCAACGACCTGCCGGAGGGCTATGCCCCGAAGGAGGTCATCCCGCTCCTGAACGGGCTGAAGCCGGCGCTTTTGTGCGTGCGGGGCAACTGCGACGCTGAGGTGGATCAGATGGTGCTGGATTTTCCCATTCTGGCCGACTATGCTGTGCTGCCGGTGAGCGGGCGGCTCGTTTACGCTACCCACGGTCATGTGCACAACCTGAAAAATCTGCCGCCGCTGGCTCCGGGAGATATCCTGCTGCATGGCCACACCCACATTCCGGCGTGGACAGAGTTCGGCGAAGGCAATCTCTACCTGAACCCCGGTTCTGTGAGCATCCCAAAGGAGGGGAGTGCACATAGCTATATGACACTGGAAGGGGAGACCTTCCTTTGGAAAACGCTGGAAGGTGAAGTGTACCGGGAGCTGGAGCTGTGATGGGGGCAATGGAGCTGGAAGAGAAAACGGTTCAGATCCGGGATGATTTCGACCCGGACAAAATTCTGGCAAGCGGCCAGTGCTTTCGCCCCCGGAAGCAGGCGGAGGGCTGGTATCGGTTTGTTTCCGGGAGACAGCTGCTTTACCTCAGACCACTGCGCAGCGGAACCTACACGGTGCGGTGCGAGCCGGGCGCATGGGAAACCTTCTGGCACGGTTACTTCGACCTTGGCCGCAGCTATGCCGCACTGCGTGGAAAGCTGGACAGCCGGGACGACTTTTTGCAGCGTGCCATGGAATATGGCCGGGGCATCCGGGTGCTGCGGCAGGACGAGTGGGAGATGCTGGTCAGCTTCATCATCTCACAGCGAAAGAGCATCCCGGCCATCCGCAGGGCGGTAGAGCTGCTTTCGGAGCAGTTTGGCGAGCGGCTGGGCAGCGATGGCGAAGGGCCGGTGTATGCGTTCCCGACAGCAGAAGCGCTCTGCTGTGCCGGGGAGCAGGCGCTGCAGGAGTGCGGTCTTGGCTACCGCACTCGCTACGTGCTGCATGCGGCGCAGCAGGCGGCAGAGGGCACACTGGACCTGAAGAAGCTGGCTTCTCTGCCCGATGAAGCGCTTTTTGCCCGTTTGATGGAGCTGGATGGCGTGGGCAAAAAGGTGGCAAACTGCGTGTGTCTGTTCGGCTATGGTCGTGTGGGCCGTGTGCCGGTGGATGTCTGGATCGAACGGCTCATCCGGGACGAGTTTGCCGGGCAGGACCCGTTCCCTCAGTTCGGGCCGGAAGCAGGCATCGTGCAGCAGTACCTGTTCTTTTATAAAAGAAGCGTGGGATGAGAACCGCGGAACTGCAGGCAGGAGCGTAGGATCATCCGCTAAGCAAAAAAGGCAACGGCTTCCTCTGTTTGAGGAAAACCGCTGCCTTTTTATCATTTTACCGCCTGCTTCAGCCGTTCCAGATCATCCGCATCCGGGTGAGAAAGGGCGTTGTCGAAATTCTCGATCAGCGCATCCAGGTTGGGCAGATGGATCGGCTGCTTTTTCATGCCCTCATACCGCTGGCGTACCGACAGCGGCATCTTGCCCTGACACATATAACGGCCGAAGACCGTGTTGCTCCTGTCCAGTGAACGCTCCGCCTTTTTCAGGATCTTGCTGAAATACTCCTCACTGCCGCCAAAACCGGCGGTGCCAAAGAGGAAGATGTTTTTGCCATGCAGCTGCTTCAAAAAGTCCAAAGTACTTTCGTCAGCGGTTCCTTTGTCTGTCCAGAAGCCCACGTAGAGCTCGTCTGCCTCCAGGGCAGCAGGGTCCGGAGTGCCAAAATAGCAGCAGCTTTCCTGCGGCAGACAGCTGTGCAGCGTGTCTGCCAGTAATTTTGTGTTGCCTGTTTTACTGCTGAATACGATCGCGTAGCTCATAGGTTTCTCCTTTGTTCGGTAGTAATAAAAAACACCACACGTTTCCGTGCGGTGTTTTTCCTTCTGGTGGAGAATACCGGGATCGAACCGGTGACCTCTTGCATGCCATGCAAGCGCTCTCCCGAACCACGCACTCACGCACCCCCACGCAAAGGTGCGAGGATGGACGATATTTGGCGTTAGAACGCTTTATTTCGAGAAAGACACATTCTCACCCAAAAGCAACGCTGTTGCTTAAACGAGTTTCATTGACGATGTATAGTTTACATCCTGTTTCTAGGTGTTGTCAAGATGTTTTATCCCCCTTTCGACACCAAACAGGTTAAATTCTTCTTATTTATTAAGCTAAAAAGCGCAATTTTGATTTTCAAAATCGGAATTGCGCTTTTTATTGGGTAGCTTGAGCGAGCGACAACCACCAGCTTTGCTGGTGGAATAAAAACG
>ERZ1673702.1248-NODE-1248-length-28463-cov-14.629576_pt1 | contig 28463 bp, 19 predicted proteins | sample MGYA00580232_ERZ1673702 | MGnify/ENA primary metagenome ERZ1673702 (study PRJEB41218, sample SAMN15661792) | gut metagenome | host: Homo sapiens | place: Canada: London | collected 2015-08-20/2019-03-30 | study: EMG produced TPA metagenomics assembly of... | reverse complement strand
CTTAAAAGTCTGTTTGTCAGATTGATATATTTATCAACTGATTTATTAAAATAAGTTTTTACGGGCGACGTCCCGAGTACGGGCGGCTCCGTAAAGGTCAGCCCGCACAGGTTGAGCTGCACGGACGGATAGGTATACGTCGCCGTATTGTTGCCCGCCGGCGCCGTCAGGTCGAACGAGAACCCGCCCGTCATATTGGCCATATCGGTCAGGGCACCGTTCGAGGCGACCGAAGCGGCGTCCGTATTGAAAAGCATTACCGAAGCGATGTTTTTTCCGGCCATTTCTCCCGATCCCGTCAGGTCTGCCTCGATGATGGCAAAAGCGTGCCTGAAAAGCAGGGCACCGAAATCCCCCGTGGCACTGGTCAAGGCATCGGCGACCAGGAAGTCGTAATCCCCCAGGTGCGACGAATCGCCCGTTGCCGCCTGCACCTGCTGCGACGCCAGCGTGAAACCCACGCCGGTCGCATCCGCGGACGTCTGTTCCGAATAGGGATAATAGGCATAGAGCGTGTACTCCGACGCCCCTTCCGCAAGGGTAATGTCTCCGCTGAAAAAACCTCCGGAAGCCGCTTCCTTCCCTTCGAAGGCCAAGGGGACATTCTCCGCAGTAAACGTGTCGCCGCTCTTGACATAGACGCCGATACGGTCGCCCGGCGACCAAAGCACATTATACCCGTCCGGCGCCAGTTCGGTGCGCGTCGACGGGACGCAAGCAGCGATCCGCACGTTGCGCGTCACCGTCCGCGACGGCAGTACATCCTGCAGGCCGTCGTCGGCGCAACCGCTCAGCAGCACGCAATAGGCCGCCACAATCCACGTAAACCTATTCATCCCAGTCCTCCCGGTCGAAACCTTCGACCTTTCCCTCTACCGAAGCCGCGAAACCCAGCCCGACACTGACGTCGAGCACCTCGGTTTCGGGTCGCATATACGATTCTCGTCCCATAATAAAAAGCTGATTTGCGCAGGACAACGCATATTCCGTACCAAAAAGAAGCGGGCCCCTTCCGGAGCCCGCTTACGATCGGCACTTACCCTCTTACTTGGAAAGTTCGGCCAGGGCAGCCTTGGCATTCTCGGCAGCCGGGCCGTCGGTCACCTGCTTGAAGGCGGCGATAGCCTGCGGCTTCATCTCCTTGGCATTGTAAGCGGCGCCCAGCAGGTAGTACATCAGGCTCTTGTCGGCCGGATCGGTCTGTACATCGGCAGCAGCCTGTCCCAATTCGATGACCTTGGCATAGTCCTTCTTGTTGGCATAAGCCTGCAGGCGGACATTTTGCGCCAGTGCGCTCTGGGGATTCTTGGCCAGCAGGTCATCGGCCATCTTGATGATCCCGTCGAAATCGTTGGCAGCCTGCATCTTGGCAACCATATTGTTAGTATAGAGCGCCATATCCTCCTTGGCCTTGGCGGCATCTTCGGCATATTTGGGGTGCGTCTTGGCAGCAACGGCCTCGTAGATTTCCATACCCTTTTCGTACTGCGACATATCGCCGCTGCTCATGGCCATTTCGCAATAGCTCATCGCCAGGTTGAGCGCCATGCCCGTGTTGTCGGGGTCGGCGGCATAGCCCTTGGCGAAGATTTCCGACGCGGTGACATAGTCCTTATTGTTGAAAGCGTCGCCGCCCTGTATCTGGTAAATCTTGGCAACCCAGCCGTTCGACTTGGCCATCTGGTTCATGTCGCCGTAAAGTTCGGCCAGCTCGGCCGATTTCTCGAAGTTCTTCAGCGCCTCGTCGTAATTCTTGGTCTTCAACGCACCGCCGCCCAGCATGAAATAGCATTTGGGCAGCGTCGATTTTGCCGTAGCCACCATCGAAGCGGCACTCTCGTTGTCCATGCCCTGGTCGATGACCTGTTCGAACTTGGTAGCTGCTTCGGTGAAATTCTTTGCTCCGAAAGCGGCCGCCGCCTCATTGTAAATTGCCGTAACATCCTGCGCCGAGAGCGATACGGCCCCGAACAGCGCAATTACCGATACTAATAATTTTTTCATTCTCCTATTCGTTTTTTAAGTTTTTCAGTTCATACATCCCGGTTTGCGGGTACGTTGGATGCAAAAGTATATTTTTTTTCCTTTTTTTCAAAATCTAAATGCGGCCTAATCGCGTAACCCGGCGAAAAAAGAGGTCATCAATGCCTCGCATTCCCCGCCGAGGATGCCGCGCACGACCGTCGTTTTCGGATGGAAGACCGCCTCGGAATAACGCCTGTAACCCTTCTTGGGATCGTCGGCACCCCACACCACACGCCCTACCTGTGCCCAGCCGATGGCTCCGGCGCACATGATACACGGCTCGACGGTGACATATAACGTACACCCTTGCAGGTATTTGCCGCCGAGGGTCGACGCCGCGGCCGTGAGGGCCTGCATCTCGGCATGGGCCGTAGGATCGGAGAGCGTTTCGACAAGGTTGTGGCCACGGCCCACCACCGCACCGTCGGCTACAACTACCGCACCGATCGGCACCTCTTGTTCATTTAACGCTTTGCGGGCCTCGTTTAGTGCGAGGCGCATGAATTTTTCGTCGGTTTTCCGCTGTTCTTCCATTTCGGGTATTTTCCGCAAAAATAGACAAACTTTTACAAACGGCCTCGTCCGGCGGCGGATTATCCCGCGCAGGAGCCGCCGCGGCACGCCACGCGCCAAATAAAAATCCCGGCCCGCGTTCCGTATTTCGCTTCTTTTATTTAACTTTGCGGGTTGCAAGGACAAAACAAACAAAAAATACAAACCCCTATGTACAGAACCCATACGTGCGGCTGCCTGAGAGCCGAAAACGTAAACCAGACCGTCACCCTCGCCGGATGGGTGCAGAAAGTGAGGAACCTCGGCGCCATGACCTTCATCGACCTGCGCGACCGCTACGGCATTACTCAGGTCGTCATCGAGGAGCACTCGCCCGCCGAAGCCCGCCAAACGGCATGCTGCGTGGGCCGCGAATGGGTCATCCAGGTGGTCGGCAAGGTCATCGAGCGGCAATCGAAAAATCCCAGGATGGCAACCGGCGACATCGAGGTCGCCGCCCAGAAGGTGACCATACTCCACGAAGCCGAAGTTCCCCCGTTCACGATCGAAGAGGTTTCGGACGGCGGCGACGACCTGCGCATGAAATACCGCTACCTCGACCTGCGCCGCCCGCCGTTGCAGCGCAACATGATCCTGCGGCACAAGATGGCGCAGGAAATCCGCCGCTTCCTCGACGCGGAAGGCTTCCTCGAGATCGAAACCCCCTATCTGGTCAACTCGACGCCCGAAGGCGCCCGCGACTTCGTCGTCCCCAGCCGCATGAACCCCAACCAGTTCTATGCCCTGCCCCAGTCGCCGCAGACCCTCAAACAGCTGCTGATGGTCGCCGGCTACGACAAGTATTTCCAGATCGTGCGCTGCTTCCGCGACGAAGACCTGCGCGCCGACCGCCAGCCCGAGTTCACACAGATCGACTGCGAGATGTCGTTCGTCGAGCAGGAAGACGTGCTGGAAATTTTCGAGCGCTGGGCCAAGCACATGTTCAGGGAGGTAATGGGCATCGAACTGGCTGAGCCGCTGCGCCGTATGCCGTGGATCGAGGCGATGGAGAAATACGGTTCGGACAAACCCGACCTGCGCTTCGGCATGGAGTTCGCCGACCTCACCGACCTTGCGAAAGGCCACGGCTTCCAGGTCTTCGACGACGCAGAATACGTCACGGGATTCGCCGCCACGGGCTGCGCCGCCTACACGCGCAAGCAGATCGACGCCCTCACGGAGTTCGTCAAGCGCCAGCAGATCGGCGCCAAGGGGCTGATCTGGATCCGCGTCGAACAGGAGGGCGTAAAATCGTCGGTCGACAAGTTCTACACGCCCGACGAGATCCGGGAGATGGCCGGCCGCTGCGGCGCCAAGGCCGGGGACATGGTCTTCATCCTCTGCGGCAAGAAGTTCAAAACGCTGACACAGCTCTGCGCCCTGCGTCTGGAAGTGGCCCAGCAGTTGGGACTGCGCGACCCGAAGAAGTTCGCGCCGCTCTGGATCGTGGACTTCCCGCTCTTCGAGTGGGATGACGAAACGCAGCGCTACTACGCCATGCACCACCCGTTCACCTCGCCCAAGCCGGAGGACGTACAGTATATCGACAGCGACCCCGGCCGCGTACGTGCCAATGCCTACGACTTCGTGTGCAACGGCACCGAAATCGGCGGCGGTTCGATCCGTATCCACGACTCGAAGCTGCAGGCCAAGATGTTCGAAGTGCTGGGCTTCACGGCCGAACAGGCACAGCTGCGCTTCGGGTTCCTGATGGACGCCTTCAAATACGGCGCGCCGCCTCACGGGGGCCTTGCGTTCGGCTTCGACCGCCTGTGCTCGCTCTTCGGCGGCTCGGACTCAATCCGCGATTACATCGCCTTCCCGAAGAACAATGCGGGCCGCGATGTGATGCTCGACGCCCCGGGCTGCATCGACCAGGCGCAGCTCGACGAGCTCTGCCTCTCGCTGGTAAAGCCGGAAGAGTAACGCCCGGCCGGGTTCCGTGCGATACAGGGTGCCGCCTGACGGCGGCACCTTTTTTTGCCTGCATCCACGGCACCGCATTTGCCTGTTCCGGGAAAAATACCTATTTTTGGATCATAAAACAACACGGATCATGTCAGCTCCCTTAGCCGAAAGACTGCGCCCCCGCACGATAGACGAATATATCGGGCAGGAGCACCTCGTGGGTAAGAACGGCGTGTTCCGCAAGTTCTTCGAAACGGGCAACGTGCCGTCGTTCATACTCTGGGGCCCGCCGGGCGTGGGTAAAACCACGCTGGCGAAGATCGTCGCCACGCAGCTCGACCGTCCGTTCTTCACGCTCTCGGCCGTCACGTCGGGCGTCAAGGACGTGCGCGAAGTGATCGAGTCGGCCCGCAAACAGCGCTTTTTCGACGCCAAGCCGCCCTTCCTGTTCATCGACGAAATCCACCGTTTCAACAAAAGCCAGCAGGATTCGCTGCTGGGAGCCGTCGAGCAGGGCGTCGTGACACTCATAGGCGCCACGACCGAAAACCCTTCGTTCGAGGTGATCTCGCCGCTCCTGAGCCGTTGCCAGGTCTACATCCTCAAATCGCTGGAGGACAAAGACCTGCAAACGCTGCTCGACCGGGCGCTGACGACCGACACGGAACTGAAAGCACGCCAGATCGAAGTGAAGCAGACGGGTGCGTTGTTCAAATTCTCGGGCGGCGACGCCCGCAAGCTGCTCAATATCCTCGACATACTGGCCGGGGCGACGGAGGGCAAACTGACGATCACCGACCAGTACGTCACCGACTGCCTGCAACAGAACATCGCCCTCTACGACAAGAACGGCGAGCAGCACTACGACGTCATCTCGGCCTTCATCAAATCGGTGCGGGGCAGCGACCCCAATGCCGCGATCTACTATCTGGCGCGCATGCTGGCCGGGGGCGAGGAGCCACGCTTCCTCGCACGGCGGCTGGTGATCCTCGCCTCGGAGGACATCGGGCTGGCGAACCCCAACGCACTGCTGCTGGCCAACGCCTGTTTCGACACGGTACACAAGATCGGCATGCCCGAAGCGCGGATCACGCTGGCAGAAACGACGATCTACCTGGCCACCAGCCCCAAGAGCAACTCGGCCTATATGGCCATCAACAAGGCGATGTCGCTGGTCGAGCACGACACCACGAACCGCCCCGTGCCGCTGCACCTGCGCAACGCCCCGACCAAGCTGATGGACAAGGCAGGCTACGGCAAAGGGTATAAATATGCACACGACTACGCGGGCAATTTCGCCGAGCAGGAGTTCCTGCCCGAAAGCCTCGCAGGGACGAAATTCTACGAACCCAACACCGGGAATGCCACCGAGGCGAAGATCGCCCAGCGCATGCAGGAGTTGTGGAAGGACAAGTATAAATAGTACATCGAAGATTTCCGGCGGCACGCGCGGCATACGCACGATTCCCGGCCCGGCAATCCGCATCAAGACTATAAAATGAAACGCATCGGCATCATATCCGACACCCACGGGACATTCGACGACACGCTGCGCGAATTCCTCAAGGACGTGGACGAAATCTGGCATGCGGGCGACATCGGCTCGCTCGAACTGGCCGACACGATCGCGTCGTTCAAACCCCTGCGCGCCGTCTCGGGCAACATCGACGGAGGGCTCACACGCCGCGTCTACCCTGATTTCCTCGCATTCGAATGCGAGGGCGTGCGGGTGCTGATGACCCATATCGGCGGCTACCCGCGCCATTACGACCCGCGCGCAGCGGCAAAGATACAGGCGCTGCATCCCAAACTCTTCATCGCCGGGCATTCGCATATCCTCAAGGTGGTCTACGATCCGGTTTACGACCTGCTGCATGTCAACCCGGGCGCAGCCGGCGAATACGGTTTCCACAAAGTCCGCACGGCCGTGCGGCTGGTGATCGACGGCGCCGACATGCGCGACATGGAGGTCGGGGAGTGGCCGCGGAAATAATCCGCCCCGAAGACGTACCGAAGACGCCCGCCCGAAAATACGCCGGAGAATCCACGCCGGGGCTTCATCCGATTAAGGCGGGCGCCGCAAAATTGCGGCGCCCGCCTTAACACTCCCGGCCGCAGATTATTCGGCGATCTCGATCCGCACCGGGCCGAGTATTCCGGCCTTCGTATCGCCGCGGTAGACCGTCGGCGAAGAGAGGAAGATATTGGCCGTCGTATTGCAAACCCGGATTTCGATCCGGTTGGCACCTTCCTGCAACAGTCCGGTCACATCGAAACGCCAGGGCGACGTCAGCCTCAAACCGGCCTCACGACCGTTGACCAGCACCCGTGCCGTCGAGACGACCTCGCCCAGGTCGAGTGTCACACGACCCGCGGGTTTCTTCGTCAGCGTAAAGTCCCGGCCGTACCACGCCGCACCGGAATAAGTACGCAAGGCATCATTACGGCACCAATCGCCGGCCGTATAGCGTCCCGCCCCGCAAACCAGCTTCACAGGGCCGTCTATCGCCGCACCGCCGGCATACCCGCGCTCTTCGGTAAGCGTCAGCGACACCTCCGCCGGAAGTTCGGCACGCCGGGGCAACACGGCACTGTAGGTTACGGCGCCGTCGCTGCGGCGTGCGACCTCGGCGACCCGGCATTTCCGGCCGTCGGCACGCACTTCGGGTTTCCGGCCGAAAGCCGTGAATTCCAGCGCCTCCAGCCCGGGCGCCGCCGTAAAGGTGAACCGCGCCCGCGTATCCGCCGTCTTCCGGCTGTCGAACGGCAGCAGCGCCCGGTCGCCGCGGAACTTCATCCGCAACGGGGCCTCGGCCAGCGTCTCGGGCGCGATGTCCGCCGCACCGTCGCGCAGGGCGAACCGCGCCGTGCCGAACGAATCGTAATGCAGCACGATCTCGTTGATGCCCTGCTTCAGGGCGACCTGCGGCGCAGGCTCCCGCCGTTCCCCGCCGACATAGAACCCCACGGGCTGCATCCCGCCCCATTCGGCGTCGTACAACCCGTCGCGCGGGGCATCCACGCAGGTGTAAAGGTAATAATCCTTCATTCCGGATGCCTCGGCCTTGCGAACCATGCCGTTGAAAGCCCGTTCGGTCGCACCCAGGCGGATGAAATCGTCGTACATCTCCGCCTTCAGGCCGTGCCAGCCCTGATGCCCGAAGTCGCCCTCGACGCCCCAGCGCCATGAGAACGCATAGGGCTGCCAGTCGTACCGCACGCCGGCTGCCTCCACGCCCGACGCCGTGCCGGGCAGGTTGTCCAGCACCGTCCGTTCATCCACCGAGGCGGGTACCGCTCCCAGAAGCATGAACCGCTCTCCGAAGGTGAACCGTCCGCGGCCTTTCCGAGCCTCGCCGCCGAGCCGTTCGTATTCGGCATCATAAATACAGGCACTGATCTTTTCGTCCGTCCCCGGCCACTGGTAATCGCCGAAATGGTTGTCCAGCAAGGGTTCCAGCCGGAAATCCCACTCCCCGCCGAGGTCGATCCGCTGCGTGCTCCCCGCGCCGGCGGATTCCGCCCCGACCTCCGCATCGCGGGAAGGGTCGAAGAGGATCAGCTGCATGTCCGTACGCTCCAGCGGCATCACCACCTCGGTTCCGGCATCCGTGACGGCGGCAACCCGCAGCGGGCGTTTCCCGCCCGTCCACGGATCCCACAGCTCCGCGGCTCCCCATGCACGGAAACGGCACGTTGCGCCCCGCCCGACGTTATAGACCGCAAAGAGGTCGCGGCCGCCGATGCGGCGGTGCATGACGTAAGGGGTCGGATCGCCCGTCTTTTGCTTGGCAGGATGCGCCCCGGCATCCGTTGCCGGGCGGAGCAGCGTGAAATCGCGCTGCGTATTGCGGCCGATGAGTGCGGTCGCATCCGCCGGATCGCCGATACGGAAAACCCGGTCGCGCCCGCCCCCGAAGAGATCCGCCACCAGTTCCGTCAACGCCCGGCTGCCGCGCCCCTCCTTTTCAGAGGCCTCCGGCAGCGGGCCGATATTGATGACCATGCCGCCGTCGCGAACGAAGTCGCGCAGTTTTTCGAGCGACGAGTGGCGGATCGCCCGCATGGCGGGAACCACGACCACGCCGAACGACTCCCCGGCCACATGCAACCGGCCGTCGCGCACCTCGGCGCGGCCGAGCGATTCGTAATCCATGTAGTCGAAGTCGATGCCGTCGCGGTAAATCGCCTCCCCGGCGGCAAAGGCGGCTTCGACAGCCTCGTTGCCGTACCCGGCCACCACCGGCTCGACGGGATAGAGGATCGCCACGTCGGCGACGTGGTATCCCTGCGACAGGATATAACTCAGGCGCTCGGTACACTCCAGCAACCCGTCCATCTCGTCCCAGTAAGGCTCGTGGAAATGGTTGCAGGGCGCCGCCCACTCCCACCAGCCCCCCATGGTCGTATAGTAAAGCCCGTGCAGGCTCAGCAGATTCTGCCCCATGGCGAAATTGGCGAAGATCGCATCGGTCAGCTGCGCCGAGTTGGTCGACCACTCGCTGCTGTGAAAACCTTCGAGCCAGACGCGCTGGCGTTCGTAGAGGTGCGAGATCGACGAGGCGACCTTGTTTTTAATAATGTCCTTCTGCAACATCGGCTGGTCGCAGCCCGGAGCCTGGTTCCAACGCTGGGTACGGAAATAGTCGCCGAACTCGCCCACGTCGCGGCCACGGCCGCCGTGGTCGCATCCGAAGAGCAGCCCGCGCCGCTGGTGCCACTCATAGACGGGGATGAAGAAGTTTTCCTCGCTCAGCGCCACGCGCACGTCGTTATAGTCCATGCGTACCTTGACCGAACTGTCACCCAGGTCGACGAACAGCGCGTCGATCTGCGGCAGGATGTCGTATCCCTTGCGGCGCATGAACTCGTCGCGGAAAATATCGTTCCAGATATTGCCCTGCAGGTTGAAGTTCAGCTCATCGGAGAAAAAGAAATTGAGCCCCGTTTCCGATTCCCCGGGGAAACGGTCTGCAAAACGTTGGAAAAAGTGCCGCACGTAACTGTGCCCCGCACGAGGGTGCATCGGATCGAGCGAAGGCAGGCGCCGCTCGGCCTTCACTTCGGCCACGAGGGCCCGCGGCCAGGGGTTCTGCCACTCGACCCCGTCTGGCCCCATTTCCGGCAACAGGTCGACCGGCGCCCCGTCGATCCGGCCCCGGGCATCGAGCGGGTAAGCGTTCAGCGAAAGCGGCCGCTGCGCATAAGCCCGCGAGAAACGCTCCCCGCGGCCGAGTTCCAGGCTGTCGAAATGCAGTTCCGAACCGTTGAGCGTCGGGTCTTCGGCCAGCATCTCGTCCACATAGGAGCCCTGCCCCACGCCCAGCGTATAGTCGCTCAGGCTGACGGTCATACCGCGTTTGCCGGCCTCGGTCATGAACCACCCGAAAAGCTCCCACCACGCCGGAGTGAAAAGGTCGGGCTTCGAACGAAATGTCCTGCCGTAGGTGATGCCGCCCGTATCGGTGTGGCAATAGTTGATCTGCAGGCTGCTGATCCGTTTCCGTGCCAGCATGTCGAGCTGCCAGGCGAGATGTTCGCGCGTGAGCGTGTCGCCGATCCACCAATAGAAGGGCACCTCGCCGTAACCTGCCGGCGGGGTTCGGAACCCCCTTTCGAGGTCTATATTCCCCGAACGGTCGGGATAGCCCGGTGGCAGCGGGCGCGGCGGTTGTGCAAAGGTCATGGCGGCGGCGAGCGCCAGGAGAGGGATCAGGATCCGTTTCATATTCTTTTCGGGTTGAAGTCGGTTGTCAACAGCCCCGGACGGGCCTTTTCCACAAAAATACAAAATTAACAACACAAATAAACAAGACCGGCACAATAAAAACACACACACTCCGTTTTATACTTGTAATAATAATTGTTTTTCAGAGAGATAATACACTGGAAAAATCTACATCCGGTTTCGGCAGGGTATCGGTACGGCTTTCAGCCATCGTATCAAAAATAAAACATTCCGAATCATAATTGTATAACGGCAACTGACGCCCGGCACCGGCCGGCAACAGGCAACTAATCCCGGCGCAGTCGGTATATCCCGCACAAGAAGCCGTCCGGTACAGAGCCGCCCGGCACCGCAGGCAGCCCCGGTAACCAAAGCCGGCGAACCCCGCCCCCGCAAGAGCTCTTTCCGGCACCGGCCACAGGGAGCCTATCCTGCCTCCGTATACCCTTTCCATAGTACCGGAACTATCCTTCCGGGGGAGCATCTTCTCCCTGCGAAAAAGGCCGGAAACCCGTTCAGAACACATCCAAGCCCGTTTCCAGCATCGCACACCGAGAATTTCAGCCGCACAATCCACTCAGGGACAATGCAATAAATACCGCTCAACAAGTTAACATAATATTTAACAATAACATGCCGTTAGATAGGCGAAGAATCAAAAGTTAGACTATTAAATTTCATGACGACGCAACATGCAAGTAAAAATTTCGAAGACGCTCGAGGGCATCATTGCCCGCGCGGCGTTTAATACGACCAAAGCAGGAATCGACCACTCGCTGAAGGATTTTCTCATGCTGGAGATGCTCCGCGAAGAAGGGTCGCTTGCCTACCAGCTTTTATCCTCCCGTCTGAAGGACTGGGAGCTCTACCAGGTACGCCTGCGCATCGAACGCGAGGTACTCGGGGCAGGGCGGCGCGAAAACACGGGCGCCGAAGAGTTTTACCGCGCCTTTACCGACGAACTGTGCGCCGTATCGGGCGCCGTGCGGAGCGTCTCTACGGCCCACGCACTGCGGGCCATCGTCGGCGACCGCTCGACCGCGACATCGCGCGTACTCGAAATGTACGGCATCACGGGTGAAGTCGTATCCGAAGACATCAAGAAATTCGCCGCCGGCGACGATTTCCGCACGGAGATACAGGTACACATGCTCGATTTCAGCGAGGAAAACAAACCCGAAGAGAAAAACACATCGCACGTGCTCGACAAGTTCGGCGTAAATCTCACGCAGATGGCCCGAGAGGGTAAAATCGACCCCGTCGTGGGGCGCGAGCAGGAGATCGAGCGCGTAGTCCAGATACTCTCGCGCCGCAAGAAGAACAACCCGATCCTCATCGGCGAGGCGGGCGTGGGCAAGAGCGCCATCATCGAAGGGCTGGCTCTGCGCATTGCACGCGGCGAGGTGCCCTACACCATCGCCGACAAGACGCTCTTCTCGCTCGACGTATCGTCGCTCGTAGCGGGCACGAAGTTCCGCGGCGAATTCGAGGAGCGCATGCAGCAACTGCTCGACGAACTGCGCAAGGCCAAGGACACGATCATATTCATCGACGAGATACACACCATCGTGGGTGCCGGTTCGACACAGGGCAGCCTCGACACGGCCAACATCCTCAAACCGGCACTCGCACGGGGCGAACTGCAGACCATCGGCGCCACGACGCTCGACGAATACCGCGAGAACATCGAAAGCGACTCGGCGCTCGAGCGCCGGTTCCAGAAGGTCGTCGTCGAGCCCACGACGCCCGAGCAGACGCTCCAGATCCTGCGCAACATCGCCTCCCACTACGAGCAGCACCACAAGGTACGCTATACGGAAGAGGCGCTGCAAGCCTGCGTGGAACTCACCGGGCGCTACATCACCGACCGCTTCTTCCCGGACAAGGCGATCGATGTGCTGGACGAGGCGGGCTCGCGCATACACCTGCAATCGGCGCGCGAACCGGCCGAACTCCGCCAGATGGAAAACGCACTCGACCAAGTGCGGCGCGAACGCCGCGAGGCGGTCAAAGAACTGGTCTACGAAAAGGCCGCCTCGGCACGCCTGCGCGAAATCGCACTCCGTTCGAAACTGGGCGAAAGCCGCAACGAATGGCAGCGGTCGCTCGAAACCAACCCCGTGGAGATCACGGCCGAGCATATCCAGCAGGTCATCACCTCGATGACGGGCATCCCCGCCGAGCGCATTTCGGGCGGAGAGATGACCCGCCTGCAAACCCTCTGCCAGCACCTTTCGCAGCGGGTCGTAGGGCAGCAGGAGGCCGTCGAGAAGATCTCGCGCACGATCCGCCGCTCGCGGGCCGGGCTCAAGGACGAGAACCGTCCGATCGGGGTATTCCTCTTCGTCGGCCCCACGGGGGTAGGCAAGACGCTGCTGGCCAAGGAGGTCTCGAAATGGCTCTTCGACGAACAGCGCGGACTGATCCGCATCGACATGAGCGAATACAGCGAGAAGCACAACGTCGCCCGGCTGATCGGCTCGCCACCGGGTTATGTCGGCTACGGCGAGGGCGGCCAGCTCACCGAGACGGTACGCCGCCAGCCCTATGCCGTGATCCTGTTCGACGAGATCGAGAAAGCACACCCCGAGGTCTTCAACACGATGTTGCAGATCTTCGACGAGGGACACCTCACCGACGGCTCGGGCCGCAAGGTGGACTTCCGCAACACGATCATCATCATGACCTCGAACGTCGGGTCGCGCGACGTGGTCAAGAAATCGGTGCAGGTAGGTTACAGCACCGTATCGAAGAGTGCCACAGCCTCCGCGACGCCCCGGTGCGAATACCGCAAGGCACTCGAGCAGACCTTCGCCCCGGAGTTCCTGAACCGGATCGACGACATCGTATTGTTCCGCACGCTGGAACTGAGCGATGTGGAGCGGATCATCGAACTGGAATTGCAAGGGCTCTTCGAACGCACGCGCCGCCTGGGCTACAAGGTGAAGATCACCGACGGAGCCAAGCGTCGCCTGGCGGCCATGGGCTACGAATCGCGCTATGGAGTCCGCTCGCTCAAACGTACGCTGATGGACAACGTCGAGGAACCGCTTTCGACGCTGATCATCGACGGCAAACTCCACGAAGGCGACACGGTCGTCGTCGAGTCGGACAAATCGCACGGCGTAAAGCTGCGGGTGGCATGACTCCCGGACGGTTCAGACCCGTCCCGTTAAAAGAGACCGGCTTGCAACCGGTCTCTGTTTTTATGTTTGCTATTTTTTAAATGATAATTCCCCGAAAGATTTTTTTTCATAAATTTGTCCGAATTTAATATTGTTTCACGACACCGACATGCGTCAGATTCTCCTGAAAGCCCTTGCGTCAGGGCTAATTATGTCCTTGTTTCCGTACGCTGCAATATCGGCGCCCCCCAAGCCGGCACATGCCGACAGTTTGCTTACGCTCTTACCGAAAACACCCGATGCCGCCGGCCGGGAACGTATATACGTCCAACTTGCCGACCTGAGCGGCGACAGCCTCGAACTGGCCGCACCCCATTGGGAAGCGGCACTCGCCGAAGCGCACAAGGCCGGGGATACCTACGGATGCAAAGATGCGCTGGACTTTCTGGTTCGCAAATTCGCCGACCGCGACACCCGGCGGGCCGAGAAATACATCGCCCTCGCAGACAGCATTCTCCCGGGTTCCCGTTACGCCCTGTTCCGTTCATCGCTTTACGCCTACTACCTCTGGAAACAGATGAACGACAACAATTCGATCGAAACGGTAACGCGTGCGCTGGAAGAACTCAAAGGCAAAAACTACGATCGGCTCACGCCCGAGGAGCGCATCGAATGGGAACTCCTGACAGGCCTGGCCATCGACTTTTCGTCGGTCACAACCGAAGCCTACGACAACATCGCCAAGGCGATCCCCTATGTGGAGCGAGCGCTGGAAAACCTCAGGAAATACCCGCTCGAAGAGCGTCTCCACCTGGAAAAGATTTGCCACGACGAACTTTCCGATCTCTATATGCTCTGCAAGGACAAGCGCGCCGAAGAGCAGATCGGGCAATGTATCGACCTGCACCGCAAATGGCTGGCGATGGACGACCGCTTCGAACGGCCCCACCGCGACACGACGGGCTACATGATGCGCGCCTATGCCAAAATGGTATACCTGCGCGACCTGATCTCCCGAGATAAGCTGAACGAGTATTACCAAAAATGCATCGGGCTGGCCCGCGCCAGAGGCGACATGGCGGAAATATACAGCACCAGCGCCCGGTATTATCAGTGTACGGGGGATTACGAACGGGCCGTGGCTTACATCGACTCGACCATAACCGTCTACAAAAGCAAAGGCATAAAAGCGGACTTAGCCCCTATCTATGCCACCCAATCCTATCTGTACGAAGAAATGGGCGATTATAAAAACGCCCTCAAAGCGGTGCGGACAACCAATAACATCCGCTTCAACGAGCGGGTAGAAGAGGCGCAGAGCAGTCTTGCCGAAATGCAGACCTTGTTCGAGGTGGGCAGGCTGGAATTCGAAAAGTCCCGGCTGACCGGCCGCATACGATTCATCGCCCTGCTTGCGGGCGGCATTCTGGTGCTGCTGCTCGTCGGCTGGAGCGTCTACCAGTACGTCATGGTTCGGCAGCTGAAGCAGATAAGGCGGCAACTGACCGATGCCAACGAAGAGATAACCCGCCAAAGCCGCCGCGCCATGGAGAGCGAAAAGATGAAAACGGCCTTCATCAACTCGATGTGTCACGAAATCCGCACGCCGCTCAACGCCATCAACGGGTTTTCGGATCTACTGCTCGAAGGCGACCACGACCACGATACCCGGCGCGAATTCCGCGAACAGATATGGGCGAGCACGACCGCGCTGACCACCCTGCTGGAAAACATGCTCGAATTGTCGAGCCTGGTCAGCTCCGAAGAGCCCTTGCCGCTCGCCGAAACCGATCTCGGCCTGCTGTGCGCCGAACGGCTGCAAATCCAGCGCGAACTTTCCCAAAACCCGTCGGTAGAGTACGTCCTCAAGGGGGGGGGTCGCGGCACTTGCGTCATCCCGACCAATGAAACCTACATGACGCGCGTGATCGACAACCTGTTGCAGAACGCCGCCAAATTCACTGCTGCGGGTTCCGTCACGGTCTGCTGCGACAAGGACGACCGCACCCGCAAACTCCGCATCCGCGTAACCGACACCGGCATAGGCATCGCCCCGGACAAGCAGGAATGGGTATTCGACCGTTTCACCAAGGTAGATTCGTTCAAACCCGGGTCGGGCATCGGCCTGTACCTCTGCCGCCTGATCGTCACCCGGCTCGGGGGCGCAATCCGCGTATGCCCCGACTACCGCGCGGGCTGCTGCATCGAAATCACGCTCCCGTACTGACCTCCGGCATGGAATCCGCCCAGAAACGGGCGGATTTTTCATCCCGGGACAGCCCGAGGATTGCAATCCGGACATAAATGGCTATCTTTGCACCCTAATCCGGAAAACCGATGTACAGTTTCTCGAAATACAAAGACCAGTACAAATCCAACCTGCGGCTGGCCCTGCCCGTCGTACTGACGCAATTGGGACAAATCCTCACGCAGGTGGCCGACAACCTGATGGTAGGCCGCTACGGCGGCGACGACCCCGTGCCGCTGGCCGCCGTATCGTTCGGCGGGGCGGTGTTCTTCATCCTTTTCATCGCCGCCATCGGCATCGCGCTGGGCATGACGCCCCTCGTGGGCGAACTCTACGCGCAGGGCGACCGCGAGAAGTCGGCCGGGCTGCTGCAAAACGGCATCCTGTTCTACACGCTGCTCGGGTTCGCGATGGCCGCCGTACAATATGCGGTCATCCCGCTCATGTACGACCTCGGCCAGCCGGTCGAGGTCGTCGACATGGCCATCCCCTACTACAAGATGCTGGTATTCAGCATGCCGTTCGTCATGCTCTTCTTCGCATTCAAGCAATTTCTCGAAGGCGTGGGCAACACCAAGGTCGAGATGGTCGTGACGATCATCGCCAACATGGCCAACATCGGCTTCAACGCGGTGTTCATCTACGGCCGCTTCGGGCTCCCCGAAATGGGTGCCGAGGGTGCCGGGCTGGGTACGCTGCTCTCGCGCATCATCGCCCCGATCCTGATGATCGGCTACTTCTACAACCGCCACAAATACCGCGGCTACCTCGACGGGTTCTCGCCCCGCAACTATTCGTGGGCCACGGTGAAGAACCTGCTGCACATGGGGCTTCCGATCTCGATGCAGATGTTCCTCGAAGCCTCGGCGTTCGTCGGCACTGGCATCATGATGGGCTGGTTCGGCAAGGAGACCATGAGCGCCAACCAGATCGCCGTTACGATCGGCAACTGCGCCTTCATGATCGTCATGTCGATCGGTGCGGCCACCACCATCCGCGTGTCGCACTGCTACGGTGCCCGCAACATCGGGGAGCTGTCGCTGGCGGCCAAGGCGTCGTACCACCTGGTGCTCGCCTGGAACGCTTTTGCAGCGCTGGTCTTCATCACCATGCGCAACATCATCCCGACGTTCTTCTCGACCAACCCCGAGGTGATCGCCATCGCTTCGCAACTGCTGGTCTTCGCGGCGCTCTACCAGCTTTCGGACGGCATCCAGAATGTCTCGGTAGGCATCCTGCGCGGCATACAGGACGTGAAGATCATCATGCCGATCGCCTTCGTATCCTACTGGCTGCTGAACCTGCCGGTGGGTTACCTGTTCGGCTTCACGCTCGGCATGGGCCCGACGGGGCTTTTCCTCGGCTTCTCGTTCGGCTTGTCGGCCGCGGCCGTGATGATGATCGTCCGCATCCGGCGCAGCGTCCGCAAGCTCCGCCTGGGCAATTGAGGCAACGATTTAGGCAGAGTGGCCGCCGGATAAAAAAAAATTTCGTATCTTTACGCAAATTATGCCCACAAATGGACACCGAAAAACAATATACGAAAAAGTGTAAACCCGAAGTAGGCCGCGGATGCAGTTTCTGCGATTGCGGTGCAGAGTGCGAGGCGAAGCTCTGCGACGGGTGTTTCAAGCTTCACGAAACGGCGTGGCTCGAGGAGTACCCCGAGAATATCCCAACCGACATCGTGGAGGTGCGGTTCAAGAACACGCGCCGCTCGTTCTACCAGAACGCCAACAACCTGCAGCTCAAGCGGGGCGACATCGTGGCGGTCGAGGCATCGCCCGGACACGACATCGGCGTCGTTTCGCTCACGGGCGACCTGGTAGCACGCCAGATGCGCCGCACGGGATTCAACCCCTACAACGGCGAGTTCAAGAAAGTTTACCGCAAGGCCAAGCCCTACGACATCGAGAAATGGCAGGAGGCCATCGCCCTCGAACATGAAACGATGATCGCATCGCGCCAGATCGCCGCCGACATGGGACTCAACATGAAGATCGGCGACGTGGAATACCAGGGGGACAAGATAAAGGCTATTTTCTACTATATCGCCGACGAGCGTGTCGATTTTCGCGAACTGATCAAGGTCTTCGCCGAGCGGTTCCACATCCGCATCGAAATGAAGCAGATCGGCGCACGCCAGGAAGCCGGGCGCATCGGCGGGCTGGGCGCCTGCGGGCGCGAATTGTGCTGCGCGTCGTGGATGTCGAGCTTCTCGAGCGTCACGACGGGTGCCGCCCGTGCACAGGAGATTTCGCTCAATCCCCAGAAACTGGCCGGGCAGTGCTCGAAGCTCAAATGCTGCATGATGTACGAATACGACACCTATGTCGACGCCCGCAAGGAGTTCCCGCGCCTGCGTGAGCCGTTGCAGGCCATCGACGGCGAATATTTCCTCGTCAAAAGCGACATTCTCGCCGGTACGATGACCTTCTCGTCAAGCAAGGACGCGATGGTCAATGTCACCACGCTGCCCGTGTCGCGCGTGCGCGAAATCATGGCGCTGAACCGTGCGGGCAAGAAGGTCGACCAGCTGCAGCACGCCGACGACATCCGCCCGATAGCCGAGGAGCCGACCTACCGCTCCGAAGAGGACAGCATCACCCGTTTCGACTCGGCCAAACGGCGCAACAAGCGCGGCCGCAACCGGGGCAAACAGAACGGGCAGGAGGGGCAGAACGGGCAGCCTTCCCAGGAAACAGGACAGGAGCGCCGCCAGGCTCAGCCGGGGCAGCAGCCCCAGCAGGAGCGTCCCGAACGCCGCCAGCGACGCAACGACCGTTCCCGCAACGGGGAGGGCCGCAACGGCGGTGACCGCCGCAACGGGAACCGCAATGAGGCAGCTCCCCGCAACAATGGCAACGGCAACAACGGAGGCAACAACGGCGCAGAGGGCAATACAAACGGCGGGGAACGCCGCGAAGGTGGCAACAGGCGCAACAACCGCAACCGCCGCCGTCCGGGAGGCGAACGCCGCGAAGGGGGCAGCGACAACGGCAGCGGAAGCAACGGGGGTTCAAACGAATAGACGGTGATACGGGCACGTGACATAGCGGCACGTCGCGCAGCAGCCGGAACGCTTCGGCAGACGGCCGGCATTCCGGGTAGCACTGCCACGCAGGCCGGCGCAATGCAGCCCTGTACGACACAACCCGGCACAACGTGGTTCCATACGCCGAGGTCGGGCAGGGCAGCGTCCGGCACAACCGCATACCGGGATCGGACGGGCAGCGCATTCCGGAAAGTCCGTCGGGCAGTACTCCTTTCCACCGCGGCCTTTGCCGCAGGCTGCGTGTCACCCCACGGAGCCGCGGTGACCGATGTGAATGCCTTGGGCTGGGAGGCCCCCGCCACCATCGTCGTCACGAACACGGACACGACGACGCTGCGTGACATGGATTTGTTCCTGCGCTACGACGACCGCATGGATGAAGACACGCTGACGGTACGCATAGCAGTCGTCACACCCGATTCGCTCCGGCACGAAGAGGCTTTCCGGCTCGCACTCCCGGCCGCGCACACTCCGGCCGCCCTGTCGCGCGAGGCCGACCTCCCCTATCGCCGCCGCATCCGCTTCGCCCGCACGGGCGACTACTGCATAACCGTCACACCCGGCCGCCCGGTGAAGGGCATCGAGGCCGTCGGCATAAATATCGTAAAAAGCGAATAAGAGACAACAATGGGCAAGGACAAGCTCCGCAAGTTCCGCGAGAACCTGACTTTCGACTGTTTCATACAACCCGAATTCGACGAGGTATTCCGTTGCGACCACCCGCTCAAAGGGCATTGGCGCAGCGACTTTTTCCATAACGACAACCCGATCGTACTCGAATTGGGCTGCGGCAAGGGCGAATATACCGTAGCGCTGGCCGAGCGCGACCCGTCGCGCAATTTCATCGGCATCGACATCAAGGGCGCACGCATGTGGCGGGGCGCCAAAACCGCCACCGACCGCAGGATGCCCAACGTGGGGTTCCTGCGCACGCGCATCGAGTTTATCAACGGCCTGTTCGCCGAGGGCGAGGTCGACGAGATATGGATCACCTTCCCCGACCCGCAACTCAAGAGCCGCCGGGCGAAGAAACGCCTCACCTCGCCGCTTTTCCTCGGATATTACGCCCGCATACTGTCCCCCGACGGATGGATCAACCTCAAGACCGATTCGAAACATCTGTTCGGCTATACGAACGAGGTGGTGCGCCGCTACGGGCTGCCATGCGAAGTCTCGAACGCCGACATCTACGGCACGGGCTACGCCGACGAGGTGCTGTCGGTTAAGACCGCCTACGAGAAACGATTCCTCGAAATGGGGCTTCCGATCACCTACACCCGTTTTTCGCTCGCCGGGCGCCACGAATTCCCGTGGTTCGACTGGGAAGAGGACGAGAAGGCGGAGAAGGACAACGAAGAGGCACGGCTGGGCTGACTCCCTGAAGGAGCATTCCGCCACCGCCGGCAGCCTCCCCCGTCCGGCAATCCGGCGGTTCGTTTGCGCCTGCGCACCCGGTTTTCCGGCAACAAACCTGCCCCGGCAGCCGGCCTTCGCGCCACAATGCAGACAGGGGACTCCCCGGAAATTCCCAAACAAGGTTACATCGCATATCGCATGTTAATATAGGTATTCTGCTTTTTGGGCGCTATCTACTAATTTTTTAGAAGAAATATTTGTTGATCTAAAAAATTAGTAGTAAACTTGTGTCGAGTTTAAATCATAATGCTCATGGAAAAGCGCATGTATATCGCCCTGATTTTTGTCGCAGCCTTCTTGTGCTCATACGCACAGCAAAGCGACAAGAGCACCTACCTCGCGCACATCCGCCAAGCCGACTCGCTCTACATGGCCGGCGACCCCGCCGGCGCGAGCCGGGCATTCGAAGCAGCCTTCTATCAGACAGAACACATACAACCCTATCATTTATACAATGCAGCTTGCGCTGCGGCTAAAGCCGGAGACAACGGGCTGGCTTTCGACCGGTTATTCAAACGCATAGCCCTTGAAAAGGAATGGTATTCCGATCGCATCGAAACCGACGGAGATCTACAACCGCTGCATGCCGACACACGTTGGCAGCTACTCCTCGACACGCTCACAGCGCGGCAACACCGCGCTGAACGCGACTTCGACATACCGTTGCGCAGGAAATTGCAGCAGATCGCCGCGAGCGACCAGCAGGTACGCACGGCCTATATCCGGGCCATAGAATCGGGTGCAAACGGCATCGTGACGGACTCGCTGATCGCAGAGATGCAGCGCACGGACAGTTTGAACCTGCGGGAAATCTCGTCTATTCTCGACAGTCGGGGCTGGGTAGGTAAAACGAAGGTCGGCGACGCATGCACGGCATTCTTCCTTGTCATCCAGCATTCCGATCCGGCAATACAGGAGCGTTACCTGCCCCTGCTGAGGCAGGGAGCGGTGCTGGGGGACATCCAGCCTTTGCAGGTCGCCATGCTCGAGGATCGCATAGCCGTCAGCAAAGGAGAACCGCAGCGTTACGGATCACAGGTGCTCCGGCATGGCGACGGCAGTTATTACATAGCCCCGTTGCTCGACGCGGAACGCGTGGACGAGTGGCGCAGAGAGGTCGGCATGGGGCCTGTCGCGGAATACCTCAAACGTTGGGGTATCCAATGGCCGGCGCCGGAGGGCTGCAACCGCGCTGGAAACTGAATGACATCGAAAACGAACTAAAAACCACTACCATGGAGAATAAACAACCGGAACTCACACGCGGCGAAGAGGAGATCATGCAGATACTCTGGAGGCTGGGCGATGCGGTGGTCAACGAGATCATCGCCCAGACAAAAGAACCCCGCCCGAAATACACCACAGTCGCGACCTTCCTCAAAATCCTCGAAAACAAAGGTTTCGTCAACCACACGCCCGAGGGCAAAAGCCACCGCTACTATCCGGCCGTAAGCCGCGAAGAGTACGCACGCGGGGTCATGTCGTCGGTACTGTCGTCCTATTTCGACGGCTCGCTGGCACAGATGGTTTCGTTCTTCTCGCGCCATGAGGACATCTCGGTCACGGAGATGGAGGAGATTCTCCAAATCATGCAGAACGCCCGCAAATAATCGCCCGCTCCGCCCCAAGCCCTTACGACCATGAAAACGCTGGCCATATATGCCCTCGAAGTCCTCGCATGCAGCGGCGTGCTGTTAGCGGCCTACACCATCCTGCTCGACCGCAGGGTGAAATTCCGTTGGTGCCGCCTGTACCTGCTTGCCTCGACGGCCGCAGCCGCACTGATCCCCCTGCTACGCATCCCCGTATGGCCGGGGCAGGTCATCGTGGCGACCCCGACCGTAACTGCGCCCGACCTCGCTGACTGGACGGCCGAAGTGCTGCCCGACGCCGAGGCGCACGCCATCACGCCCGGGCATCTGTGCCTGGGGCTTTACCTGGCAGGCGCAACCCTGATCCTCGGCATCATGTTGTGGCAGATATTCCGTATCCGGCGCCTGCGGCGCGGCGCGGAGGTCACCCGCACGGGCAAATACAGGATCGTGCGCACGCAGCAGGAGATCGCTTCGTTCTCGTTCTTCCGCACAATCTACATATGGGCCGCAACCCCCGCCGCGGAAATGGGGGCGATCCTGGCCCACGAATCGAGCCACATAGCCCACCGCCACTCCCTCGAGCGGATCGTCATGGAAACCATGAAAGCCGCCCTGTGGTGGAACCCCTTCGTATGGATAGCCGCACGGCGGCTGACCGAGGCCGAGGAATTCGAGGCCGACAGCGACGTGCTCACGAGCGGCTACGACAGGGCCGAATACATGCAAACGATCTTCAAGCAGCTTTTCGGTTATAGTCCGGAAATAGCCAACGGGCTGCGTAACTCACTTACTAAAAAACGCTTTAAAATGATGACTACGCAGACAAAAAGCAGGCACAGCCTGCTCCGGCTGGCAGGTATACTGCCAGCCCTGATCGGGCTCCTGTGCGCATTCTCTTTCACTACGCGCGCCGCAGTGATCGTCGCCCCGGCAACCGGCACCGGTATCGAAACCGCTCCCGGGCAGGAAACACAGAATGCCGGAGATGAAAAAAAAGACAAGACACGCAGCGTGTCGATAGAGGTTCGGAGCAAGGACAAAGGAGTGCTCTCCGGGGCCATCGTACAGGTCATAGGCACGACGCAGGGCACCGTGACCGATACGGACGGGCATGCCGAGATCGCCGTCCCGGGCGGCAGCAAACTCATGATAAGCTATCCCGGCTACGAACCGGCGACGGTCGATACGAAGCGGCATAGCCAAAAGGAGGCCACCGTCGTCGTCTTGCAGCGAACTGAAAACAAGGCCGCAACAAGTTCGTCGGACGAAGGAGCGGCAACCACCGAAAAACAGGTCGCCGTAACGGTACTTAAGGACGGCGAACCCCTGCCCGGAGCAGTGATAACGATAAAGGATACGCAAAAGGGCGTTGTCACCGATAAATCGGGACATGCGGAAATCTACGCTCCGCAGGGATCAATACTCACAGTCACCTACGTCGGTTGCAAACCCTACCTGCTGGAGGTCGGAGAGGCAGCCCGTCAGTTTGCCGGGATCCCGCTGGAATCCGAAACCCCGGGGACACCGGTGCTTTCGGCCGAGATCGGCAAACCGCTCTGGGTGGTCGACGGGATCGAGGTGGCCCCCGATTTCATAAACAAGCTCGATCCGAACCGCATCGAAAACATAACGGTACTCAAAGACCAATCCGCCGTAGCGACCTACGGGCAGGAAGCCCGCAACGGCGTGGTAATCATAACGACCAAAGGTGATACGGCCCTGCCCGCCAGACCGGAGAACGCCCGCCAGGAGCATGGAAAAGCCACAACACAGGCTGAGGCACACGACGAAGCGATCCGCGAAACCGGGGAAACGGAGGACGACCAGCCGTTCCTGATCGCCGAGACCATGCCCTTGTTCCCGATGCAAGAGGGCGGCAACCCGGGATACGGTGACCTCAACACTTTTCGCGCATGGGTGCAGAAAAACATAAAATACCCCGCCGAGGCATTCAGGAACGGGGAACAGGGGCGTGTCGTACTGTCGTTCGTCGTCGAAAAGGACGGCTCGGTAAGCAATATCCAGATACTTCAGACGCCGGGCAAGGCATTCTCGGAAGAGACGCGGCGCGTCGTCGCAGCTTCGCCCAAATGGAAACCGGGCGAACAGCGCGGCGAAAAGGTGCGTGTGAGATATACGCTGCCCGTTGATTTCAGAATAACTGCTACGGCACAGGACACTAAGACCAGTGAAAACAAAGGTTCCGGGGAAGAGCCGTTCCTGGTGGTGGATACCCCGCCGCAATTCAACGGCGGCGACATCGGCGAGTTTCGCCGGTGGGTACAAATGAACGTGAAATACCCGGCGGAAGCCCTCGGCAAAAACATTTACGGGAAAGTCCTGGTCACGTTCGTCATCGAGAAGGACGGCTCGGTGGGCAATGCCGAAATATTCAAATCGCCCGATAAATCCCTTGCGGACGAGGTACTGCGCGTCATCGGCAAATCCCCGAAATGGACGCCCGGCAAACAGCGCGGAGAGGCCGTACGCGTAAAATTCGGCATGCCGGTAGACTTCGCTGTCCAGACATCCGAAGGCATCCTCCACGACAAGGACACCGCACAGCGGGAAGGGGACATGGAAGAGATTTTAGTAGTCGGCTATGGCACCCAAAAAAAGTAGGCTTTCCGAAGCATCGCACCAACCATAAGCAGCAAACGGCGTCCACCCCGAGTTCAGTGGACGCCGTTTGTATTTAATACGGGGCGGAACCGGAGCCGTTTGCCGCCGGGCGGCGCAGCAATTCTCCGAAACAGCATCACCCGTGCAGGCAGGGCGTAATTCCCGGCCCCCGTTCACCGGACAATGGCATGACCTTCCGGTGGGGCCGCACCGGACGCGCTGCACAAAAATGGCTACTCCTTCCCGAGGAGCGCCATGACCCGCCGGGCGAGTTGCGTGTTGTCCATTATTCCAGCAATATGCCCCGCACCCGTACCATAAAGGTAAACGGGGACGTAGGTCGCCGTGTGGCTTTTGGATCCGAAAACATATCGGATACCGCTCTCGGAGCGGGTAAAATCACCGTCGCAGCTCGGGATGGCGAGCCCCCCGGTTTCATGGTCGGCCGTCACTACGACCAGCGTCCCCGGCGTGCGGTCGGCAAAGTCCATCGCCGCAGCCACGGCACGCTCGAAATCGCGCATTTCGGCCAGTATCTTCTCCGCATCGTTACCGTGCGACGCACCGTCGATTAGCGAGCCCTCGACCATCAGCACAAAGCCGCGGCCGACGGAATCGGCATTATGGGCGAGTATTTCCAGTGCCTTCTGCGTGGCGCAGCGCAGGTAATCTTCGCGCCGGATCGTCTTCGGGATATTTTCATCGGTCACGGCACACAGCAACCGTCCCGCACGAACCGGCTCCGCCTCTTCGAGCGAACCGACGACCGCATAGCCGCGGCGGCCGAACGCATCACGATACGAACCGCCCTCGGGGGACTCCTTTTCGAGCCGCCTGCCGGCACCTATGAGCACGTCGATATTGCTCGCCAGCAGGTCGCGCGTAATGGCCTTTTCGTCGCCCCGATCCGGAACATGCGCGTAAAACGCAGCAGGGGTGGCATGCTGGAGATGACATTTCACGGCAATCCCCGCAGGCATCCCTTCGGCCACCGCCCACTCGATGAGCGACTGCAGACGCCCGCCCCGGGGATCCAGCCCCAACGTACCGTTATTCGTCTTGCTCCCGCATGCCAGCGCCGTCCCCGCAGCCGCGGAATCCGTCACCCGGTTGTTGGCCGAATAGGTCGAGATCAGGGCTATGCCCTGTGCCCGGTCGAAAGCCGTCGGGGCATAGCCGCCTTCGACGGCGAGCATCGAAACATGCGCCAGGCCCATGCCGTCGCCGATCATATAAATCACATTGCGGACACTGTCGACGGGTTCCGCAGCCGCTGCGCGGCCTGCACCGAGCAGGCACAACGCCAGAAACAAAAATGCTTTCTTCATATCCTCGTGCAAAGATAACAGGAATCTGCCAACTTTTTACTACATTTACACCACTTTAACCACCTTGCAACATGGATGTAAAGATCGCCCCCGACTGGAAAGAGCTGCTCTCTCCCGAATTCGAGAAACCTTATTTCGCCGCCCTTACGCAATTCGTACGGCAGGAATATGCCACGCACCGCATCTACCCGCGCGGCAGCAATATCTTCCGGGCCTTCGACAAATGCCCCTTCGACAAACTGAAAGTCGTCATCATCGGCCAGGATCCCTACCACGGCCCCGGACAAGCCAACGGGCTCTGCTTCTCGGTAGGCGACGGCGTGCCGTTCCCACCCTCGTTGCAAAACATCTTCAAGGAGGTTTCCGACGACACCGGGACACCCATCCCCCCGACGGGCAACCTCGACCGCTGGGCCGAGCAGGGAGTACTGCTCCTGAACGCCGTGCTGACCGTCCGCGCCCACGAGGCAGCCTCGCACGCCGGGCATGGGTGGGAAACCTTCACCGACGCCGTGGTACGCGCCATCGCCCAGCGCAAGCAGGGTATCGTCTACATGCTCTGGGGCAGCTACGCACAGAAAAAAGGGGCCATCGCCGACCCGCAGCGCAACTGCATACTCAAGGCCGTGCATCCCTCGCCGCTGTCGGTCTACCGCGGGTTCTTCGGCTGCCGCCATTTCTCGCGCGCCAACGAATACCTCCGCAGCGTGGGGCAGGAACCCATCGTGTGGTAAATCCGGGATAGCCCCGCGCCCACAAACCGAAACGATGACTACAAAAGAGATACGCACCAATTCCCTGCGGGCATGGCTGCTTGCGGCACGTCCCAAGACTCTGACCGGAGCCGCCGTCCCGGTGATGCTGGGCTGCGGCCTTGCGGCGGCGGACGGCGGGTTCGTCCTCTTGCCCGCGGTACTCTGCCTCGCATTCGCCTTGCTGATGCAGATCGACGCCAACCTGATAAACGACCTGTGGGATTACCTGAAAGGCTCCGACGGAGAAGACCGCCTGGGGCCTGAACGCGCCTGCGCCCAGGGGTGGATCACCCCGAAGTCCATGCGGCTGGGCATCGCCGCCACTACTCTCGCCGCCTGCGCCGCGGGCTGCGGGCTCATCGCCTACGGAGGCTGGTGGCTCATCGCCGTCGGCGCCGCCTGCGTCCTCTTCGCATTCCTCTACACGGCCGGGCCTTACCCGCTGGCCTACCACGGCTGGGGCGACATGCTCGTATTGCTTTTCTTCGGATTCGTCCCCGTCGGCTGCACGTACTACGTCCTCTGCGGCGGCTGGACATGGCAGGTGGCGGTCGTCGCGGCAGCCTGCGGCCTGGTGATCGACACACTGCTGATGGTCAACAACTACCGTGACCGCGAGCAGGATGCCCGCAGCGGCAAACGGACGCTCGTCGTCCGCCTGGGCGAACGGGCAGGACAACGGCTCTACCTGCTGTCGGGATTCACTGCCGCAGCGCTCTGCCTCGGGCTTTGGGGCGACGGGCGGACATGGGCGGCACTCCTGCCGCTGCTCTACCTGCCGCCGCATGTCGCTGCATGGCGCCGCATGATACGGATCGGCCGCGGCCGCGAACTGAACGCCATCCTGGGCGCCACGTCACGCAATATCCTGTTGTTCGGCCTGCTGCTCACGCTCGGATTGTTGCTGTAAGGGGAAGCGAAAGGCACAAAAAAATCCCGGACTAACTGATTTAGTCCGGGATTTTACGATCACAATACCGTTTACCCAAGGTAGGATTTCAGCAGTTTCGACCGCGACGAGTGGCGCAGGCGGCGGATCGCCTTCTCCTTGATCTGGCGCACGCGTTCGCGCGTCAGGTCGAATTTCTCGCCGATCTCCTCGAGGGTCATCTCCGACGTCCCGATACCGAAGAAATACTTGATGATGTCGCGTTCACGTTCCGTAAGGGTCTCGAGCGCACGGTCGACCTCGGTCGAAAGCGACTCGTTGATCAGCCCCCTGTCGGCATTGGGCGAATCGGGGTTTACCAGCACGTCGAGCAGCGAGTTGTCCTCGCCGTCGGCGAACGGGGCATCGACCGAGACGTGGCGGCCGGCGACACGCAGCGTGTCGGTGACCTTCTCCTTCGGGAGTTCCAGTTCCGTGGCCAGTTCCTCGGGCGACGGGGTGCGCTCATGCTCCTGCTCGAAGCGGGCGAATGCCTTGTTGATCTTGTTGAGCGACCCCACCTGGTTGAGCGGCAGGCGCACGATGCGCGACTGCTCGGCCAAAGCCTGAAGGATCGACTGGCGAATCCACCATACGGCATACGAGATGAACTTGAAGCCGCGGGTTTCGTCGAACTTCTCGGCAGCCTTGATAAGGCCCAGGTTACCTTCGTTGATCAGGTCGGGAAGGCTCAGTCCCTGGTTCTGGTATTGCTTGGCTACGGAGACCACGAAGCGCAGATTGGCTTTGGTCAGTTTCTCCAGGGCTTCCTGGTCTCCCTTCTTGATCCGTTGGGCGAGTTCCACCTCCTCTTCGACCGTGATGAGCTCCTCCTTGCCGATCTCCTGCAAGTACTTGTCCAGCGAAGCGCTCTCGCGGTTGGTGATGGACTTGGTAATCTTTAATTGACGCATGTTCTTATTTAACTTCCTAAAAAATTAGCTTCTCAAACAAAACCCGCCCGGGTCGTCCTGCTATTCCACAAGCACGTAGCTTGCAGCACGGCCGTTAGGATAGATGCCGTCGATCGAACGCACCTTGTCGGTCATGCGCTCCATGTCGGAGAGCGAGTAGACCGGACGGTCGTTGATGTGGGTAATCACAAATCCCTGCTTAACGCGGGCGCGGGCCAGAATTCCGTCGGCCTTGATGCCGACCACCTGCACGCCGCCCTTGAT
>ERZ1673702.1229-NODE-1229-length-28827-cov-5.694182_pt1 | contig 28827 bp, 25 predicted proteins | sample MGYA00580232_ERZ1673702 | MGnify/ENA primary metagenome ERZ1673702 (study PRJEB41218, sample SAMN15661792) | gut metagenome | host: Homo sapiens | place: Canada: London | collected 2015-08-20/2019-03-30 | study: EMG produced TPA metagenomics assembly of... | reverse complement strand
CCTGATACAGAAGAGTCTTGATGTTTACGCCAAGGTTCTTCGGATTCAGAAGGCCTGTATCAAGTGCCTCATCACGCATCGGACGGAAGTAGTCAGCGATCTCAGCAAGAAGCTGCTGGTCAAATCCTGTATCATATGGTGTTCCCTTGAAGGTCTCAACCATAACTTCTGTTGCCGGCTGGGATGTTCCAAGCGCAAATGGTGACATAGCTGTGTCGATGATGTCAACGCCAGCCTCTACTGCTTTCATGTATGTCATGGAAGCAACACCGGATGTATAGTGAGAATGAAGATCGATTGGGATCTTTACAGTCTCTTTCAGGGCCTGAACAAGCTCCGTAGCCTTGTACGGAACAAGAAGTCCTGCCATATCTTTGATACAGATAGAATCTGCACCCATATCCTCGATACGTTTTGCAAGGTCTGTCCAGTAATCAAGTGTGTAAGCATCTCCAAGTGTGTAAGCCATTGCAACCTGTGCATGTGCTTTTTCCTTGTTTGCTGCTTTTACAGCTGTCTGAAGATTACGAAGGTCATTCATACAGTCAAAGATACGAATGATATCGATACCGTTAGCTGCGGATTTCTGTACAAAATATTCTACTACATCATCTGCATATGGACGATATCCAAGGATATTCTGTCCACGGAACAGCATCTGAAGTTTTGTATTTTTGAAGCCGTCGCGAAGCTTACGAAGTCTTTCCCACGGATCCTCTTTCAGGAAACGTAAAGAAGCATCGAAAGTAGCACCGCCCCAGCACTCAACTGCATAGTAGCCGACTTTATCGAGCTTATCAATGATCGGAAGCATCTGCTCTGTGCTCATACGTGTAGCGATCAGGGACTGATGAGCGTCACGCAGGATCGTTTCCACAACTTTCACAGGTTTTTTCTCTATTTCTGCCATAATTATTCTCCTTACAAAATTTTATAAGACGATGGATCAGACGCCAAAGATAGCCATGAATGTACCGGCAGCAACAGCTGTACCGATAACACCGGCAACGTTCGGTCCCATCGCATGCATCAGCAGGAAGTTTGTAGGATCTGCCTCAGCACCAACCTTCTGGGATACACGGGCTGCCATAGGAACGGCAGAAACACCGGCGGATCCGATCAGCGGGTTGATCTTTCCATGAGTAACCTTGCAAAGAAGCTTACCAAGCATGACACCACCAAAAGTACCGCAGGCAAAGGCTACAAGGCCAAGAACTACGATCTTCAGTGTATCTACGTTCAGGAACGCCTCAGCACTTGTGGAAGCACCTACAGATGTTCCAAGAAGGATTACTACGATGTACATAAGTGCGTTGGAAGCTGTCTCAGAAAGCTGTTTAACAACTCCGGACTCACGGAACAGGTTTCCGAGCATCAGCATACCAACAAGTGGAGCTGTTGTCGGAAGGATCAGGCAAACAACGATTGTGATAACGATCGGGAAAAGGATCTTCTCAAGTTTTGTAACAGGACGAAGCTGCGCCATTTTGATCTTACGCTCTTCCTCTGTTGTGAACGCCTTCATGATCGGAGGCTGGATGATCGGTACCAGAGACATATAAGAATATGCTGCTACTGCGATCGGTCCCATAAGAGAAGACTGTCCAAGCTTACCTGCAAGGAAAATGGAAGTCGGGCCATCAGCACCACCGATGATAGAGATCGCTGCTGCTGCTTTTCCGTTGAATCCAAGGAAAATTGCAAGGAAGTATGCAAGGTAAATACCAAGCTGTGCAGCTGCTCCCATCAGGAAACTGATCGGGTTTGCGATCAGCGGACCGAAGTCTGTCATCGCACCGACACCCAGGAAGATCAGTGAAGGAAGAATACTCCACTCATCCAGTAAGTAAAAATAATGAAGAAGTCCGCCAACGCCATTGGATGAATCCTCAATGCTCAGCATAATGTCCGGGTAAATATTTACCAGAAGCATACCAAAAGCGATCGGAACCAACAGCAGCGGCTCAAAACCATGTTTAATGGCAAGATATAAGAACACACATGCCACTGCGATCATCAGGTAGTTTCCCCAGGTAAGGTTGAAAAATGCTGTCTGATGGATCAGGTTTGACAGGGTATTTGTTACATAAGACATTTGTCTACCTCCTGTTTAGTTCATTGTTGCAAGAGTATCTCCATTTTCAACGGCAGCACCCTCTGCAACATCGATGCTGGCGATTGTTCCATCCTGAGGAGCAACAACCGGGATCTCCATCTTCATGGACTCAACGATCACTACGCTGTCACCAGCTTTTACGCTCTGTCCAACAGATGCAACGATTTTTACAACTTTTCCAGGAACGGCTGCGGAAACCTTAACAGAACCTGCGCCTGCTGCCGATGCTGCTGCCTTAGGTGCTGCTGCCGGTGCTGCCTTAGGTGCCGGTGCTGCTGCCTTAGGTGCTGCTGCAACTGGAGCTGCTGCGTTTCCGTTCTCTTCTACAGTAACTTCATATGCTGTTCCGTTAACAGTAATTGTATAACTCTTCATTTTAAAATCCTCCTAAATAATGATTATCTTTTTCTGCGGTTGATCTTACGGATGGAGCGGACTACAAATCCGTCTGTGCTTGTCTTTCCTTCAGAAGCAGCAATCGCTGCTGCAATCACGGCAACAAGCTCACCATCATCTGTAACATCCTCTACGACTGGCTCAGCAACTGGTGCTGCAGCGGCTGGTGCCGGTGCTGCGGCTGCCGGTGCCGGTGCGCTCTCTTTTTTCTTTCCTTCCACAAGGCCAGGAATATATTTGAAAAGAGAGATCACAAAGATCAGGAATGCCAGGATCACAAATACGGTACCAAGACCCATCAGTGTGTTCAGGGCTGCCTTCTCCATATTCTGTGCCAGTGTATAATTCACATCAACAGTAAGAGAAGTCGGTGTTCCTGATTTATCAAATACATAAGTGAAATTCGCTTTGTTTTTCTCGAAGGATACCGGAACAACAACGGTGTACTGGTCATCGGAATACTCTACTGTGATATCTTTTTCATCGATATCACCTTTTTTCTCACCAAGTTCTTCTCTGGAACCGTCCCAGGCGCTTGCTGCGCTCTGTGTGAAAGCATCCTCTGATTCCAGATAGCCCTGGATATCATCCTCGGACATTGCGATGATCGCATCTGTCAGGCCTTTTGTTGTTGTAACAAGCTGACTCTTTACAGAATCATCAACCTCATCAGCAGCCCATGCAGTAGCTGTGCATCCGATCAGAAGTGCGGCTACGCAAAGGAATGCCATACAGACAGAAGAGATCTTTTTATAAAACTGTCTCATACGCTCACCTCACTTAGACTGTTCCATGCTTTTTGGATGGACGGTCTTCCCTTTTTGTGAACAGCATCTCAAAAGCGCCGATTACATATTTTCTTGTATCTTCTGCTTTGATCACAGTATCCACATACCCTCTTGCTGCTGCAGATGCGATACCGTTCTGGAGCTCCTTATACTCTGCTGTTTTCTCGTTCAGTGTAGTAGCGTCAGCTCCCTCATACATGATCTTGGCTGCAAGAGAAGCATCCATCATACCGATCTCTGCGCTATCCCATGCATAAACCATATCTGCTCCCACAGATTTGCTGTTCATGGCAACGTATGCAGTTCCATATGCTTTACCGATCACAACATTTACCTTCGGTACCGTTGCAGATGCAAAAGCATGTACCATCTCACCTACGGATTTAGCCATCATCTTCTCGTTGCAGAGAGTGGCTTTAAATCCGGTTACGTTGGTAAGAGTAAGTACCGGAATCTCGAAAGCGTCACAGAATTTTACGAACTCTGCTGCTTTTCTTGCGCCTCTGGAAGAAAGAGTTCCATCAGAAACCTCTGTCTTATTACCATCAGCGTCATAAGACTCACTTCTGTTTGCAACTGCACCAACAGTAGCTCCGTTCAGGCGGAGAAAACCTGTTACGATATCCTGTCCGTAAGCTGCCTTTGTCTCAAAGAATTCACCATTATCAGCGATTCTTGAAAGAGCGATTGCTGTGTCGCCTGTGCAGCCTGCGATATCATCACATACTCTGTTCAGGTCGTCTGTGCATTCTTTAAAACTGTCATTGTCTTCATTATTCTCAGGAAGCATGCTGACCAGTGTGCGGATCTGTCCAAGAATCTCATCCTCTGTTCCGATACCATCAACAAGTCCTGTCTCCTCACTCTGGAACTGGGCGGAAGCTGAATCGCATTTTTCCACTCTGTTTCCCTCCAGTGCATTCGGAGTGTTTACAAACAGTCTGCCTTTTTTCTCTTCTACAAATGTAAAATCTGTAAGAGCCGGTACAACTGCCATTCCACCACCACATGTTCCGAAAACAGCAGTGATCTGCGGAACAACGCCGGATGCCAGTGTCTGTTTCAGATAAATCTCACCAAATGCCTCAAGTGCATCGGTAGCCTCCTGAAGACGAAGTCCCGCACAGTCTACAAGACCGATAACAGGTGCTCCAACTTTCAGAGCAAGATCATAAATTTTGGCGATCTTTTTGGCATGCATCTCACCAACTGTTCCGTTCAGTACAGATGCATCCTGGCTGTATACATATACCAGGCTGCCGTCAATCACACCATATCCGGTGATCACACCGTCTGAAGGTGCCTTTTTTTCAGTCATGTTGAAATCTGTAGTTCTGGCTGTGACAGCCTGTCCGATTTCAACAAAACTGTTGGCGTCAAGCAGGGAATTGATCCTTGCAGCCGCTACGCTTTGTGTCGCATTACTCATTATACTATGCCCTCCATTTTTTTATTAATATAACCAAAAATTCAGCCGAGTATAATTGTACCTTTTTTTAACCGAAAATTCAATACTTTTCGTCATGAATGTTAAAAAATTAACCCCTGACAGATGCCAGGGGTTGACGGATTAGTGAAAATAATCCTGAAAAATCTTATTTACATACCATTTATAGGTGATTCTGCCGATTTTTTCATTCGATGTCACAGAACAGGAGACTATTTCTTTTCCATTCAGCATTGCATGAAGTGTACCGATCTTCTGATTTTCACGTACAGGTGCTGCTATTTTATCCGGAAGTTCTGTTTCCCATATAATTGTTTCTGTTTTTTTCAGAAGATATCTTTTCGTCTGCTCTTTCTCCGGCAGAGACGCATGTACTTTTAATCTCCTCTGCAATTGTTCCGGATATGCTGAATCTTTATCTTTCTCCGGGTATGGTCTGTTTTCCTCCGGCACAGCATCTGTCACTGTGATTTCCGGAAGGTCCGGAAGATCCGGGAGAAGCACATAACTGTAATTTTCCCTGCCATAAGACAGCAGTTTTTTCGTATCGGACCATTTGTAATTTTTGTTTCCGGGCCAGCCACATCCAAGCAGTGCCACAATAAACAGTTTTTCATCCTGTCGTACAGCACAGACATAACAGTATCCGGCATTGCCGGTGAAACCGGTTTTTCCGGAAATCACACCAGTCTCCATATCCAGAAATGCATTGGTATTATGAACCGAATAATGTTCCTTTCCGGAAATATCTGAGAATGTATAATCCCTGGTCTGTGTGATATGGACAAATGTCGCATTTTTTATGGCATATGCCATGATCAGTGCCAGATCTCTGGCAGTTGTATGATGAACTCCTCCTTCATCTTCTGCATCCAGCCCATTTGGCGTTACAAAATGTGTGTCTGTACATCCCAGTGATTTTGCTTTTTCATTCATCAGGAGCGCAAACTTTTCCACAGAGCCGCCAATATGTTCTGCAATGGCTACTGCCGTATCATTATGGCTTTTCAGCATCAGCGAATATAACAGATCTTCCAAATAAAACTGCTGGCCTTCCCGCATTCCCAGGTGTGTCTGTGGCTGTGATGCGGCATTTCTGGAAACCTGTACATAATCGTCTCCGGAAGCCATTTCCAGCGCCAGAATGCAGGTCATGACTTTTGTAGTACTGGCATTGGGCCGTCCTTTATAAGCTTCTTTTCCATACAGCACCCGTCCGGTTTCTCCGTCCATAAGAACCGCTGAGAGTGCATAAAGCTGCTCCTCTTTTGCCCACACAGGAAAAATCTGCAGAATAATAAGGACCGCTGTCATCAGCACGACAGCGGCCATACGCCTGTTTTTCATACGATCACCCCACACACATTTCTATAATTGTTTGCAGTAACCATTATATTTTTAATTTTATGCAGAAGTGTCTCCGTGATATAACTTTCTCTTTTTATCTGTCAAACTTGTTATCCATTAAAAGTCAGATTCCATCGTTCGGAAAGATGTCCCGGACGAACTGCCAGCGCAGAGAGTTCTTCAAGCATATCCGGTGCTTTTTCCAGAGCTTCTTCCATAAGGCTGTCCAGTTTCAGAAGTTCTTTTCTGCAATCAACCTCCGGTTCCGGGCTCATAAAAAACTCTGTGATAAAAGCAGCTCGTTTCTTTCCTGCCGGAGAAAGAGCATGTTCTGAAAGTCTTTTCTTTCTTCCTCCATCATCGCATACCAGAATACAGGTAAAAATCTTCATCATCTTCAGTGACAGGTAAATATTCCAGGTACGAATAGCCGGCAGTACCTGATGAATCGTCCAAGCACTGAAAAAATTTGCGCGGATACCGTGGGACGGATAAAAATGCAGAGGATTCTTTCCAGTCTCATACATCAGCATACGGTCAAATTCTTTTTCCAGAAGTGTATGGGAAATCTTGCCCTCTTTTGCTACCTGGTTTACATAGGGGTGACAGGTAGAATCCAGAATATAGTGGCATCCAAATCCCAGCATATATGCCATCAGTGCCGGATTTTTTTCTTTCCTGACCCTGGCCATACCTTTTTCAAAAAATTCCCTTGCTTTTTCTCCATGCATCTTTACTCCATACTGTGTCACCGGATTTTTTGATATAAAATAATAAAAGAGAATATCCGGGCCATGCTGTCCGATCCGATACAGATTTCCATTGCTGCGGATCAGATGCTGCAATTTTTCAGGAAGTTTTCGGCAAACCCTTTTTCCAAAAAGATCATGTGTGTAAGTTGTGGGCATTTTCTATTCCTCCTCTTTTGCTTATAAAGTGGACATAATCCTCCCCCTGTACAGCAGATTCTGGTATCTGTTAATGTCTTCTGCTTTCTATACATCCAGTTTCAACTGAATTTCTTCCTCAGCCTCCGCCTTAAAATCTTCCAGCTGAACAGGATCCATTTCCGGAAGTTCATCAAGGCCCTGAACACCAAAGCAGCGCAAAAATTCCTCCGTTGTTCCAAGAAGGATCGGACGTCCCGGTGCATCCAGACGGCCAAGTTCTCTCACCAGATCATAATCCATCAATTTATTAATGGCATGATCACATTTCACACCACGGATTTTTTCAATTTCTGCTTTTGTGACAGGCTGTTTGTAGGCAATGATCGAAAGTGTCTCAAGCATAACATCTGTCAACGTTGGTTTTTTCGGCTGTGCAGCAATCCTTATAAGGGAATCGTAATATTCTTTTTTTGTGCAAAGCTGAAAGGAATTCTCTAATTCAATAATCTGAATTCCCCGTTCTTCCTCCTGATAATGAATCATCATATTGCGGATGATATTCTCTGTTGTTGTAACATCCTGCTGGATTGCTTTGGCAATACGGCTTAATTCTACTGCTTCGCCCATTGCAAAAAGAATCGCTTCAATTTCCCCTTCAATTCGTTTGATTTCCACTTATCGTCCTCATTCCTGCTGTGTTATTCTTCCGCAAACTCTGTCAGATTCTTCCATGTTTCCGGATCCGTGATAACTTCTATGTGAATATCATCAAAAAGATCTGCCTGTTCTGCATGAACATGTCCCATTTTCATCAGCTCCAAAATCGAAAGAAACGTAACGATCAGCTGTACTCTGGAATGCTGATCTTCCATCAGCTGCCGAAAACTGAATTTACGATGTTCTTTTGCATAGTCCCGCATCTCCAGGAGTTTGTCTGACAATGAAATTTCTTCTTTTTCGATCCGGCCAAATTTGCTTCGGATAGGATCAATTTTATTTTCCTGCCTGCGGATCAAGCTCTGATAAATCGCACTCATCTTTTCCAGTGTCAGCCCCCGCAGGAGTTCCTGTGGATCAGATGGTGGTGCATATTGCAGCACTTCCTCCGGAAGATCCTGTTTCCGGTAATAAACTCCTGCCGCGTCCCCGAGTCTGTCCCTTAATTCATAGGACATATATTTGTACATCTTATATTCCAGAAGTTTCTGCACCAGTTCTGCTCTCGGATCTTCCTCTTCACCTTCTTCGTTGATTTCTTTAGGAAGGAGCATTTTGCATTTGATATCCAGAAGAGTAGCTGCCATGACCAGAAACTCGCTCATAACGCCAAGATCTTCCTTCTCCATGGAATGCAGATATTCCATATACTGGTCTGTGATCTCCACAATAGGAATATCATAGATATCAATCTTGTTTTTGTCAATCAGATGCAGCAGCAGATCCAACGGACCCTCAAACACATTTAATTTAACAGATATTGCCATAACATTTCCTCATTTCATTTATTCGGAAGGTTTTACATCAATCACCAGCAATTCTCTTGGGTTGTGTATCCTCAGAGGAAGCGTATGCTCTCCAAGTCCTGCACTGACAAACATGTGCTGGTTTCCCTTATGAAAATCTCCGCAGCAGAAAGGCGGCAATACCAGATACTGAGGAGAAGAAAGCCCATGATGCTCACTGAATCGTACAACACCTCCATGATAATGTCCGGACAAGATCATATCTGCACCCCATTCATAATATGTTTTTCCGTATTTGGGGTTATGTGCCAGGAGAACCTGCATTCCATTTCTTCCCGGTTTTCCTATCAGTTTTTCCATGACTTCTTTTTTTAGTTTGGGAGATCTTGGCTTATGATAATATTCAATAGGCAGTTCCAGCCCCCAGAAACAGATGCTGTTTCCTTTCAGGATCGCACGTTCATGTTCATTTCTCAGAATATGCACCCCCGCCTTTTTCAGCGTTTTTTCATATATCCTGTATTGTTTTCCGTTTTCTTCTGAAAGAGACATTTTATATTCATGATTTCCCAGGGCATAATATACCGGAAAATACTGTGCAAGCTCTTTCAGCAATTTGCATGCAGTCACCAGCGTATCCGGACAGGTACGTACCGCCATATCTCCGGCTGACAGTACAGCATCCGGTTTTTCCCTGCGTATCGCTTCAATAAGTCCGGCATTATCTCTTCCGTAAGAAAATCCATGAAGATCTGCAAGTAAAACAAATCGTATCCCTTCCGGATTCCGGATTTTATTCGTATAAATCTGGTATTTTTTTATTCTGAATTTTTTCATTTTATTTTCCAAAACCACAATTCGGGAATGTACAGACCGGACAGTTCAGACAGAGTCCACCTTCTCCAAGTGCGTTAATTTCTTCCGCTTTTATTTTATCATCTGCCATTATTCTCGGAAGGATCAGGTCAAATACTGTCCTTTTTGCATACATGACACATCCCGGAAGGCCGAGTACCGGAATCTGTCTTCCATTCCGTTTCAGATATGCCACCAGAAGCATTGCTCCCGGAAGTACCGGTGCGCCATAAGTTATGATCTCCGCTCCCGTATCACGGATTCCTCCGGGGGTTCGGTCATCAGGATCCACACTCATTCCTCCGGTACAGATGATCAGATCCGCCCCCTCATCTGCAAAAGAAAGAACTTCTTCTGTGATCAGTGCTTTGTCATCACCCGGCATTACCTGCCCGATGATTTCAGTTGGAAATTCAGAAAGTTTTTCTTTCAGCACAGGAGTAAATGTATCCCGGATCAGGCCTTTTCTGATCTCACTTCCGGTTGTGACAATACCGACTTTTTTTTGATGATAGGGCAGGATATCAAAAACAGGATACTCTCCTGCAGCTTCTTTGGCAGCGTCCATTTTCTCTTTTTCGATCACAAGAGGAATAATTCTGGTCCCTGCGATCTTATTTCCTCTTTTTACCGGAAAGTCCCCATGTCTGGATGCGATCATCATCTCTCCAAGAGAATTGACTGCCACAAGTGCTTCTCGTCGGATCTTCAGAACACCATCTATTTCTGATACCACTTCTATCTTACCTTCTTTGATATCTGTTCCATGCATTTTCAAGGAATCGCCCGCACAGATTCTGTAAAGAATTTCTGCCGCCTCATTTTCATGAAGGATTCCTTCTTTTTTTTCCCAGACAAAAAGGTGTTCTTTTCCTACTGAGAGCAAAAGCGGTATATCGTCTTCTTTTACCACATGCCCCTTTTTGAAAAGAACGCCTTTTTTTTCATCTTTTATGATCTGTGTGATATCATGGCACAGAATGTGTCCTACTGCATCTTCTGTTCTGATCTCTTTCATGCAAAATCCCTTCTCTGTTCTGTTATTTCTCCAATCCGCTTTATTATACATCCTGTCAGGCATTTTTGTCAAAAACATGTTTGCATTTACAAAATGCTGCCTATAAAAGATATTCCCATGCCGCACGTTTCAGCCAGTCGTGATAATCCGCTTTTTGTACTGTCTCTCCATACAGGATATCAATACTTCCTATTTTCTTTCCATTCTGATAGTATTCCTGTTTTCCGGCTTTTTCTCCTTTTTTCACCGGAGCAGTCTGTTCTTCTGGAAGAACCACTTTCTTTTTCACATGATCCGGTTTTGTTCCATCTGTACTGAGATATCGGAATTTTCCTTTATAGACAAGACTGGCTTCCTGCTTTACTCCCTTTCGGATCTTCAGAGGTTTCAATTTTTCCGGTACATCATCTGTATATAATATACATTTTGAAAAGCCATAATTTAAAAGGGCAGCCGCATCACGAAATCTTGTTTTGGGGTCCGGCGCTGCCATCACAGAAGCGATCAGTGTAATCCCGTTTCTTTTTGCCACTGCACTGAGACAATATTTGGCAATACTGGTACTTCCTGTTTTCAGTCCCATACATCCTTCATAACTCCGAAGCAGTTTATTTGTATTCGTCAGAGTAAATTTGGAGGAACCTTTTCTGGTTACATGGGTAATATCTTCCATCCATACCGACGAATATGTAAGAACTTCCGGATACCGACTGATCAGTTCCCGGCTCATAAGTGCAATATCATAAGGAGTGGTATAATGATCTTTTGATTCTGTCAACCCACAACAATCCACAAAATGTGTGTTCTTCATGCCAAGTTTCTCTGCCCTCTGATTCATCTGTTCCACGAAGGCCTGCTCAGTCCCTGCAAGATGTTCTGCCATTGCCACGCTGGCATCATTTCCGGATGCGATCACAATACATTTGATCATGGTTTCTGCTTTTTGTGTTTCCCCTTCTTCCAGATATACCTGGGAACCGCCCATGGATTTCGCATAAGCGCTTGTCGTGATCGTATCATCCAAATGCAGCCTGCCATCCCGAATGGCATCAAAGATCAGGATCAGCGTCATAATTTTTGTAATGCTTGCAGGGCTTCTTTTCGTATCCGGATCTCTGGAATAGATCACTGTGCCTGTCTCTTTCTCCATCAGTACCGCACCTGGTGCTTCAATAAGGTTCTGATTTGAATTTTCCAGCGTTTCGTCAGGTTCTCCCCGGACACCAAGAGGGCTGAAAATAAAATTCAGTGCTATGCTCCATACCACTATACTCTTTTTGATCCTGCTGTATTTCATAAACTCACTCCTATAAAATTCTCTCTGTTCTATTTTAAAGGCTTCTGTCCTGAAATATGCCAGAAATCCCAAAACAGACCGAAGAGAACAAAAGCTCTTTGCTTCCATTCTCCCGGTCTCTTTCTTATGAAAACAGTAAGGGAATCGTATTTTTTATACAGTCATTGTGAGAATACCTGTCATATCTGGCTTTTTCATTCACAAAAGTAAGAGATGCCTCTCTGTTTTCCATTGTTAAGGCAGCAACACCTGTGGCAATTTCTTTTGGATCTTTTCCATAGGCTGCCTCTGCTTCTTTCACGATCCGGACATTTTCTGTATTTGCCAGGATTTCTTTCAGATAGTACCGTAAAACAGGTTTTTCCCAGACTGTATACTGACCCAGGGGAATATTCTGAAATGTAACTGCGGCAACGGCATAGCCATTTTCATCCACTTCGTAACTGTCTGGCACAAAAGTCACATAATCTTCATAATGATGAGAAACGCCCGCCAGATCTGTTCCTTCTACAGAAAAGAAAAATGTTGGATTTCCATGCGCCCAGATAATATCCGCTTCTTTTATTTTCTTCATTACAGTAATCGTTCCAAAAGGCAGGATCACAGGTGTATTTTCGGCCTGCAGAAAAATCTCACTCGTCAACGCACCTTCTTTTTTCTCAAAAACAACGGTTTTGTCATAATTGCCTTTGTAGTTCTCCGGATTTTTTGTTTCCACGATCCGGAACTTCCCACCGTTTTCCTCTGTGATCAGAAGTTCTTCCGTATAGTACGATTCTCTGTCGCTGTCATATCTTAAAATTCTCTTTTCGCCCAGATCATCTTCATAGGCTTTCTTTTCCTGGTTCCACTGATAAACTGTAAATTCCGCTCCGGTAAGCGGCTCTCCAGTATATACATCTGTTTTTTTTAGGCGGATAACTCCCTTATATTCTGGTACTTTTTTATTCTGTACTTCCAGAAAAAGACTTACGCTTTCATCTGATATATCTACTTCCTGTTCCCATTTTCCTTCATATCCTTTCGGATTCCTGGTTTCTGTTATTTTAAATTTTCCGGTATTATCAGCTGTCTGCAAAAGTTCTTCACTGACATAAAGCTGCTGTTCACTGTCATATTGCAGAACTGTTTCTGTTGTCTTATACGCTTTCCTGGCAGCACTGTATTCATACAGCCTAAACTCTGCATCTTCCAGAATATCTCCGGTTTCTTCATCCGTTTTCCGGATTTCAATTTTCCTTTTATTTTTCTGATAATTCAGGGCTTCAAAGGTAAAGGTTTTAGCTGTTCCTGGCTCTGTCAGCCTGATATCTTTCTGCCAGTTTCCAGTATAATTTACAGGTGCTTTTGTCTCACGGATGCGGAATTTTCCCTGATTATCCTCCGTATAAGAAAATTTTTCCGAATTATAGGTTCGCTTCTGTTTGTCATAAGTCAGTGCTTTTCCGGTTTTTCCATAACTTCCTGTCTTCTTGCTCCATTCATATAAAGTAAATGCCGCACCGGCAAGCGGATCTCCGGTATCACCATCTTTTTTTGTAATAACAACTGTTCCACTGATATCCATAATATCTGTCACACTTACAGCCGTTGTTTTTCCGGATAAAACAGTAAAACTTTTAATCGCTGTGCTTAAGAGATAGCCTGTTGGTGCCTTTATTTCTTTCACATAATATTTACCCGGAATCAATTTGGAAAATGTGTAAACTCCCGTTTTATCTGTGGTTCCGATCTCTATCCTCTGATCTTTTTTATATCTGGTACGGTAACCGGACTTCAATGCTTCTGCCGCATAGATCGCATACTGTGCACCTGCAATCTTTTTTCCGGTATTAGCCTCTGTCTTGGTAATTTTTACATTTCCGTAACCAGATGGTTTCATTGAAAACGTGAGCTGTCCTCTTGTTCCCTGATATACGTATGCTCCAAAATCCTGCACTCCATCTTTTCCTGTCTGTGATTTTCCATCTACCAGAATATAAGAAACCGGCTGTAACAGCATTTTACAGGAATACTTTTGTGATGCTGACGTCTCCAGTGGAAAGATCAGGTAAAAGCGGGCCCCATCTTTCAGAGTCAGACTTGTACCACTCATCATATTCGGACTTGTCAGATGTGCTTCCCGGTCTGCTGCACTTTCCCAATAGGCAAGCTGCCAGGTTGCTGTGGCCGGCCTGGTTATTATAATCCCATTTCCCGCTTTTCCTCCATCTGTTATTTTCAAAAGCGGGCTCATCTGAAATCCGTTTTTCATACTATTCGGTATATACGGCAGATTGTCCGGCCTCGATCGAAATACACTAAGTGGAATTGTCTGACCAGTTGCAGATATCCAGCCGTTTTCTCCATAAACAGACAAAGCAGCTTTATTTCTGGGTGGAATCGTCAATGTCCTGATCTTATTCAGGAAACGGTTGATTCCCACATGCTCCACCTCAGTTTCTGTCGCATAGCCACAATCATTAAAATATGCTTTAGAAAGAGCAATGTGTGTAAAAACATATCGATTCTGCCATTTCGACCAGTTTATGTGACCGCAGGATGGATCATAACTGGTTCCCAGATCTCCCGGACCGCCATATCCAAAATACAGCAGTTTCTGAACTGTAGAATTTTTCAGCACTTTGACTGCATCATTTTTCAGTGTAGTGCTGTCCACGCCATCTTTTGTGGCTTTCAGACAATATAAGGGAGAAACTTTTTCTGCTCCCGTATCATCTACATAGTGTACGGATCGATAAGTGCAGCCCATGCGGGTCTGGTTTCCGGATCCCCAGAAATCATTTGCAGCTGTCCAGATTTCATCACAGTAAACTCTTGTCCAGACATCCAGGTAGTACTGAGAAGCACCCAACGCAGTAACCGCAAGAGTCTCATTGTCGTCTGCCGTTACCTGTGCACTTTCCGTCTGCGTAAAACTCTCCGCAAGAGCCGGTGAAAACGCAATCATTTCTCCATTTTCAATATCCTGGATCAGTTCCTGTGCTTCTTCGCTGTTTCCGGTCAGAAGATCTGCATTTTCCTCCGAAAAGACCGCAAAATCCGCTTCCTCACCGGACTGCTGCTCTTCTTCTGAAAAAATTTCTGCTGTTTTCTTATCATTTTCAGAAAAATTTCCAGACTGTTTATTTTCCGAAATCTCTGTTTCGGAATCACCCTGTGCCAGTGTTTCTTCTGTATCAGAAACTACATTTTGTTCCTGCTGTATACTTTCTGTTTCTGATCCACCATCTTCTGGATCTTCATTTTCCACAGCTTCCTCTATCTCTGGCAGATATTCTGAAGAGATTCCCATAACCGTACTGGCAGAAGCAGCTATGGAGGAACCAGAGATCAGCAGTGCCAGCAATGTACCGGTTATTTTTCTTTTCAATTTTTTCTTCCTCCTTTCCTGAGTACCAGAATTCCGGCAAGAAGGGCCACTTCTTCCAAAATCAGGAAAAATCGGATTCCTGTATCATCTCCTGTTTTTACCGGAGCTGTTTTCCCGGAGGAAGCTCCTGTTTTCCTGGAATATCCATCAGAATTTTCTTCTTTTTCGGACTGCCCGGCAGGAGTTTGAGATGGCTGTATTTTTTCTTTTTGATCTTCTTCTACGGAAAATATCCATTTTACATCCCCGTTACGAAGTGCAAAATCATTATTAAGCTCTGATGGAACTGTAATCTGGAACTTCATTTCTCCGGATTTTCCCGGTTGGAATATTCCCAGCGAAACAGCTTTATTCAGAGAAACAGCCAAAAGATCTCCGGAATACAGTTTCTTTCCATCCATTGATATCACAAGCTTTAACTTTTTCAGAAATTCCTGATCTTTCACAGACTTACATTCCGCTGAAGTGCGGAAAAAAATCTCCGCCGTATTTTCCGTTGCATTTTTGATCTTAACAGAATCCTCAAGAACATCTCCCGGCATTGCCGCAGAAAATCCTGCAAAGAAATCTTCCGGAGCCGCGATCAGTTTATGTGCGTCTCTCTCAAATACTACCCTGAGCTTAACCTGACTCTTCCGTTTTACAACCCGGCCGTTGGTATCATGTATGCATCGCAGGATCTCCTGATTTCCCCAGGGCGACATAGCATTAAAATCCGGTGAAAAATTTGCAGCCTGAATGGCATCTGCCACGATCGTGATCCCCAGTTTTTTCTCCTGATAAGGTTCTGTCCATTCTTCCGGTATTGTCACTCCGGTAAAGATATCTGCGCTTTCTCCCTGCTCCAGCTTTCTGGTACAGTAAAAATACGCACCTTTTTTTACCCAGTATTTCGGCATTCCCGTCAGATTGGTGTCATTTAATCCTTTTCGGTTTTCCAGGTTATCTGCATACGTGATCTTCACTCTTACCCAACACGGTTCCGAACGATTTGTGATCCTTGGGATTTTGGATATCCTGTCACCAGGAAGGACCATTTTCTGATTCTGATACAAAATTTCTTTTCCATTCTTTTTTTCCAGTTCTTTCATCGAAATATTGATATCACCGGTAGAAATATGGTTCGTCACAGTTACTGAATCCGAAAATTTTCCATACGCAGATACACACATTGCAATACTGCCAGCTGTCAGAATTCCCGCCAGTATCCATTTAAGAAATTTCTTCAAGCTTTTCACTCCTCTCTGTATCTGCAGATATCGGGTTTTTAAAATAGTTCCAGGCACTTTCAAAATCAGAAAATCCTTCTGCCTGAACCGATTCTTCATACACATTGATCTCAAAGTCAGTAATACTGTCCTTATATGTATCATCGATCTTAGACGAATCAATGCGGAATCCGCTGCATAAAGGTGTGGTTTTCTCTCCTTCCGTGACAACATTTCGATAGTAATAATACCCGTCTTCATTGTTATACAGCCAGTTTACTGTATCCAGTCCAAGAAGTTCCACCCCTTTTCCAACATCATAATTGGAGTAGGAAAGAGCCATTCTCACATAACAATCCGCATGAAATCCTCTTTCACCACCGGAAAAGTTTCCTGCCCAGATTTCTTTAATATAGGAGGGATTCTCTTCCACTGGTGTCGGAGTCGGATCCGGAAAATTTTCTTCTATTTCTGTTGTCACATGTCCTACTGCCAGTGTATTTACTTTCTGATCAGAAGCGGAAAGATATGCAGCTGTTCCTGCTGTCAAAAGAAAACCGGCAGTAAGAAAAAAACATACAGAAATTTTCAGATTTTTCATCTGGTGACACCACCAGCCTGTCCTTTATTCTGATTTACATATTTCTGATATGCAGCCTTGGCCTGTTCCAGAACAGTTGTACTGTCATCCCCGGTATTCATGGACTGAATCGCATAAGCACGCACCGGCATATCCAGCTGCTGTGTATCCAGCTGTCCTTCAATGATATTGGCAAAAGTTACTGTGTCAAACAGTGTTGTTGTTTTTTCTCCCGGATTTAAAATATGGTTGTAAGCGTAGGTATACACCATATTCTGTCCGATTTCCTTTTTTTCCAGCTGTGTCCAGTCATTGTTCTTTGCATAACTGAAAAGTTCTGTTTTTGCCAGGGCATTTCTGGTCCCGTCCTGAGCCGCGGTAATTACTTCACTGACAGGCACCGACACCTCCAGATACACAAACGCTTCGTTTACGCCAACATTCTTTACATATGGATCTTTTTTGATCACCTGAGTAGGAACAATCTTTGTATTCTCTTCCGGTTTCCACCCTGGTTCATCCAGTTCAATATCTACTTTACCCACTGTAAAACTGTTGGTAGTTGTTTCAAAATCTGTAAGATATGCCGCAGTTCCTCCAGCTGCCAGTGCTGCGATCATTGCTCCAAGTGCGATTCCTTTTACCATTTTTCTGTTTTTCATCATAAATTCATTCCTCCATGCAATTTTTTTTATTCTTTTTTGGGGTATATGCCAGATCAGAGATCACTGACAGACCTGCCATAATACATACGGCAGTAAATGGGATCCGGGCTTTCAGAAAATATATGATATAGCCCAGATAAGGCAGGCAAAAGACCACCCGCCCGATGATCTGCGACTTTGCCACAGGAATCGGATCTGCGTTCTTGTTGGCGTCGCCTTTTGTGATAAAGGTACCTTCTTCTTTCTTCACAACTCTGTGTGTAACAACGGTATCTTCATTATGAAATGTGATAATATCTCCCGTTTCAGGGGAATACGCTCCTTCTTTTGTAAAAACAACGGCTCCTGTTGGAATCTTCGGTTCCATGGATCCGGAATAAACCACATATGGGCGTATCCCGAAAAGACCCGGAAGGAAAAGTACCATAGCAACTATGAGCATCAAAAACAAAGCTGCATTAAATATACATCGAAACAATATTTTCATTTCTATATTCTGTTTTATATACTATTTTGACAAAGATTTCCTGCTGTGGGAAAAGAAGTTTTTTATCCCGATCGTCCGAAAGATCTGGCGGCGACCGGCCCCAAATATACTGGTCCATAAAAACCTGCTTTCTGTCTGTTTCGCAATAAAAATTGTGGATATCATATGGAACGGAACCGTTCCGAAAAGTTCGTCTTATAAAGACGCTTATAGATAAAAATAAGATCTGTTTCAGATGTTGTTATTATAAAACCGGACTGCTGATAAGTCAACGAAATTCGTCCGACAAAATTCGACCATAAATTCCGACTTTCCAGAGAATTCCAGAAAGGAACTGCCACAGTCTTTTACTCCGGCAGTTCCCGGCAATTACTGTTGCGTAAGAGAATAAATGCACTCCAGCGGAATCATCATGATCTCCTGTATTTCTTTTTTCTCCTCTTCTCTGTTTTTTCCTGTAACCGGAATTTCGATTCGAAAAGCCGGCTGATGTATTGTTTCGCCATAAAACTGTTCAGGCCTTCCCATATTTCTGCGGTCCGACTGTTTCTCATAATCCATAGAATATCGTTCCAGTTTTCCTCTTGTACATTTTTTCAGATGACGCGCCAGGCGATAGCCTTTCTGACCAGCAGAAAATCCCTGTTCCTGCCTGTAATAGATGATCTTTTTTCCTGAACTGCAAAAAACCAGGAGCCCCCTGCTTGCATATTCCTGAAAGATGCGTATCAGTGCTTTTGTCTCATTTTCACTTGCCGGCTGCTGGTGTATCTTTTTTCTGTTGCAAAAACTGGTCGGAAAATTTAAAGCCGGATCCATTCCCCTGGCATTGCACACAAATTCATCACAGGGAACATCCTGCATTTTCAGCATCTGCCGAAAGATTGGATTACGCACAGTTCCATAGCCTTTTCGGCAGATCTCATATCCATCCGGATTCACTACCGGAATAATACAAAGTCTTGTCTGATCCAGAAGTTTTCTCACCTCATAAAATTCCTGAACAGTCCATCCACACTCATAATTCCGGCAAAGTTCCACTGCTGTTTCCGCAAGCCTGTCCGACATCTGCCCATCTGTTCCGGAAAAACCAGCTATACAGAAAATACATAGATCTCCGGTCCCTATTTCAAGCATGGGGATCATCCGGTCATCGTGGCTTTTTCCGATCACACGGAACTGTGTGAATTTCTGATATCTCTGAGCCGCTTCCCAGAGCAGATAATAAATATTTTCATAGGTTTTTTCCTGTACTGTTTCCATCTTTTCTTTCCCCCGATCTTTCCGTCATTTTATTATCTATGTATGCGGGAAAGCATAAAAAAAGAACCGGTATCTTAACACCGATTCCTTTTATTCACAAAATAATTCAGGATTCCGCCACCTACAATGATCACCATGGCAACCGCAACCACTCTCTTGGCGGCTTCCTGGGGCAACTGCCCCTTTGATCCAATGGAAGCCTCATAAAAAGTCAGCGTATAATCAATTTCATGAGGTGCCCCCATGGCCAGTGTATCTGCGATCACTTCCATTTTATCATCCAACGCAGTAACTGGTATGGTAAATACAGAATTTCTGCCCTCTTCGCTTTCGTTCTGGAACTTCTCCCCGTCAACGATCATATAATCATAATTGGAACTGCTCCACTGAAGTTCTGCATACATTCTGCCATTCTTCACCAGCATCAGTGTTGGAGAAGATACACTGGCTTTTCCACTGCCGCCTTCCAGATCTACCTGTATGGAATATTCCCCATCCTCCAGATCTGTTTCTATTCCATTTTCCTTCTGCGCCGCAGCCACAGATACCGGTCCTGCCAGCATCAGTGCGAGAAACAGTACCGGCATTATCTTTATCATGTATTTCATTTCTTTTCTCTCCATTTTCCCGTTCTTTTTGTATCACTATAGCACAATGCGTGTTTTCTGTAAAGAACCCTTCCACCTGTTGAAATGTTCCCTGCTTTCAAGTATAATAGAGAGAAATTTGTGTACAAACGAAAGGAATGAACAGAGATGATCGAAACTAAAAATCTCACCAAAACCTTCGACAGTTTTACTGCTGTGGATTCTCTGGATCTTCGCATAGAAACCGGCGAATTTTTTGGACTTCTTGGTCCCAATGGTGCCGGCAAAACTACTACGATCAGTCTGCTTTCCACTTTGCTTCTGCCCACTGCCGGAGAGATCCTGATCAATGGACAGACACTGGGACGCAACCGACCGGATCTGAAACGTAAGATCAGTGTGATCACACAGGAATATTCCATGCGTCAGGATATGAATATGGATGAGATCATGGAATATCAGGGACGTCTTTATTTCATGCCCAGGAAAGAAATCAAAGAAAAAACAGAAGAACTTCTGGATTTCTGCGGACTTCTTCCTTTTCGAAAACGTACGGTACGTAAGCTTTCCGGAGGAATGAAACGAAAACTCATGGTATGCCGCGCTCTTCTCACAAGTCCCGAAATTCTTCTTCTGGATGAACCTACTGCAGGAATGGATGCGCTCTCTAGGCGGCAGATGTGGAATCTTCTCCGTCAGCTCAACGGAAAAAATCTTACCATTCTTTTAACCACTCATTATATGGAGGAAGCTCAGTCTCTCTGCAACCGGGTAGCGCTTATGGATCACGGCAAACTGGAAGAGATCAACACGCCCTCCGGTCTGATCGAAAGTCTGGGTAAATATACCGTTGACCAGGAAACTCCCGAAGGTCCCAAAAGCCACTATTTTCACAGCAGAGCTGATGCTATTGCTTTTCTGTCCTCTCTGGACGGGCAGTGTACCCTTCGTGAAACAACTCTGGAAGATGTTTTTGTAGAACGTGCAGGCAGACACCTGATGCAGCGATGATCTGCCATATATCATATTACTAATTTAATAGAATGGACGATGAATATCATGGGAATACTTACTATTTTATGGGAAAAATGGGTAGAATTTCGAAGAGATTTTTATAAGATCACACTGGCTGCCATGATCGCACCTTTAATGTATCTTATTGTTTTCGGAATGGGAATACAGACCTCTTCCCACGGGGAACCTTATCTGAACTTCCTGATCCCCGGAGTCGTTTCACTGACTACTATGAACGGAAGTTTTAATGCAATTGCCCAAAACTTAAACGTACAGCGTCTTTACGAGAAGGCATTTGACCAGGTCATGATCTCGCCAACTCCTCTGTGGCAGTTTATTGCAGGTCAGATCATCGGTGGCAGTCTCCGCGGTCTTTATGCAGGCGGAATCATTCTTCTGCTAACTATGCCCATTGGAACGGGACTGGTCTTCAATGGATGGTCTTTGCTGGTAATGTTTTTAAATGGTGCTGTATTTTCCGCAATTGGAGTTGTCGTTTCTTTCCTTGCGAAAAATCATGCGGATGTGCCCCGTTTTTCCAACTATATCATTATGCCAATGGCTTTTCTGTGTAACACATTCTTCTCTACAGAAAAGATTCCGGGATTTCTCGGCAATTTCGTGGCTGCACTTCCTTTGTCGCAGACCAGCCATCTGATCCGTACCATCGCTTCCGGCGGTGCGGTAAACTACATCAGTATTCTGATCCTGGCAGCTTATCTTGTTGCATTCAGCATTGCCGCTTCCTGGTTTATCTATAAGAAGAAAAATCTGTAACCATGCTCTGCAACTGATGGTTTCTGCTCATTGAACAAAACTTGTCAAACGGATATTCGCAATCCGTACTCGCTACTTGCTCATAACCGAATAACAATTATATATCTGACAAAAAATCACCGGCTTCTCTGAAGATTGAGAAACCGGTGATTTTTGTTATATCTTTGTTATCCTATTCCGTGATCAGATATCTTTTTTTCTTCTTCTCACAATTACATATCCGCCTGCAAGAAGTGATGCCACGGCAAGTGCTGACATTGTTCCGATCGGTGAATTATCGGCTGTAGATACCGCACTTCTGGAAGTACTTCCATTACCTCCATTGGAGGAAGTTGCTGATGCCTCTCCTGTTACCGTTGCATCCGGATCTGTACCTGTCTGACCGTCTGTACCATCCGCACCAGGAGTTCCCGACGGAGTTAACTCTGCAGATTTGAACTGATATACCGCAGACTCTTTGGTATCAAGCGGCTGCCAGTTACCATTGGTGTAAACATATTTCTGGAAGAATACATACAGATTGTAAGTATCTGCTTTTTTAATTCCTTTGGTAGAGCCGATCTTCCATGCTGTATGCTGCTGTTTGGCAGTTGGATTGGCAGCAGTGCTCCAGTAAAGCGGAACCCACTTCACATCACCCTCATTTGGATTCGGATTTGTCGTTCCTGCACCGATAACCGTAAAATCATAGAAGGTATTCGGATAGAACTGAAGTGCATCATCCAGTCCCTGCACAATACTGTCTGTTACAGGCGGAATATTTGCTCCCGGTACATTAGTCGGAGATGGTGTCGGAGTTGCCGGTCTTGAAGACTGAGACAGTGTAATCTTAAAGGATTTTGCTGTTTTTACAACACCATTGATCGTTGGCTGTAAATCAATATCTTTTCCCTTGGAATCTTTCGCTGTGAGGTATACTTCAATTTCTTTATCCGGAAGATTATTAAGTTCGATATTAAAGGATTTATCCGCTTTGATATTTATGCTTCCGCTTCCACCGTCTTTATCGGATCCTTTTACTTTCCAGGTGTAGTTACATACACCATCTGCACCGATGATACAGGTAACCGTAGCGGAAGAATGATCACGCCAGCTTAATCCGGTCCAACGGAGAGACGCTTTCGTAGTAGTGGTTTCTTTCGGACGTTTGGATTCAAGCAGTTTGATCCTCTTGGAGACTTCCTGTTTGTCTTTATCCTCGAACCATACCAGAAGATCAATCTTGTTCTTGGAATCAAGCTTATCCAGCGGGATTGAGAAATTACCTGCTTTGGAAACATCAACTTTGTTCTTTTTATCATTTTTTGCAGTTTTACCACGTACTACCCATTTATAATAACAGGTTCCTGCTTTGGTAGTATTCAGGGTTATGGATACCTTTGTACGGCTTGACCACTTGGAGCCAACGGCTTTTATAACTGGTTTGGTAACCGGAGCCGCAGTCTGTGTAATGGTCTTTTTTGCAGGCTCTGCATTTACAGATCCATCCGTTGCTTTTACCCATATATAGAGATCAACTGCGCCGCCTGTAAGGTTCTTAAGAGAAACGCTTGCTGTTTCTCCAGCTGCGATCGCTACGCCCTCAGTGGCGTCATCTATGGATGGAGCTGCTGCACCTTTCGCAACCCATTTATAGTAGTATGTACCGTCTTTATCTGAGGTGATCGTTGCTGTTGCGGTAGTTGATCCGTTCTTCCATGTAGAGCCTGTGATCTTAACGGTCGGTCTGTTGGAGACGAGTGCTCCTGTAGTGGTATCTACTTTAAAATTCTTATCTCCCTCATACTGTGGAGCCAGAACGCCAAGCGCTGCTTTAAAAGCTTCATCTGTGACATCTTCAGATTTTGCGATAGCAACATAATTCTCTGCCGCATTTTCTATAGAAAAACCGATCTGTGGAGACGTGATCTCTCCATTGACAACAATTTTTCCGTCTGTACCTGCAAGCACTACATTGGCTGCTGTCTGGCCGTCTGTCTTTGTATTTTCGGTGATCGTTGGCTCAGTATCTGCTGCTCCGTCACCTTTCTTTACAAGGATCATACCTGTACTGTAGACAGCTCCACCATCAGAATGATTGTTACTGATCTGACCGCCTGTGATCTGAACAGTTCCACCTTCATTAAAAATAGCTGCTCCTCTTGCAGTTGTCGTATTATTGGTAAGAGTAATGCCTGTTGTCATGGCAAATTTCGCACCGGATGCTACATGGACCAGAGAACCTGTCACCTGTGTTTCACCTTCAACGGAACCATCAACAGAGAGTGTTCCGGCTCCTTCCGCAACATCTCTCTTTGCCATGTAAAGGATACCGTTTACCTCGAAAAGATTGCCGGCATAGCTGTCCGCACGCTCAATTTTGGCATTCTCATCTTCTCCGACAATTGCAATTCCTTTATTTGCCGGAATTGTAACAGTGTTTGTAAGGGGAATCGTTCCACTGATAATAATCTTTGTAAGATCTGACTCCTGTACATTCGTCGTATCACTCAGTTCCGGAGCTTCATTGATAACTTTCTGAAGTTCTTCTTCACTTTTTACCACAGTTCCCTGCTCCGCTGTCTCCGCAGCAGCCGCCGCCTGTTCCTGTTCCAGCTGCTGCTGGGCAGCCTCGGCCTGAGCCTGTGCTTCTGCTTCTGCCTGAGCCTGCGCTTCTGCTGCTGCCTGGGCCTCAGCATCTGCTGCAGCCTGTGCCCCGGCATCTGTATCAGTCTGAGCATCCGCCTGTCCATCTGTATCTTCCTGCTGGCTGTCCGCTCCGTCTACATTTGTCTGGGCATCAAACTCTGTGCCATCTGCAGCTCCTGTATTCTCCTCTGCAGCCTGGGCCTCGGCAGCTGCTGCGCCTGTATCTTCAGCAGCAAATGCTGCGGCAGGTGCCATTCCCACTGTCATGGAACCGGCAAGCAGGACTGCAAAAAGTTGCTTTTTTTTCATTTATAAGTCCTCCTGTTCGAGTTGATCTGTCTATTCAATTCAATAATCAGAAAAAGTATAGCACACCGTCCAAAAAAAGTAAAGCGGATGCAACACTCCGCTTTACCGGGCATCCGCTTACGGACGGACCTGTCCGTTTCCGTAAATGATATATTTGGTTGTCGTCAGTGCAAGAAGTCCCATTGGTCCTCGTGCATGAAGTTTCTGAGTGCTGATTCCAATCTCTGCACCAAACCCAAATTCATTTCCATCGGTAAACCGCGTGGATGCGTTCACATAAACGGCCGCCGCATCTACCTCATCCAGGAATTTCTGAGCATGGCTGTAATCATTGGTAATGATCGCCTCTGAATGTTTTGTATTATATTTATTAATATGTGCAATGGCTTCCTCTACAGAATCCACTACTTTTACAGAAAGAATATAATCCAGATATTCTGTTCCCCAGTCTTCTTCTGTCGCAGGAACAGATTCCGGCATCAGTGCACCGGCATCTTTATCCGCACGCACTTCCACATGCTTCTCTTTCAGGCGCTCTGCCAGAACCGGAAGAAAAGCGTCCTTTACCTTGCGGTTTACAAGAAGAGATTCGCAGGCATTGCACACACCTACACGCTGTGTTTTGGCATTGATCACAATATCAGCAGCCATCTGAAGATCTGCGGTTTCATCCACATAAATATGGCAGTTGCCGGTTCCTGTCTCGATCACCGGAATCGTGCTCTGGTTTACGACCGCTTTGATCAGGCCTCGTCCTCCCCGTGGTATGAGAACGTCTACATATGCGTTCATCTTCATAAATTCTGCTGCTGTCTCCCTGGAAGTATCTTCGATCAGCTGGATCGCATTCTCAGTAATCCCGCAGGATCTCACGGCTTCACGGATACATTCCACAATCGCGGTATTGGAATAAATGGCATCACTTCCACCTTTCAGGATGACAACATTTCCGGTTTTAAAGCAAAGTCCGAACGCATCAGAAGTTACATTTGGGCGTGCCTCATAAATGATCCCGATCACGCCTAGTGGTACCCGTTTCTGTCCGATCATAAGTCCGTTGGGACGTTTTTTCATGCCGGTAACTTCTCCTATCGGATCTTCAAGACCTGTAAGCTGGCGAAGTCCGTCTGCCATTCCCTCAATGCGCTCCGGTGTCAGCATCAGACGGTCAATGAGGCCCTCGGACATCTGATTTTTTCTTCCGTTTTCCACATCCAGGGCATTGGCTTTCAGAATTTCTTCTGTGCGCTCCACAAGAGCTGCTGCTGCAGCTTCAAGGGTTTTGTTTTTATCATTTGTAGAAAGATTTCGAAGAACGGTCTCTGCATCTTTTGCATTCTGTCCCAGTTTTTCAAGCATTTCATTCATTTCAAATACTCCTGCCTTTCTTTCTGTCTCTTTATTGCATTTCAGCATTTTACTGCATATCGCGATAGATCTTTTCTTCGGTAACAACAACCTGTGGCCGGATATCTGTCGGTTCTGTGGGAACTTCCGGAAGGATCTGGAAGGAAAAACCTACCGCAACTCTGCAGATTCCCGGATGTTTCTCCAGAAATCGATCATAAAAACCGCCGCCATAGCCTACACGGTCACATTTCTCATCAAATGCAACTCCCGGCATGATCATCATGGCATCTTCCCATGAAACAGTTTCTCCGTCTTCCCTTGGCTCCGGAATTCCAAAATAACCGGATTCCAGCTGTGAAAAATCCGTCAGTTTATAAAATATCATATCTTTCCCGAATACCTTCGGTACAGCCACTTCTTTGCCATCTTTCCATGCCTGCTCGATCATATAACGGGTGATCACTTCATGATTGTAATCTGCATATGCCATGATCCGCTCTGCGTTTCTGTATTCCGGAAGTTTCGTCAGTGTCTCTGTGATCACATGGCTTTTTTCCTGAATCCAGGCATCATCATGTTCTTTTCTGGCTTTAAAGATTCTTTTTCTAATTTCCTTTTTTTCTTCCATATTTTTCTCCCAGGTTGGTGATACTGCCATCCTTTTCTTTGATATCGATATTATTCAGATGTGCACGAAGGCTTCCCTTTACCGCATCCAGATACTCTTTGCGCAGCTTCGCCTGTTCTACTTTTTCCTCTTCCGTGAGGCCTACACTTTTCTGTTTATGTGCCAGTGCGTTGATTCTGTCGATCTTGATATTGTCCATCATAATAATTATTCTCCTTACAGCAGTTTCTCAATATAATCAATGAGGAAGAATTCTTCCTTCTTGTTTCCAACAAACAAAGTTCCGCAGTTCTTACCCTCCACGATCCTGTGGATATTATGGAAATCATTTCCATTGGCAATAACCATGTCCGCTCCGGCTGCTGTTGCAATGATCGCAGCGGTAAGTTTGGTTGCCATTCCACCGGTTCCCACATTGCTTCCTGTGGAAGATTTTCCAAGTTTTCTCATATTGTCATCCATATTTTCTACAATGTCAATAAACCGGGCATCAGGATTGGAATTGGGATCGTCCGTGAAAAGTCCGTCAATGTCAGACATCAGGATCAGAAGATCCGCGCCGATCAGAGCCGCAACTACAGAAGAAAGTGTATCATTATCTCCGAATTTTACCAGATTCTGGAATTCATAGGAAGAGACAGAGTCATTCTCATTTACAATAGGGATCACGCCCTCTGCCAGAAGCTGATTAAAGGTATTCTGAGCATTCCTGCGGTTGGTATTATTGACCATAGTATTCTTGGTCATCAGGATCTGCGCCACCATCTGATTGTATTCTCCAAAAAGTTTCTGATAGATAGTCATCAGTCTGGCCTGGCCAACTGCCGCACATGCCTGTTTCTTTTCAAGCTCAGCAGGTTTTCCCTTCATTCCCAGAGCTGCTGCTCCCACAGCAATGGCTCCGGAAGATACCAGAACCACATCTTTCCCCTGGTTGTGAAGATCACTGAGTTCTCTTGCAAGGATCTCCAGTTTACGAAAATCCAGTCTTCCTGTTTCTGAATGGATCAAAGATGAAGATCCGATCTTGATTACGATACGTTTCTTGTCTTTCAGACGTTCTCTGTAATTTGCATTCATGTTTCCAATTCTCCTGATACCTGTATATTCACTGCATGATCCGGCCAACCATATTATTGTCCGGATCTGCTTTTTTCTTTATATGATACGGGCTCTGATTCGCTGTATACGCTTCCCGCTTTCTATTGATATGTGACAGAATCAATCCTGTCGTTCTGTACGATCTCAACCCAGGTAGTTCCCTGATTTAAACGGATCTCCTGTTCATTTCCATCATAATAATGAGTTATTCCCCAGGGTGAATCTTTCTCCCAGCGGATATCGATGGCTTTTCCTCTGGTAATAAACTTACCTTCTCCTCCGGAAATGGCATCAATGTTCAGATATCCGTTTCCGTCGTAAGCCGGGCATGAGGAATACTGCAGGATAATATTATCGCAGGTTATCTGCTGGTTATCCAGCTGATCTACATGTTCCTTTCCGAACTGGAACCGTTTGTATTCCCCGGATGTCTCATCGTATTCATACCATGGATGGTTATCTGTGAAATTATCCAGTTTCACTGTATTAGCGGTGATCCCATCCTCCGGTACGATTTCCACCCCATCTTCCGCAAAAAGATAATGTCCCTCGTAGTCTTCTTTATATTCCTGGCTGTATCCCATGGCATCAATACCAGCCTGAAGGTGTGCAGCATCTGTATAGGCATTGTGAGGTGCCTTCCTGTCACTGGTCCGGAAAAATGCCAGTTTTCCCATCTGGATCCCGTTGAGATTGTCGATCACATGCTGTTCCAGATAAGGCAGGGCATAAGCCGCCTGTCCATAATGCGCGTAAATCGCATTGAATTCATTGGCATAAAAGAGATAATAATCGCGGCAGCTGCGTACAGACCCGATCCGTTCCAGCTGATCGTAATCTTCAAGAATTCCCATAAGACGGGTAATGTTTCCCTCTACCGGAGCTTCATACACAACTCCGGCATGATTGATCCCACTCTGCGGCGCACCGGAACTGTTGTTGCCCATCATAACGGCAACCGGCCGCCGGCGTCCGATGCTCTCGGGAACATTCTCACCGGTAAGATAGCTCTTTACCTGTGTTTCTGCCTGACTGCCTGTATTCGGCTCAAAGCCTACCAGATCCTGCTGTGCTCCGAATGCAGGGACGCTCTGAGCGACACAGATGCATGCTGTCATAATACCTGCCAGAATACCTGTCTTTTTCGTTCTCATATATTACCTCCTTTTCTTCCGGCGGAAAGATCTTCCGCTTAACTTTTTTCGCGGTTACGCTGTCTTCCGATCTGTCTTATCGATTG
>ERZ1673702.1219-NODE-1219-length-28955-cov-7.154291_pt1 | contig 28955 bp, 23 predicted proteins | sample MGYA00580232_ERZ1673702 | MGnify/ENA primary metagenome ERZ1673702 (study PRJEB41218, sample SAMN15661792) | gut metagenome | host: Homo sapiens | place: Canada: London | collected 2015-08-20/2019-03-30 | study: EMG produced TPA metagenomics assembly of... | reverse complement strand
GGCGGCTAACGCTATCGCTCGACCAAACGGTCCAAAAGAAAAAATTCAGGGACCGGTTTCATCCAAGGAGACACGAACATGAACCACTGCGCATACGAACGGCAGTCCAAGCCGAGGAACATCGAAGTGAAGGGCCTGTACGGCAGGTGGGACGTCCAGCTTCGCGCGACCGTGGACGGCGGTCGGGAATACTGGTGGGTCGAGAACGCCAACGGCATCGACGGCGAGGAAGGCTATTGGACCACCAGGAACGAGGCGGGGGAGTACGAATACTTCTGCGACGCCGGCTGGGGCGACGAGGCGAACGCCATCTGCCATCTCGAAGACGCCATCGACGACTGAAAAGAAAAACGTCCGGCCTCCATATCGGGTCGGACGCCCGTGAACATACGGAGCAAGAGAAACAGGAGCAGGAAAAATGTGCAACTACAAGCTGACCGTCACCCTTGAGAAGAGCGTCGACGTCGTGGACGGCGGCGGCTGGGTCACCGGCATGACGTGGCGCAAGGCCGTCATCCTCGAAGCCGGCGAACGCGCAAGCGTCCTCGCCCTGCGCGACCTGCTCAACCAATCCAAGCCCGCCATGGACGATCTCGGATACATGCTGTGGGACCGCTGCTACGGAATGTGCAACCGCCAGTGCTGGCAGTGGGAATTGGTTTCGGCGCACAGCACCTGCGTCAATGAAATCCTCCGCAAGGCCGGCATCAACTGGCCGGCGGACGGCATTCCCAGCATCGACAAGCCCATCATCACCATCAACCTCGCCATCAACTGACCTTCGGAAAGGAGAACGATGGACGCCGAACGAATCATGGAACGAGTGCGCAGACTGCTGGCGATAGCCAACGATCCCGCAGCGTCCGACAACGAGCAGCGCATAGCCCTCGAACAGGCCCAAAGGCTCATGGACCGGCACGCCATCGAGGAATGGCAGCTCGAAGAGGACCACGACGCAATCGAGATCATCCGCCGTATGATCCACCTGGAAGCCAACCCATGCAACTGGTACATGGCCGAACTCGCCAACATCGTCGCACTGGGAAACCGATGCCGGGCGTCATACGGATGGCGGCGGGCCGGGAACGGACGGAACGTCGTCTGCTCCATCAGCATTTACGGAGCCCGCTCCGACGTGGACAAGACCGAAGCCATCTGGACTGCCATGGAGACCAGCCGCGCCGCCATGTGGCGGGAACGGGCCAGGACGACACCACGCGCGAAAGCGAACGCGGCATGGAGGAACGGCTACTATCGCGGATTCCAGGAAGAGATCGCCCGCAGATACGAGATCCTGCGACGGGAAATGGAATCGGACGGCACCGGCAGGGAGCTCGTCACCGTGCGCGCCAGCCAGGTAGACCGATGGATCGAAGACCACGTCACCTTCAGCGACAGACGGCCGAAACTCTCCAAGCCCACGGGATCCAGCCAGTCGGCCTACCGGCACGGAAGACAGGACGGGGCACGCCAGGCCATCGGACTCAAGGAGACCGGCAAGGCCGCCGATTGGGCTCTGGAAAAGTAGGAAGACACCTGCAAAATATCACACATGTGTGATATACTTGGGGTATCGGCAGGGCATAGGCCAGCCGGCATCCCCACAGTGAAAGGGAAATCGCCCATGGATACGATTCGGGACTGGCTCGCGCACGCCGCGCGGTCACGCGCCGCATATCCCTGATGGAGTCCCCTCTGACCGACGAAGAGCTTCTGCTGCTAGACGGCTGGAGCCCCACGCCCACGGCTCTGTGGCGTCTTAAGGCCAGAGGGAGTATTGACTGAAGCTCTAGCCTCGCATCGGTTTGACCATCGAAAAACCTTTGGTTCCGTCCATTCCGAACGGAACCACAACCATGAAAGGAAACACAACAAAAATGTATTGGGAACGCTATATCGACCGTCGCAATCCGCGCCGCATCGAACCGCTCGACAAGCCGATCGACACATACATCATGCTTGACACGGAGACCACCGGCCTCCATCCCGAGGAGGGAGCCACGCTCATCGAGATCGGCGCCCTGTTCGTGCAACCCGGCAACGAGAACAGTAGGCCGAAGTTCGAGCAGTTGATCGACCCGCAGCATCCATTGACGGAATTCATCACGGGCCTCACCGGCATCACCGACCGCATGCTCCAGGGCATGCCGACCGCCGGCGCGGCGATGATGCGCTTCCACCAGTGGATCGACCATGTCTGGCCGGCGGGGGAGCCGTTGACCATCATCGCGCACAACGCCCAATTCGACGTCAGTTTCCTTGACGCGGCCGAACGCGTCTACGATCCGACCTCGCCAGTGTTCGACTGCAAGTGGGCCTGCACGAAGGAGATGAGCTGGGAGCTCAACCCGCAGAAACGTCACCACCGCGTCGCGGACCTCATCGTCGACTACCACATCGGAGACGTCGAGGAACACCGCGCACTGTCCGACGCGATCCAGGAGCAGATGCTCTACCAAGCGCTTTGCGCTGAGGCCACCAGGCGAGGGAAGTGGAATGAAAGGGAAGACTGACATGAAGCCTAGCAAAGAACAATTATCCAGCGGAAGAAGGAGGGTTGAAATGAGCATCGTGACAGACGAGGCGGAGGATTACGCAAACAGTCAGGACTACGACTGCTGCCAGATCATCGAAGGAGCATTCACCGTCGGCGACGCGATCATCGAAGCGTACGCCGCCGGACGACTCGCGCCTTCCACCGACGCCGGAGTCGAAGCAGCCGCCGATTTCTTCACCTCTCATCTGAGCATGCTCGGATCGGCGTCAAGCTTCATAGACACAGGCCGGGCGAAAGACCTCGCGCGCGGAATGCTCGACGCGGCGCGAAAAGCCATAAACCGCCCAGCAACAAGCCAAATTCAGAGAACAAGCATGGGACTGAGTGGGCACATGGAATATCGACATACGATGAAGTGAGAAGGATAAGCCCACCACATGGGCCGCAATTCGAAAGAAAGGACCAATCATGGCGACAATCAACCAGATTCCCATGACCCTCATGGGCAATCTCGTCTCCGATCTCGAACCCAAGCGCACGGCAGGCGGCAAGACCGTCGTCAACTTCCGCGTAGCCCAAACCAGCGTCACCGAGAAGAACGGCAAATGGGAGGACGGCGAGACCACGTTCATCCGCTGCGTAGCCTACGGCATCCTGGCGGACCATATGATCGCCTCCGGCATCCGCAAGGGCACCAGGGTCATAGTCAGCGGACGATACGTGCAACGCGACTGGCAGACCGAGACGGGGGAGAGGCGAAGCAGCTACGAGCTCAACGTGGACGATCTCGGCGCCTCCGTCCGTTACGCCACCGTCCAGATCACCAAGGCCACCGCCAACGCCGGCATGCAACACGCTCCGCTGGTCCAACCGCAACAGCAGACGGCCCAGCCAACGAATGATCCATGGCCCACTGCCACACAGGACCAGTTCGCCGAACCACAGGAGCCGGCCTTCTAGAAAATCCCGCAGATTCGAGCCCATGAAAAACTCATGGGCTCTCTTTTTCTTGGGAAGCAAACTAATAAAATGAAGGCAAAGAAGAAAGGACATGTCAATGGCTGAAGACAATTCGGACCGGGCAACAATGGCGATGGAATTGGCAAAACGCCAATTAATCGACGTCATGTGGAAGACGGCCAACATTGAGGTCGATGGGATAACGTTCCCCGACACCCAGGAGATATTCGATGGACGGGCGCCAGCGGACATGACAGTGAACGACATCATCGTGGTCAACAACATCAAACGGGCGTGGATGTTCTTGTTCGAGAACGGCGGGCATCCTATCGACTGGCAGTATGTGTCCGAATACAATCGGATTCTTGGTGAAGGACTCATACGGGATGCGGGAAAGATAAGAACGAATGATGTGCGCATCGGAGGAACGGACTGGATTCCGGATCTGCCTACCATTGAATCCTCCCATGATGTGATCTTGTCATTATCGAAGTCCGAAAGGTCGGCAGAGGATCAAGCCCTGCTCATGTTCTGCGCCATCACACGCGGACAATGGTTCAACGACGGCAATAAACGTACCGCATTGATGGCAGCGAACCATGTGCTCATCAACGCGGGCATTGGCGTATTCGCCATAAGCCCGTCTCTGAAGCGTGATTTCACTAACAGGCTTCTTCGATATTACGAATCGGACGATCCCGCTCCGTTATGCGCATGGTTGAGAGATTATGCCATTGGCCGGCTGCCGGGAGGGCTCACCTCCGCGGAGTCGCGGAGACTTGAAACCGAACGGATCAAGTCGGGGCGACCTTCCATCGGACTCCCGATACCGAATCCGACTGCCATCACGGAAGACACGGACAATGACGTCCGGTCATCGATGGGCATGTAGAGAAACATGATTGGACCACCGGCCACGAATCCGATATCGGCATGCGGGCCACTGCTCCAATCATATGCCGAGCGGCCGGCAGCAGAATCGGAATGGCCCAAGGAAGCGCCATCGATGGACCCCGACCAACCGATATCGGAGCCAACGCATCGTCCCCGATATCGGACCGGAAAAGAAAAGGACCAGGACCATCCGGACCATGGACCATATGGTCCATGACCTCAAACCCTTGGAATAAAGCCAAAGGCTCAATTGACCCAAATGAGCCGAACCGATATCGGCATGCGGATCACGTGCCGATATATCGGTCCAGAACCGAAATGGTCCCTTATGGACCATTGATCACAGGCCGTGTCCATAAGGCTTGAAAGACAAACCACCAGCCGATATCGGAGCCGGGGCATGACCTTCGATATCGGCTCAAGCCCACGCCAAACCGATAGGCCAGAATTGAGCCGGCGCATCCTGACCCGTATGGTCCAAACTGCGCGAAGAGAGAGCCGAGCCGATATCGAATCCTCGTTCCGGACTTCCCACCCCGGACCAGGATCATCCGGCTCATGATCGGCATGGTCCCGATATCGACGCGGCCATGTTTGCACGTGAGCGCAAAAGCACTTTTCGTACGAAAACAATGATAGGGGAAAACGAACACAGAGAAGAAAGAATTCAAGAAAGAAAAACCAAAACGAAAAAAAGATAGAAGAAAGACCATACAAGAAGAAACAAGAAAAAAGACAACAACAAAAAAGAAGAAAGAACCACAACCAAGGCAAAAAGACAGAAGAAACCAAAACAGACCCCAAAACAAAAACTATAAGCATAAAAAAGAAACCACGCGCGTCTTGCACCCTGCTTCGCGGCTGACGCCTGGAAACGGCGGAATACCGCCGTTTTTAAGGGTGATTTTGATTAACGTCAGGGTTTTGACCCGATATCGTTAATCTAATGACGCACTCCATGTGGTTTGACTATGGGAAAACAATCGAAAAACGCCATTCCGTGTTGCTTGCGTTGCGGAAAGCCTGTTACGGAGATCTGTAGAAAAACGGGCAAGGCCGGTGTCAAGGGTGAATACCGGAAGTGGCATTTGAAATGTGCCGCGAGTAAATGCATGAAGGAAAAAAGGTTGAGTGAGGTTGACGAATGTTTGCGTATCGAGAAGGAACGGGATGATCGTCTGCTGCAGGCGTGGCTCGACCGGCAGGACGCCTTGGAATCTTTGAGTCGTGAGATCGCCGACTACAACGAGATCGCTCCCGGGCATGACAGGGCGGTGGTCGAAATGGTCTATCAGATTACCCGTCAGGCGATATTGATGTTCCAGATCAATCCGATGATCCCCATCGATTACGGGGACGATTTCCGTTGGCTGTCCGCCGAGATCGGTTCGGACGGGATGAATCTGATAGCCGACAGCGTCCACTGGAACGGCGTGAGACGGTGGAACGACGATCCGGACGTGAGTCCGGAAGGCAGAGCGCCACGCACGTTCATGGGACGCATTGACGAACCGGGCGAACAACTCGAGGACGAATACACGGGCGACCTGGACCGCAAGGAGACGACGGTTACCTATCAGACGGCCTTGAAGCATATCTGGCGCGAGGACAACATCGCGGGAGGCCGATGGGCCGACGATCGTGGTCCGTGGACATACAAGTGAGGATCGGTCATGGGAAAGAAGGAAGACCGGCAGCTCATCGGACTGCGCATGCGGGCTTCAGAAATCAAACGCAGACGGCACGAACTGGACGAGAGATACGGGCTGATCGATGGAATATGTCCCATCTGCGGCAAACTGATCCGCAAGCCCAAACGAGGACCGACCGCACGATTCTGCAGCAGGTCGTGCCGCCAGACGTACGCCCAGCGGAAACAGGACGCGATCGATTTCAAAAAGAACAAGTCGGCGGAACTGGCCTTGGACCAGTTGACCAAGCAAGGCAGGGACTATCGGAAAAGGGCCGACGGGAAACGAGAATCCACCCTGAACGCGCACAAGGAAATCAAAAGCGCCAGGAAAACCAGTCGGTTCTCATGCATGTTCCAACTGAAAACCATTCTGAGCTACAAGCCGGAACTCATCGGACAGGCGACGGCGAACGGATACATCGCGAACCTCATGCGCGCTATCGACCAGCACGGCTCGCAGGGTGATGCGGAACGCCTGCTCAGGCATCTCGGATACACGGGGCCGATACCCACCGGAGACAAGTGAACAAACCATGTCAATGAACCTCACCAAACTCAGCAACGCCGAATACCCGCTCCGTGACGCGCGGGAGGCGATCGACGGCGACAACGCGTTGAACCCTGCCGACCCAACGGCATACTATACGGCAACAGGCAACCCGCCAGGCTATTGGATCGGCAAAGGAGCCGAGCTCGTCGGCGGCAAGGTCGGCACCACGGCATCCAGCAAAACCGTGCGCGAGCTCATCAACGAACGACGTAACCCGTCCAACGGCCAATACCTCGGCGACGTGAAACTGGTCGAGGGAGACAACGGCGAAGCTCCGGTCGCCGGATTCGACTTGACCACACGACAGCCGAAAAGCATCAGCATCCTCTGGGCATTCGGCGATAAAGAGACCCGTGACGGAATCGACGAATGCATGCGCAGGGCCACGGAAATGACCATCGAATATTTCGAAAAGGAATACGCGACCACGCGCGCGGGCCAGGGCGGCGTCGCCAGCGTATCGGCCGACGGGGTGGCCGGCTTCGTGTTCGACCATTACGACAGTCGCGACGGCGACCCGCAGCCACACGAGCACGTCGTCCTCAGCAACCGCGTGCGCCGTTCGTCCGACAAGGTCTGGACCGCGTTGGACGGACGGAAGATCTACGCAAGCCTGGTCGAGATCAGCGAAGTGCATGAGAACCTGCTCCAGGACCTGCTCACAGAACGGTTCGGTTGGTCGTGGACCCTCAGACAGGACACCGGCACCAAAGCCGTGGTCAACGAGGTCGAGGGAGTGCCGCAGGAACTCATCGACGCCTTCAGCGGACGTCACGCGGAAATAGCCAAACTGGTCGAAGAGAAAATCAAAGAAGAGGAACGGCAGACAGGCAAGGAAGTCGGTCCGAAACGCAAGGCGCAAATCGATCTCGAAGTGTGGAGGAACACGCGCAAAGCCAAACCGGCAGTCCAACCATCCCTGCAAGCCAAACGCGAACACTGGTACCACAAGCTCGGCGAAGTCGCACCGGATATCCAACTCGACCAGATGATGAAGGACGTGAACTCGCATAAAAGCAGTCTCATGCATGTGGACGCCGAATGCGAGGAAGACGTGGCCAGACTCCTGCTCGGCCAGCTCGCCGACCTCACCCAACTCGCCGGAGGCGGCGAGGAATACCTCGACCGGCAGGCCCAGGCCACAATCCAGGCCACGACCCACGCGCACACCACATGGACCCGCAGCAACGTGAGGGCCGAAGCCCAACGCCTGCTCCGAGGCGTGCGCATAGACCCCAAGCAGCGGATCATCGTCGCGAACAAGATCGCCGACAGGGCGCTCGGCCAATGCGTCAAACTCACACCCGACCGGTACAAGCTGCCGGAAGACATGATGGATGATCTGAGCCTCGCCACGCACCAGGGCCGAAGCGTGTTCGACGACGCGGACCTCGACAAATACACGACCAAGGACGTGCTTCAGGCCGAACAGTACATGATCGAAGGATTCAACAAGACCGCCAATGTCGGCTACGCGCATGGCGAAGGCGAGAAATGGCTCGACCGGTGGAACGAAAGGAAACAAGCCCAAGGCGGCTATCCGCTGGCAGAGGACCAGAAAAAAGCGGCCGCGTACGCGTTGGAGAATCCACGACTGGTCAGCAGCATCATCGGACCGGCCGGCACGGGAAAAACCACGACCATGAAGGCCGTGGCCGAGGCATGGCAGGCACGGTACGGCGCGGGAAGCGTCCTCGGCCTCGCTACCAGCCACAAGGCCGTGGAAGAACTACGCAACAGCATCGGCTGCGACAGCAAGACCATCGCCATGCTGATGGCCCTCAACGATCCGGACCAGATCATGGCCTCCGTGCAGAAGGAAAGCATGCTCCAGCAAAGGTTGAGGAACGCCACCAGCCCGTTGGAACGACTGCTCGCCCGCATCAACATCACTGCCAACCATGTCACGGACTCGTCGAACACGATCAAACCCAACCAGCTGATCATCGTGGACGAGGCCGGCATGGTCGACAGCAGAAACCTGCAATGGATAACCAGGCTCGCAGAAATGCGTGGCGCGAAGGTCCTTCTCACCGGTGATCCGAAACAGCTCGACTCCGTATCCGGCGCGGGCGGCATGCTCGGCTACGCGGACCGGCATGACCAGTGCGCGAGACTGTCAAGCATATGGCGTTTCACCGCCAAAGCGGAGAAATGGGCCAACGATCCGGAAGGAGCCGCGTCCCGCCGCAGGTGGGAAGGTGAACCGGAAGCGACCCTACGGCTACGCGACGGCGGCGACCGGTTGGACGAAGCGAGCGTCAACCAGTGCCGGCAGCTCGTGGACGAATATCTGGCGCATGACCGCATCCACTGGGGCGAGGACGCGGACGTGGAGGAAGACGCGTACCAGATGTGCATCAAATGGCAGTCGATGGGCAAGTCGACATTGCTGATCGCCGGAACGAACGCGCAGGTACGCGACATCAACAAACGGTTCATCCTCGAACGGCGCGCGCAAGGCAAAAGCGAAAGCGACCCGGACAAACTGTTCCAACTGCGCGATGGGCTCGACGTGGGATCCGGAGACCAGATCGTCTGCCGAGACAACATGAAGGACATACACGGCCAGAACGGACGATCGCTCGAAAACGGCATGACGTTCAGGATCATCGCCACCGGCAAGTCCGGCGCACGATGCGTGAACCTCTCCGATAACACCGTCTGGAACATTCCAAAGGAGGTCCTGCGGAAGGCTTGCGAGGCGGGCTACGCTGCCACCGTCCACCGCAGCCAGGGCATGACCGTGGACCGGTGCGCCGCCCTGTTTCCATCTGACTCGAACTCGGCGTGCAATCTGCAGTACGTGGCCGGCACGCGTGGCAAGGAGGAAAACCATTTCCTGTTCGGATGCAAAAGCGAAGAGGACCGTCATATCGACCACATGCTCACCGGCGCGGAAGAAGACCCGAGGAAAATCGCCATGAGCCGCATGCTCGACTCGCTATTGACCCACACGGAGACCATGACCGCGACCGAAACCATGGAACAGGAATACAAGGACCGGTACGATCTGAAACGGCTGCTCCGCGAACACGATTACGCGGCCGGCCTCATCGCCGGCCCCCACCTGCTCGCCATGCTCGGCAAGACGCATGACGCGAGGACCGTGGACAAGATCAAACGCAGTCCAAGCTTCGAATGGCTCCGTGGAGTCTGGTCCCGCGCCTACATGACCGACCCGAAGCGCGCCACCGCCATCATCAGACAAAGCCTTGAGAAGAAGCCACGCAGGCTCACGGCGGAGAAGGCCGAACATGCCGCCATCCACGCGGCACGCGGCATGATGCCCGCGGCCGGCACGGAAACAGGCGGCACGTTCACGCTCGACATGGACGCGCCATCCGACATGATCGAAACGGTCCGGCACATGATGGACGAGACCGGCATCCCATACCATGAGGAACCATCCCTGGACCCCGGCCGCAGCCGGTTCAGCATGGACGAGCGGTACACGCCGGCGGTCAAGGCCATGCTCGACGCGCATATACAGGCCCGGGACGATATCGACCAGTCCATGTTCCCCGAATGGGAAGCGTTGCGCAAAACCGCACGCGGGATCATCAACGACGATCCGGACCTGAAAAAGAAAAACCGGCCCGTGGAACCCGACTGGGCGGCGACCATAGCGGGACGATTGAACGCCAACCTGTTGGACCGGGTCAACGGCAGCGTGCACGACGATTGGGTGGGTGGCATCCTGCCTCCCATACGCTCCCACAAGCATGACGCGGCCCTCGACCTGGTGCGGCAGAACGAACGGCTCATCGAAACCAGGATCGACAGCCTCGAACAGGAAGCGCGCCGAACCAAGCAGGCATGGGTCGGCCAGGTACTCGCCGCGGCCGGGGACTCCGACAAGCGTCTCCTGCGCGACGTCGTCGTCTACCGCGCCATGTGGAGTGTGGAGGACGCCGACAATCCGCTAGGGGAGAGGCCTCCCGCGGAAAGCGGCAGACAGGAACAGCATTGGGCCAACCTCAACGGCCGCATCAACCACACCTTCACCACGGTCAAGACCACGAAAACGCAACGCATGCAGGCATACCAGCCGATACAGGCCCAGCCGCACGTGGAACAGACGACACTGGAAACCGGTCACGAAAGGACAACGACATGGCATGCACCATTCCAGGATTCCTCAAAACCCTCACAGAATGGCTTGTCTCAGTAAGCCGATGGTTCGATGGCTGGGACATCACAATACTGGTGCCGGCGCTCATCATCCTCACGGTGATCGCCGGCGTGGCCGGCCGCGCGGCCACCGGGCCGAGACTCTGGATGCAACTCGTCTGGGGAACGGTGACCGTCATCCTCGGTCTGATCGAAGTCGCCATCATCTGGACCATCATCGCCCGTTACCTGCCGGTCGCGGACATGGGCACGCTCATCCAGAACATGCTACAACGCAAGCCGCTGCTCGTTACCGAGTAAGCGGAGGAACGGTCCCGCTCGAAGAGGCTGTGGGGTTGGAGGAACTCGGAGTGAAGGTTCCAACGCTCACGCTAACCATGGAATAACCTTTTTATGTGTTGCAGCAATATGTGCTGCAACACATAAAAACAGTCCTGATTGAAGAATCAAACCAATCCACACGAATCAGGAAGAACTGTTCGCAGTTCCTCCAATCCAATAGGCGAATAGATTCATTAGACTTTCCCATCGAGTCCAAATCTGCCGGTCTGGATGATTCCGTTTTTCATAACCTCATACTGTTCCGCGAAGCATAGTAATAATGCATTGATATTTTGCGGCATGCGGAGTTCTTTTGGCTCACTTTCCTCGTCTTTGCTAAGAAGTGTGCCACTGTATCCCGCATCGCATTCTGGACGGTCGAGATGCACCGCCATCATCTGGACCATGGGACCGCCGTGCGGACTTTTCCAGTTCCTGCAAAAAGGCTTTCTCGACATGAACGATGATATCGGCTAACAGGGAAGTGCCGGTTGAGGCACTGCTAACCTCTCCCGTTCTTCACGGCGAGCAAGAAGTCTTTTGGGAGAGCCGAAACCGGCGGGGTGGTCTCATTTCCATCCCCCGACCAAGCATTGGGTCGGTGGATTGTCGTTTATGGGACTCCCTAGAATATAAACAATCTAAACATATATAAAACATTATATGCTTCTATAAAGCTCTATAAAACAGTATAGATGAATCATGCTTGAGTCTTTCCGACTTTTGTTGTACCATTTTCTGTACATGTAATTGTCGTTGAAGGAGGATGGCATGGTCACGGCGGTCGCGTACACCAATTTCCGCAAGGATCTGAAATCATATCTACGTCGCGTGAACGATGACGCGGATATGCTTCTGATCACCAACAAGGATCCGAGGGACAACGTGGTGGTGATGAGCGCCGACGATTACGATTCGCTTATGGAGACATTGCGCGTTTACCAGAATCCCGGATTGTTCGATAAAGTCCGCCGTGGCATGGCACAGGTACGCTCAGGTTCCACCGATTCACATGATCTGGTCGGAGAGTGATAATGCTGCGTTGGACTGATGACGCGTGGAACGATTACCTGTATTGGCAGGTTCAGGATAAGAAAACCCTCAAGCGGGTCAACGCGCTGATACGTGATGCGATGCGTTCTCCATTCGCGGGTCTCGGCAAGCCAGAGCCGCTCAAATGGGAACTGCAGGGTGCGTGGAGCCGCCGCATCGATTCCGCAAACCGCCTGGTATACATGGTTGAGGACGGCGACTTGTGCATTCTGTCCGTCCGTGACCACTATTGAGAACGCGGTGGCTCTGGTCTCGGCAAGCTTGGCGTAAGACTCCGCTCGATAAGACTGTGGGGTTGGAGGAACTTGGCATGGAGGTTCCGACGCTCGTGTTGACCATGGACTGATCTTTTTATGTGTTGTGGCAGTGTAATCCACAACACATAAAAAGATCAGTCCACCATATGTTGTCCGCTTTTGCTTGACTTCCTAGTTTAATTGAGTTCGTGAGTTGCTATGCCGGCAGATGTCTCATTATCCACTGATGGATCGGGCTCTGGTAAAGGATCGCTCTGCGTACTTTGGACGGCAAAATAAGAATCTCGCAGGTTTTCCAATTCTATAGGTGAATTGAAAAGAGCCTTTTCCATAAAACGACGAAGAGGAGCCGGATCCTTGAAGTCGGGGTCGAAAGTATTGTCAAGTACAAGAGCGTCTCGGAAATATTGGGCGTTGGACGCGAAAGGCTCATTGCCGATTATGAATCCAAGCTGTCTGAGGTACAGTATCGCGAATACAGCAGTCGTTCGAGTGTTTCCTTCACGGAATGGATGAATTTGCCATACTCCAGAAATGAATCCAAATGCAGAGGAAGCGATTTCATGCCTGCCGATTTGGGGATACTTGGCCTGTCGTCCTTTTTCTTGACCGAAATCATAATCCAGCATCTCTCCAATCAGATGGAAGGGAGCGTAAGAAACTGAATCTCCTTGAAGAACTGGCTCCTTTTTGGTCAGATTGACCTGCCTCCACTGTCCAACCCAATCATTTTTGAATACGCCGTCAAAAAGATGACGATGAATCTGCCTGAGCATCGGGGGAGCGAAGACGAATGATTCAGTCTGGAGGAGGGAACTGATTCTGGTGGATACGATGTCAGCTTCAAAATGCTCCGCCTCTTCACTATCCGCGGAATGGTATTCACGTAGACGATGCTCGACTTCGGCATAGGAGGCTTTTCCCGAAATCTGCTCCTTGGACTGTTCTATAGCGTAGTCTGACGGGGTAAGTCCGTCCGCGGCCTGCAGGCCAAAGCCAATGTCCCAAGCGTTGGAGCGAGTCGCCGGGGTTCCCTCATCGGTTGATACATAATATACGTCTTCAGGCAGCAAACCAGAGTCCTTTCATGCCAGGCAGGTGAAATCGTCTGTCGAACAATTCGAGTATATCCCCAGTATCTAGTGATTATTTGACCCTTCTTTGGTCCGATCATCCTGTTCAATGGCGTGGTAGATATCCACCGCCGTCATGCCCTTGAGCTGCCCGTGAGGCACTTCACCCGCGAAGTCGAACAATGCCGTGAACGGAATGTCGAGGGCGTCGCAGATCAGGATCGCCTCATCGATAGTCATCTTTCGCTCATGGGAGACAAGCCTGCGCAAAATGCTGTATGGCAGGCCGCAATCGGGATGCCTGTCGTGGATCAAGGCCAGAAGTCCGTTTACGCTGATGCGCCTGTCCTTCAGGATTCTCCCTACGTTGTCCATCGCGACGCAGGTGATCGAAAGAGAAGGTGGTGAAGAAGTGCGCATACGGTGATCTACTTCCTTTTCCTGTTCAGATCGTCGAACGACAATCCGATGCCATACTGCCGGTCCGGCACCAGGCGCGCGTCGAACGTCTTGCCCGCCTTCGACTTCAGGCCGGACACTTTCGGACGCTTGCCTTCCAACGTGCGGCGGACCATGCTATCGGTCAGCTTCTTGCCGAACTTCTCCGCGAAGATCTTGTAGCCGCATCCCTCGCTGAGCTTCCAGGCGCCGGTGTCATCCTTCATGCTCTTGTTCGACGAGCATTGCCAGATGCTGCCGGTCTTGACCACGGGTTTGCCGCAACGCGGGCAGGGTCCGAACGACTCACGTTCGCCGGCCTGCTGCGCCAACTGTCGCAGGCTGTCGCGCTGGGTCATCTCCATGACACGGCCGGGCATCGCCGCGCATGCCGTGCGGATCTCGTTCAGGAAGGACGTCTCGTCGCCCCTGCCATGTTCGATGTCGGCAAGGCTTTGCTCCCATTGCGCGGTGAGCTTCACATCCTTCAACTCGTCTACGGCGACGCCGACGAGCATCCGTCCGGCAGTGGTGCTGCGTATCTGCTTGCCCTTACGCTGCAGGTAGCCGCTTTTGATCAGGCTCTCGAGGATGCTGGCGCGGGTCGCGGGCGTGCCGATGCCTCCCGAATGGCTCGTGTCGTCATCCAAGGCGGCTTTCAGATCGCTGTCCGCGACGAAACGGCTCGCATGCTCCATGGCGGACAGCAGTGTGGCCTCCGTGAACGGTTTCGGCGGTGCGGACACGCCCTCGGCGAGGGAAGGTGAGCCGGACTGGGAGAGAGGACCCTTCCCGAGGGAGTCCGGTATCCGATTCGCGGGCTTTTTCTCCGCATCGTCCTTTCGCGACGTGCCCTCGATGGCGGTCCAACCCGCATCGACGGTAACGTCGCTCGACGCGGACAGCGGAACCCGTTCCGTGGAACCATCGGCATGACGTTCATCCAATGCCGCATCGACCTTCACCGTGTCGTGGACACGGTCCGTGGCGCAGGCGGCCCACATGCGCGTCAGGATCACGGTCATGACCTTGCGTTCCATGTCCGTCAGGTCATGCTGGAACACGTCGTAGGTGAGACGCCGCGTCGGAAGGATCGCGGTATGACCTTGGACCTTGTCGTCCGCGACGCACCGCATCGGATCGAAGCCGCCGGCGGAATACAGGTCGTGGATCGCGTCGACGGGCTTCTGATCCAGGAAACCCAACGCGTATTTCGGCTGCAGCAGTTCCTTCAACCCGTCCACGTCATCATGGGTGACGTATTTGGAATCGGTGCGGGGATAGGTCGCTACCTTCATCTCGTACAAGTGCTGCAGACAGTCCAGCGTCTGCTCGGCGGTCAGCCCGTGCCGGTCGCTCATGGCCTTCTGCAATCCGGTCAGGTCGAACAGGGTCGGCGGCTTCGCATGCTCGCGACGCCGTTTCACCTCCAGAACATCGACGGCCAGTCCCTTGGCGTCGGCCAGCACGCGGTCGGCCGACGCCCGGTCCTCGATCTTCCCGCTTTCAAGCGTCCACCCGTCCATCGGCACGATGAGTCGCCAGAACGGAGTCGGCTTGTGTGATTCGATGGCGAGATCACGTTGGACGATCATGTTCAACGTGGGTGTGCGCACGCGTCCGAGCGACAGACTGCGATGCCAGGCGAGCGTATGGGCGCGTGACGCGTTCATGCCGACCAGCCAGTCGGCTTTCGCCCTGGCGTCCGCCGCGTCGGCCAGACCATCGTAATCGGATTCCGGACGCATCCTTTTCCACGCGTCGCGGATCGCCTGCTCGTCCAATGACGCGACCCACAGGCGCAGGGACGGTTTGGAGACCTTCGAGGCCATGAGGATACGTCGGAATATGGCCTCGCCCTCACGGTCCGGATCGCACGCGTTGACCAGTTCGGTCACCTTGTCGGAACGAAGCAGTTCGGAGAGGGAACGGTATCGTTGCACCGCGCCCTTCGTGCCGCTCAAACGCCAACGCCATGACTTCGGATCGATGGGAAGGGACTCCATCGTCCACTTACGCGCTGACCAAGGCATGTCCGTGTATTCCTCCGGATCCGACAATTCCACCAGATGGCCCTGCGCCCATGAGATGAGCGCCCCTCCGGCCGAAACATACCCATCGCCCTGCCGCACATCGCCCAACGCCTGCGCGATGGCGAAAGCCACGGAACGTTTCTCGGCGATCACAAGACGCAATTCAATTCCTTCCCGATATCGAATGGTGCGTCTCTTCCACACGCATCCCAACCGATATCGGTTTTTCATCCTCGAAAAAAATATCGGCGGCGAAAAAACCGGGGGCATGTGGACAGGAGGAAGACGGGAAGCCCCGTCGGAAAGGAAACCATCATGGTCGACGTAACCCAACGGTCGGAACTGTCCTTCATGAACCATGACGCTCTCTCGCACGCCATCGAAAACATCCTCGACCGGCATGAGGAGATCCAGGACTGGACCATCCTCTACACGCAACGGGAACTCGGCATGAGATATCCGGGCATCGACTTCTCCACCGCGTCCACGCTCGCGAAGATCGCCACCGATCCCGGACTGTCCAAGGAATTCGACCAATCACTCACCGCCGACGCCATCGAACGCATGCGGGCCGTCCCGCTGCCGGACCGTCCGGAACAACGGTCGGACGCTGGGCTTCCCATGCCGGATCCCGGCATCGACCCGAACTCCGGCAACGGTCCCATGGGTCCCGGAATCGGAATGTGACGGAAAGGAGACGAACATGGACAACCCGACCTTGGAACGGATGGAAGCATGGCGCGACCAGGCGACCGAACGGTTATCGCTCTTCGCGCGAAGCAACGCCATCGAAGAGCCGATCGGAATCGGCGAGGAATGCTATCAGCTCGGAGAGGACTGCTACAAGCCCGACGGGTACGACCAATTCCGCTGGGTCACCGAAGACCAGTTCGACTCGGTCCTCCCACCGGGAATCGAACACGACCGGTACATCGCCATGACGAACATGACCGGCTTCGACGACGTGGCCAAGGAATGGTCCGCGAACTGGAACGACCCCGGATACTGGCATGATGCCGCGGCCGATGCCTTATGGTCCAGCAACGACGGCGCCTATTGGACCACCCGCGACGAAGACCCGTCGGACGCCGTCATGGCGCGCGCCACCGCCGCATCGCAGATCGCCCTTGAACTGGACGCCGATAATCTCATCGAACGCACGCCGGAGAACATCGGACTGCTGCACGACATCGTCGATACCGTCCATGACATGGACGGTGAAAGCGACCTCGGATACTACCGCGCCTACCCGTCCGAAACCGACCGCGAAACCGTCGGAGAGCATCTCACCGATGGCGAGATCGCGGAGAAAACCATGTACGGCGGATGGAACCCCGACAGGGACCGGTATCTGAGGGTCAACAAGGACGGCGACTGGGTAGGCATGGACCAGACCACCGCGGACCGGCTCGTATGGGACAACCGCACGCCGATCCTGAAAAGCGTCGGCGCATACGCGGACGACATGCCGGCCGACCTCACTGACCGCGTCTGCGTAATGGACGAACGATCCTCCGCCGCACGCGTGAAAGCGCCGGACCCGTGGACCGGCGTCGACTTGGACGCCTTGTTCCAAGCCAGCGGGCCGACCATTCCCGATCCGGATCCCGGCATCGACCCGAACTCCGGCAACGGTCCCATGGGTCCCGGAATCGGAATGTGAGAACCAACCATGTCATCCATCGATATGGAACGGTTCCGCGAGGACATCAACCGGTATCGGAACAAAACCGGCATGCCTTGGGCCGCATTGGCCGAAAAAGCAGGCGTGAGCCCGGCGATGTTCACCCGCATCAAAAAAGGCTCGGCCGTCACCCTCGAGGCATTCGCGCAACTGTGCTCCTCATTCCAACTCAATCCCATCGACTACATGCCGGAACTCCAAACAAAACCAACGAAGGAACAACCAATGGAAGACGTGAAAAGACTCAGCATCGACGGCAAGGACTTCACCATCGAGGACGTGGAACTGCGGTCCGGCCCGGCCTGGGCGAACGGTCCGAGACGCGCCGACGCGGAACTGCCCGACGGGCAGGTCCTCGGCAGCATCGTGGCATCGGACGGCGAATGGCTCTGGCGTCTCGCCGGAGAGAAATGGAACCATACGGAACCGGCCGAAGGCCCCATCGCCGAATACATCGGCCATGAACCGAACCGCCTCTCGGCCATCAGAAGCCTATTGCAGGCCATCGATGACCGGTATTCCACCACAGCGGCCGACGACCCATGGGCATCCATGCCGGATGCTCCCTCCACCACCATGCCGGATGCCGTCAGCCAGACCCAACCGGCACAGGTCGGGGATCCCTGGGCTTCGGCCTTCCCGGACGCGAACGCCCTGCCCGACCCGGATCCAGGCATCGACCAAGGCGCCATGCCAGCCACCGGACCCGGGATCGGAATGTGAAAGGAGACGGACATCATGCGTGACGACAAGACCGGAACGGACGAGGAACTGAACACACCCGACACGGCGAGAACCATTCCAACACGAAGGAGGAAGGAACCCGAGCCTCCGGCGACGGACGAGTGGCGTCCACCCGCATCGCTGAACCCCTGGGCGCGCGCGTTCGACGGCGACAGCCTGCCGGACGAACCGTACATGGGAAGCAACAAAAAACCGAAACAACTCTCCGACATGCTCCCGTACCCGAATCCGGCATCGGCCGACACGGCGGACGACAAGCCACGCCCCACATTGGAAGGCATGCGGTGAGCCGAATGGAAGGAACAGCCACAATGATCGACGAAAACACCAGCCGGCAGGTCGAAGAACTCTACCGTTCCGACGATTGGGCCGAATTGCGTTGGGCGCGCGAACATTCCACCCCACAGCAGATCGCACGGCATCTGCTCGACCCGCAATGGCGGAACCGCGACTACAACGCGTTGGACGAACTCGTGGAAATGACCCACGATGCGGACCTTTCCAGCCTCGACGAGGACGATCTGGAAACCCTCGCGGCCAGCGGACTGCCGGAACTCCGCCAGGCGATCATCCGCTATGCCGGCACGCCGGCACGTCTGCTCGAGGACATGGCCCGCACCGAAAGCAACACGAGACTGCTGCAAATGCTCGTCGAATCAGGCAAACTCAGCCAGAACGCCATCGACCTGTGCTGCTGGAACCAGACGGACAGCCGACTGGCGGCAAGCATGCTGACGAAAGCCTCGGACGACCTGCTCCACCGTCTCAGCGGCCGCGACTGGTGGCCATCCAGGAAGAACGCCGTCGAATCCGGCAGGCTCGACCGCGCGCGCCTGTCCGACATGATCAAAACGGAGAACCACCCGGACGTGGTCTCCGCCCTGATCGGCACAGGCGAATTCGACATGGACAGCGAAGCCGAAGCCATCAGACGGGTCATCACCTCACCCGGGCTTCTCACGACATACACCAATCCGATGAACCGCAGATACAGCCTCGACCTGCCCCGGCGGGAAGTCGTCCGACAGGCCGCGAGAACCATGCTGGAGCACGCTCCCGTGGGAATGATCCTCAGCATGCCCGACGACGATGATGAGAACTGGCGCACGCTCATCGACACGGCGGCGACGGAATACGCCGGGGAACTCGGCAAGGACATGCTTGGCCTCATCGCCCAGTCGGAAGGCAACACCCAGGCACGGACCATCCTCGCCGGACGGGGATTTCCGAAAGCCGCGGCATCCAACGCGGAACGGACCCTGGCGGCATCTCCCGGAGCGGACGGAACCTACGGGTTCAACCTGCGGCTGCTCGGACGCCTCAAGGACGACGTCGACTATTTCCTCGGCCCATCACATGCGGATAAATACCTATGGGCCGGCAGCGTGGACGCGCAGATCGCGAAACTCCGCGAGATCGACGGGACAATCAGGCCGGAAGACCGTCCCGAATGGTTCACCACGGAGTGGATCGACCAAGCCGAACGGGAGATGAAAGACCCGTCCGACAATACGGGAACAGCCCTTGACGCCGCATTGTCAGGCCAATACGCGGCGTTCGAGAATGCGGTCATCGGCTACATCGACGCGCACGACACGGACGCGGGAACCAGCGAGAACGGCGCGAGCCAGTTCGCCGGATACGAGGTGGCCGCACGCGACGCGAACGGAACGCCCATGGCCTACCGGCTCGACTGGTTCGACGATGAAGGCATGGTCCACGAGGGGTCGGAGGCCACGGAAACGGAACTCAGGAGTCTCCGCGAAGGCATCTTCGACAGTCCGGACTCATGGGACTCCTTCAACACGGCGACGGACACGCCCGATACGACCGCCGCCGATACTTCCGGAACGGCCGGCACGAAGCCCGGACATGAGACGGGCCACGGTCCGCAGATCGTCTTCACGTCACTGGCCGGCGGACATGGCATGCCGGAAGGAACGGTGGAACTGCTGTCCGACGCCGCCGCCCGACAGGTCTCGGACATCCTCGACGCCGGAGGAACCAGTGGAGGACGGCCGGAACGGGCAGCCGGACAAGACCGGGAACGGCGCCGCGAGAACATCGACAGACTGCTGGACGTACTGCCCGTCACCATGGTCACGAAGGACGGAGCGCACCAGGTGGACGCCGACGAGGTCATGAGGGTGGCCGACCGCTTCACGGAAAACGACGTCCATGAGACCGACGGACCGTCCTCCGGCAGCGAACCGGACCATGATGCAGACGCTCCGGGAAAGGAATTCGACTGGAATCGTGTGGAGGGAATGGACGACAACGTCCGGGCCTGGTATGGGACGGCCTATCCGGACGATCCGTCGGGGGAACGCATCGACCCGCACGCCACCTTCGCACGGCTCGTCGAATCGTTCCCCTCAGATGACGGGCATGATTTCTATGCCGTGTCCGGCGTGACGGATTCCACCGTGCGCGAACGCGTGTTCGGGGAACTGTCCAAGCGTCTCAACTGCGAATATTCGGACATCCATGACGCGTGGACGCGCCACACCAACCTTGATCCGGACCTGTTGGGAGACAAGAGCGCGCGCATGCGCCGTGAAGTTTCGGACATGATCGGCGACGGTCCCGCAGCCTTCGCCCTGGCCGACTCCATCGCGGACCATGTCGCCTCCGACTGGCGTGCGATGACCGTCATCCGTGAAGCGGACAGGATGAACGCCATCGACGGCACGGATTTCCGCAAGGGCATCAAGGACGCCATCTCACGTCATCCCGGGAACGACCGTCTGCTCGAAAACGACGGATTCGCCGGGCTCGTCTACGACATGGTCAAGGACGGACGCAGGTTCGCCACGGACGCTCCGGCCGTCCACGAAGCCGACGTGGACGGAGCCCCGAACATCGGGGAGGAAGACATCAACGTGGCCGATTCCGAACGGAAAGGCGACGGTGTAGTCCCGGGGGCGGAGGAAACCGCGGAAAAAATCAGAATGTTCAGAATCACGGTGGGAGACAACGTCATCAACCATCTGCGTAGCCGCGGGGCCGATGACGCGGCCATTGCGGCCATAGCCGACTCGTACGACCTCAACCGGAGGAACGGCATGGGACGAAGAGAGGCGCGCATGGCCGCGGAACGCGAGCACGGATACGGAGCGACGCCGTCCGTGACGAAATCCGCCGAGGATGCCGTGGATGAGGAACATCTTCCTCACGCGTCGAATGAGCGCGCCGCTTCCGATCCGGCCGTCCGGCCGGAGGACGGGCCCTCCGGAGATATGGATGCGGCGGCGCGAACGGACGCGTCGGAGCCGGAACGCGCGGAGGACGCGCCGTCTTCCGGTATGGAGGCCGGAACGGTTTCCACGCCGGAGCTCATAGCCAAAAAGATCGAGCTGTTCGGCATCAAGGTAGGCCGGTTCGAGGTCGCCCAGCTCATCCGACGTGGAGCCGGACCCGAAGCGATCGCGGACATAGCCGACTCGTACGATCTCAACCTGCGGAACGGCATGGAAAGCGGGGAGGCCCGACTGGCCGCGGAACGCGAGCACGGATACGCGCCGGACAGGACGGTGGCGGATGCGACGCGGTCCGAAGACGTGGACGATGAGCCGGATATCGACTTCGGTTCCCCCGAACGGGAGCTCGCCGCCCAGATCGTCATGCAGGAGGGCGGCACTCGGCAGGAGGTCCGCGAGCAGTTCACCGACGATGATCTCGACCGGATCGCGCGCGATGAGGCCGACGCCGGCGTGGTAATGTCCGATGGCGACGAGGTGGAGGACGTCTTGGACGGTCCGGAAACCTCACGGCCCGTGGTCGCGGCCACCATCGAGGCCGAACAGCTCGCCTTCGACTTCGACATGCCGGAAGAAATTGACAATCCCCATATTGGGGGGCAAAATAATTGGGAAACGAAATTAGACAATGTGTCTAATTCGCGCGCTTCCCACGAAACGGAAGAAAACGATGCGAGGAAGGAGACGACCCGAAATGACGAACATCACGCATTGCCCGTACACCGGGATCAAGAAGATGAGGTACCTGTTCATGGCGGAGCACATGCCGGAACAGCTCAAGGAGCTCCAACGCCAGGGGATGCCGGCGATGGACGCCTACATGGACGAGATGATGAAGAGGTTCGGCCGCGTGAGGACCGAGTACATCAACCATTGGGACAAGACGCACCAACACCTCAAGAAGCCGGGCAACTGGGATCCGTGGCTCAAGGGACTCAAGATGGCGGAACTGGAAAGCGAGGAAGTGGCCATCAGGGAAGTGGTCGAAGCCCTCTGAGGGGAACCGACCGCGGACTGCTCGACCCGGACCGGCAGACCGCGGGATCCAATCTCGAACGCGCGAGGGCGAACGTCCACGCCATCGAGGTGCTGCGCGACCTCGACGAAAGCGGCAGAGAACCCACCGACGACGACATCCGCGCCCTCGCCGCGTACGCGGGCTGGGGCGGAGCCCAGGAGGCGTTTCAGGAGGACACCACCAGCCAGCCGTGGCTTGAGGTCAACGGCCGGCTGCGCGAACTGCTCAGCGACGAGGAATACGCCGACGCGCGCAGCAGCACGCTCACCGCGTTCTACACTCCACGGCCGGTGATCGACGCGATCTGGAACACGTTGGGCAAGGCCGGGTTCGGCCGGGATCCGAAGCATCCCGACATGGTCCTGGAACCCGGCTGCGGAACGGGCAACTTCATCCGCTCCACTCCGGCGGGCTCATCCTACGGGTTCACCGGCATCGAGGCCGACCCGATCAGCGCCGGCATCGCACGCTACCTGTGCCCGGACGACGACATCATCGCCAACAGGATGGAACGGACCGGACTGCCCGAGAGCGCGTTCGACCTCGCCGTCGGCAACGTGCCGTACAGCGACGCGATCCGCATCGACAACACCGTCATCCACGACTGGTTCATCCGGCACAGTCTCGACACGGTGCGTCCGGGAGGCCTCGTCGCCGTGCTCACCAGCCGGTACACGCTCGACAAGAACACGACGGGCATGCGCCGCGAACTGGCCCGCAAGGCCGAACTCGTAGCCGCATGCCGTCTGCCCAGGGAGACGTTCGGCCGCCAGGCCGGCACCGAGGTGGTCTCCGACATCCTCGTTCTGCGCAAACGCGACGAGCCTTTGGCGGACGTGGACGCCGCATGGGTGGACGCCGTCGAATTCAGCCAGGGCGTCAACGCCAACAGGCTGTTCGTGGAGCACCCCGAATACGTGGCGGGCACCATGACCGTCGGATCGGGACCGTTCGGCCCGCAGATCGACGTCACCGGCACCAACGACATCGGCCGATTGGGCGAAAACGTCGAACGCATCCTCACCGGCCAGCTCGAAGCCTACGGCATCGGCCTGCACGACAGGCTCGGCGAACGCGCCAACGAGCCCATCGTCGTCCCCGACGCGACCAGGCAGACGGCCATGCGGTACACGGTCGACGAGAACGGCCACATCTGGTACGGCAACATGTACGGGCAGGTCGTGCCCGCGCACTCCCGCGTCAGGAACGGCGGCGACGAGCGCATGGCCGCCATGCTGCGCCTGCGCGACCGGACCGAACGGCTGCTCTCCAGCGAACGCGACCCGGAGACCGACGACGAGACCGTGGCCCAAGGCATCAGGGACCTCGACCAGGCGTACGACCGGTTCGTCGAATCCTACGGCCGGCTCAACTCCAAAGAGAACCTGCGCGTGTTCGACCCGAACGCCACGGACGCGAGCCTGAACCAGCTGTACGCGTTGGAGAAGACCAACGCCGACGGGTTCGAAGCCAAGGGAGACACGCTCTCCAAAAGGGTCGTCACGCCGACACCGCCCATGCCCGACCATGTGGACGAGCCCGTGGAGGCGCTGTCCATCAGCCTCGACCGCATGGGGCACGTGGACCTCGACCTGATAGGCCGGCTGCTCGGCACGCGGGACACGGCCGAAACGTCCGAACGTCTCGGCGACCTCATCGTGGCAGGCCCGGACAGCGGCGAACCGGTGCCCGCCGACGAGTATCTGTCGGGAGACGTGGGCGGCAAGATCGACCATGTGGAGCGGCTGCTGCGGGACCTGGCCGGCCGGCCGGAACACGACCGGACCAATGACTGGCTCGCCCAGAACGGACTCGACGACGGTTCCCTGGAACCCGCCGTATCCGCGGAACAGGCCGTGCGGGAACTCCGCCAGTCGGGAGCATGGCAGAGCGCCACCGACCCTCTCCACACGACCAAGGCCATGGTGGAGGAAGCATGGTTCGCCGACGTGTCCGACGCCCACAACGGCCAGAAAATGGCGATGGCCTCCAAGTTCATCGACGACTGCAAGCCGGGAGTCGAACTGCTCGCCAAAAACTGGGACGCGGACAATCCCCAAGGGAACGCCTTGTTCGGAAGCGTCTTCGAGCAAGGCTGGTCGGGAGACGGCAACGGCATCGCCAACAGCACCATGCGCATGCTGTACAAGGCCGTGACCGCCGACCCGGAAGCCATCGACGACCGTGTCGTGGCGACGATCCTCAACACCCGCGACTTCCGATGGGGCGACGCGAAGGAGACCCTGCAAAAAATCACCGATCCAAGCCTGTGGAAGGTGGAGGATCTTGGCTACCGCAGGGAATCCAGATGCGACCTGCTCGCGATGGCCCGCGAGCTCCGCTCGCATCCGGAGATCTGCGAATACCTGTACTCCATGGACGTCGCACGCCTGAAAAGCCCATCCCATCACGGACGATACGACGAATACCGCCCGCTGAGTTCCATGGTCAGCGTCGAAGGACTCGGACAATGGCACGAACGCAGGAACGAATGGATGGAGGCCCATCCGGCGCAGGAACCCGATCCGGAACGCCTGATGGAACTGAGGAACCTGGAATCCAGGCTCAGGAAGTCGCTTCCCGACAGGCTCACCCACGATGAGATCACCGCGAAACTCGGCTCGTCATGGATTCCGGCCGGCGTGATCCGCGATTTCATGATCGACACGTTCAAGATCAGGCAACGGCCCGACATCACCGAAGGCGGCCTGCGCAGCCTTTCCGTCAGCCACGACGAGACCACCGGCAACTGGCAGGTCAAATCGTCCCTCAGTCCGAAACTCGACGAGACCACCATCCAGGAATACGGCCTGGGCACCGGTCCGGGACGCAACCCGTTCGAGATCGTCGCGGGAGCTCTCAACTCCACGACCAGCAACCTCACCAAACCGGATCCGAACGATCCGACCGGGAAGAGGAAGGTCAGGGACCCGCAGGCCACGGCCATGCTCTACCAGAAACGCCACGCCGTCGAACAGGCATTCACCGAATGGGTGTGGAACGACCCGGACCGCACGCGCATGCTTGAGAACGTGTACAACCAGCGGTTCAACCGAATCCGTCCACGCGAATACGACGGCTCCTATCTCACGTTCCCCGGCATCAGCAGCGACATCGACCTGTACGGCCACCAGCGCAAAGCCGTCGCGAGGATCCTGCAATCCGAGGAAGGCACACTCATCGCCCACGTCGTGGGCGCCGGCAAGACGTTCACCGGCGTGGCCGCATGCCATGAGGCGAAACGTCTCGGCAAGGCCACCAAGCCCATGATCGTCGTGCCGAACCATCTGACCGAACAGTGGGCCAAGGACTTCCTCACGCTCTACCCGGACGCGAACATACTCTCCATGACCGAGGCGGACGGCGCCGGCAAGGGCGCGGCACGCTTCTGGGCAAAGGTCGCCGGCGGCGACTGGGACGCGGTCATCGTCCGTCAGGACACGTTCCAACGCATGCACGTCAGTCCCGAACGCCGGCAACGGTACTTCGACCGGCGCAAGAGCGAAATGCTCAAAAGCATCGAGACCGCGAAGACGGACGGCAACGACTTCTCCGCCAAAAAGCTGAAGGACGAGATCGGCAAGATGGAGAAGAACCTGAGCAAGACCGTCAAACAGAACGAGAAGGACCGCGCGCGCGTCGACGGCAAGCTCAGCACGCTCCGTGGCGGCGAGAACAACAAGGACTGGATCGACTTCGAGGACCTTGGCGTGGACATGCTGTTCGTGGACGAGGCCCACCAGTTCAAGAACCTCGCCATCGCGACCACGATCAGCGTGCCCGGCGTGGACGTGTCGGCCGCTCAGAAATGCGAGGACCTGTTCGACAAGTGCGAATACCTGCGCGATCAGGGCAGGGGAGCGAACATCGTGTTCGCGACCGGCACGCCCGTGTCCAATTCCATGGCCGAACTGTACAACATGCAACGCTATCTAGCCCCAGGCCTGCTCAAGGCCCAGGGCGTGGAGGCGTTCACCAGCTGGGCCAACACGTACGGCAGCATCGTCGAAAGCGTCGAGGTCAAGCCGGAGGGAAGCGGATACCAGATCAAACAGCGTTTCTCGAAGTTCCATAACCTGCCGGAGCTCATGAGCACGTTCCACAACTACGCGGACCTGCTGACCGCCGACCAGCTCGACCTCGACGTGCCGGACTGCGACGTCATCCCCGTCGCGGTCGAACCGACCGAATCGCAGAAAAAAGCCGTCGAAGAACTCGTGCAGCGCGCCGAAGTCGTCAGGGACGGCGGTGTCGACCCGTCCGACGACAACATGCTCAACATCACGAACGACGGCAGGAAGGTCAGCCTCGACCCGAAGCTGCTCGACGTGTCCGACCCGGACGCCAAGCCGATGGAACACGGCAAGGTGCAGGTCTGCGCGGAGAACATCTACAGGATCTGGAAGGAGCATGCGGCCGACAAGGCCACGCAGCTCGTGTTCTGCGACTCGTCGACCACGGCGTCCGGAAAGTGGAACATCCAATCCGATCTGAAACGCCGTATCATGGAACAGGGCATCCCCGAGGACGAGATCATGTTCGCAGCCCAGGAGAAGGACCCGCAGAAGAAGCAGGCCCTGTTCGACAAGGTCCGCAAGGGCGAGGTGCGTGTGCTCATCGGCTCCACCGGAACGTTGGGCACCGGCACGAACGTGCAGGACAGGCTCTTCGCCATCCACGACCTCGACTGTCCGTGGAAGCCGGCCGAACTCGAACAGCGTCAAGGCCGTGTCCGCAGGCAGGGCAACATGTTCGACAAGGTGGAGGACTACCGGTACGTGACCGTCGGCACATTCGACAGCTACATGTTCCAGACCGTGGAACGCAAGGCCGGGTTCATCAGCCAGATCATGAACTCCGATTCGCCCGCCCGCGAGGCGTCCGACGTGGACGACACCGTGTTGAACCTCGCGCAGATGAAGGCCCTCGCCACTGGAGACCCGAAGATCGCAGAACGCATGGAGGCCGAGAACAGGCTCACCCAGCTGACGTTGCTTAAACGAGCACACGCGGCGCAGCAGAAGTCCATCCGATTCAAGATCGACATGCAATTGCAGCCGACCGTGGACAGTCTCGAAGTCCAGCACGCCGAAGCCGTCGACGACGAGCCGGCATTCCGGAAGGCGGCGGCATTGCGCGAAGAGTACAGGGAACGCGGCGCATGCGGCCTCGACCTCGGCAACGGCCCCATCACCGACCGGAAGCAGGCCATCCACGATCTCACCAGCATCGCCAGAAGGCTCGGACACGGACAGACGGTGGAGGCCGGCGAGTACTGCGGCATGACCGTCGTCATAGAGAACCGCGACATGAGGGTCAAAGGTCTCAACGCGTTCCATCCGGTCGTCGGTCTGAAAGACAGGCACGTCCACTGGTCCGGCAACGGCATGCCCGACATCAACAATAGCGCCGACAACGTCATCAACCAGCTCGGCAGAATCATCTCCGGCAACACCGATACCGCGCAAAGTCTTGGCGTAAGACTCGAAAACGCCAAGGCGGATCTGGACAACGCGTGGACCGCGTTGTCCAGGCCGTGGAGCGGACAGAAGGAATACGACGAACTCACCGACAGGATCGCCAAAATGGACATGGAGATCAAGGGGCGGCCCGCCCAACAGCAGGACGACATGGAAGACGGCATGCAGGCGGACCTAGCCGAGGCCACGTTCCGCTCCAACGGCCAGGAAGGCGCTCAAACCGCGGACGACCCGTCATACCCGTCATACCCGTCCGATTTTCCCGCCATGGACATGGACGAACCGGAAATTCCGGTCCCGGACCCCTGCGTAGACCCCGGCAGCGGCATGCAGGACGGGCCGGGCCTCGGCATGTGACCTCGTCGATGAGACCGAAGGCGTGAGGAAGAGAAACGGGTCGGAAGGGATTGACGCTCCCTTCCGACCCGTTTTCCGATATCGGCGGACCAGCACGTGAACCGGATGGAACGACACAAGAAAGGACTCCACCGATGTCCGAAACGGAGCAGGTAAGAACGGAAATAGAAGACATCCGAGCCCGTTCCGACGATCTTGCGGATGTCTTCGACGGGGTTTCAGAGGGCGTGCCGATGGTCGGAAACGTGGGAAAGACGCGTAGCGAAAACGAGGTGTTCATTCCGGACACGCTGCATTGCACCGTTCTGGTGAAAACCACGGACGCCACGTATATGGGCAGGACATTCAAACGGATCTACCGGCTTGGCGTCAATTCTGCGGAAGCTCCCCTCAAGAAAAGGGAGGCGTTGGATTTTTCCGACTGTTCGCCGGACAATCCCGTACCGGGCCATATCGTCGACTCCATCGGTCCGGTCGCGCAGGCCAACGGTCCCGACGGTCTGGAATTC
>ERZ1673702.1203-NODE-1203-length-29378-cov-7.138697_pt1 | contig 29378 bp, 26 predicted proteins | sample MGYA00580232_ERZ1673702 | MGnify/ENA primary metagenome ERZ1673702 (study PRJEB41218, sample SAMN15661792) | gut metagenome | host: Homo sapiens | place: Canada: London | collected 2015-08-20/2019-03-30 | study: EMG produced TPA metagenomics assembly of... | reverse complement strand
AAAAAAGCGCTAAAGGGGTGTGGGGGAAAACAAGAGTTTTCCCCCACAAGCAACACGTCGTCTTTATTGAGCCTTTCCTCCGAAACAGTCCGGTGGACTGTTTCGGAAGCACACTACACATCTAAATTCTAGTTTATCACCACCCCACTCCCCATAATCCACCACAAAAAAGCTCCCCCCGGTCACCCGAGGGGAGCTTCTATGCACTTAAAGAGCAGAAATTACTTGAGCTCTGCGAAGTACTTGATGGTTCTAACCATCTGAGAGGTGTAGGAGTTCTCGTTATCATACCAAGAAACAACCTGAACCTCATAGAGATCGTCAGCGATCTTAGCTACCATAGTCTGTGTAGCGTCGAACAGGGAGCCGAATCTCATACCGATAACATCGGAAGAAACGATCTGATCCTCGTTGTAGCCGAAGGACTCGGAAGCAGCAGCCTTCATAGCAGCGTTGATGCCTTCCTTGGTAACGTCTGCGCCCTTAACAACAGCGGTAAGGATAGTGGTGGAACCTGTGGGAACAGGAACACGCTGTGCAGAACCGATGAGCTTGCCGTTGAGCTCGGGGATAACCAGACCGATTGCCTTAGCAGCACCGGTGGAGTTCGGAACGATGTTAGCTGCGCCAGCTCTTGCTCTTCTCAGGTCGCCCTTTCTGTGAGGACCATCGAGGATCATCTGGTCGCCGGTGTAAGCGTGGATCGTGCTCATGATACCGGACTGGATAGGAGCATAATCGTTCAGTGCCTTAGCCATAGGAGCGAGGCAGTTAGTGGTGCAGGAAGCAGCGGAAATGATCTTGTCGTCAGCGGACAGGGTCTTCTCGTTAACGGAGAAAACGATGGTCTTGAGATCGTTGCCTGCCGGAGCAGAGATAACTACCTTCTTAGCGCCTGCGTCGATGTGAGCCTGGGACTTGTCCTTGGAGCAGTAGAAACCTGTGCACTCGAGAACAACGTCAACGCCGATCTTGCCCCAAGGAAGATCCTTAGCGTCCTTCTCAGCGTAGATGGTCAGGGTCTTGCCGTCAACAGTGATGGTACCCTTCTCATCATCAGCGGTAACGGTGTGAAGATTCTCACCGATCTTGCCGCAGTAGCCGCCCTGAGCGGTATCGTACTTGAGGAGCTGAGCAAGCATAGAGGGCTTGGTCAGGTCGTTGATAGCTACTACATCGTAGCCCTTAGCGCCGAACATCTGTCTGAATGCGAGGCGTCCGATACGGCCAAAGCCGTTAATTGCAACTTTAACATCTGCCATTGGAATATTCCTCCTGAGAAATAATTATTTGCTCCGACTGGCGAAGCAGCAGACACACCCAAACGGGTATATCATTACATATTTATTATACTAAAAATCTGTAATTTTATCAAGATGTTTGAGGAAAATTAATCGCAGACTTTCATAAAAAAATGCCAAGTTTTTTTGTGCATTTCGCCGAAACAGCAGACCAAATCACCCGCAAAAACGTTCAATCGGAGCCGTGGAACTTCTTCACGAACCATATCGAGTTCATATCCGCCACGGAGAATTCCCGGTGGTTCAGGTACTCCAGGCAGCCCGCTGGAGTGGTGAACTCGAACCGCAGCTTGTAGGAGTACAGCGCCTGCACGTCGTAGCCGAGCGCCTTGTTGAGCTTGTTGCTTCCGTACTTCCCGTCGCCGAGGAGCGGATGCCCCACATGCGCGAAATGCGCGCGTATCTGGTGAGTCCGCCCGGTCAGCAGGTCGACCTCCAGCAGCGAGTTCCCGCCCCGGGTCTCGAGCACGCGGTACTTCGTGAGTATCGTGCGGTTCTGCGGGGTCTTGCGGTCGGAGACGATCACGCGGTTCTCGTCGGACAGCTTCTCAAGGTAGGCGGTCAGCGTGTCGGCGCGCTTCGGAAGCTCCCCCTGCACAACGCAGAGGTACAGCTTGACAAGCTCCCTGTCGCGTATTTTCTGGTTGAGCACCCGCAGCGATTCCGCGTTCTTCGCGGCTATGACTATCCCGCCGGTGTTGCGGTCGATACGGTTGCACAGCGCCGGAACAAAGCTCTGCTCGCTCTCCGGGTCGTACTCCCCCTGCTTCCAGAGGCAGCATTTTATGCGGTTTATCAGCGTGTCGGAGGTGTTGTCGTTGTCCTCGTGTACCACCATTCCGACCGGCTTGTCGCACAGAAGTATATTTTCGTCCTCGTATATCACGTCTATTTCCGGCGGGACCTCCCGGAAATCCGCGGTCTTTTCCCTGCCTCCGGTGTCAAGCAGCTCGTCGCTCAGGTAAAACCGGAACACGTCCCCCTCGCTGAGCTTCACGTTCGGTTCGGTTCTGGCTCCATTGAGCTTTATCCTCTTCTTTCGCATCAGCTTGCAGATAAGCGGCAGCGACAGGTTCGGGTAGGCTTTGGTGAGGAATCTGTCGGCGCGCTGCCCGGCGTCGTTTTTGGTTACTGTTATCTCGGTCATAATTTCCCCTCAGTGAATTGATGTTTCTATTATACCCCCTCCGACCCGGCTTGTCAAGCGAACCGGAAATAAAAACGGCGGCTCATCGGAACCGCCGTGATTCATTTAAACTAGAGGCTTCCCGCAGAACGGGCAGAACTTCGCGCCGGGCTTCACTGCGTTTCCGCAGTATGTACAGAACGCGGAAGCGGAGTTTGCTTTCGGCTGAGCGGGAACGGGCTGGGGCGCAGGTGCGGGAATCGGCGCGGGAGCAGGCACAGGCTCGGGAACAGGCATAGGAGCAGGCACAGGCTCGGGAATCGGTGTGGGAGCAGGCACAGGCTCGGGAATCGGCGTGGGAGCAGGCACAGGCTCGGGAATCGGTGTGGAAGCAGGTACAGGCTCGGGAATCGGCGTGGGAGCGGGCACAGGCTCGGGAACCGGCATAGGAGCAGGCACAGGCTCGGGAACCGGCATAGGAGCGGGCACAGGCTCGGGAATCGGCATAGGAGCGGGCACAGGCTCAACAGGAGTGGGAACCGCGTTCACAGGCTGAACCGGAACCGGCTGAACAGGCTGAACGCTCTGAACAGGCTGCGCTGCCTGGGCATTCGGCTGATACTGTGGGTGCTGAGTCTGCCGGGGCTGCTGATAAGGAATAGTCGGCAGCTTCGGCTCAAATGCGGACTGGCTGTCCTTCGGCTCGTCTGCGGTGTTGTTGTCGGTATCGATCCCGGCGTTCTTTCTCACCGCGAGAACGGTCTCAAACAGAATGCGCAGAACGACGTTTCCAACGATGACGTACTTGAATATAGCGCCGAATCCGTCGATGGTGGTGATGCACTTCGCAATGCCTATAAACACAAGGAACGCCGCCAGGGAGTAGTAGGTTATCTTCACGATGTAAAGCGGCAGGAAGCGCTGACCGTTCGCGTACTGCATGAATCTGCCCGCGGACGGATCCTTCGCCTTCGGGCCGAAAACCTTCCAGTAAAGCAGGATCCCCGCCGCAACTGAAATAACAAGTCCCAGTATAGTAAGCAGGAGATTCGCGATCATGCCGCCGCTCAGGGCTGCGTAGATATCAAACATAGCGTGTACCTCGTTTCATTTGATTTTTCGGCGTGTGCCGTAATAGAATTATAACATAATTATACGACAAATGCAACAATATTTGTTATATTTTTTCAGAAATATCAAACGGAGTGGTCTGGTAAACGAAGTAGTTCAGCCAGTTGGTGTAGATGAGCGTGGAATGCGCCCTCCACTTGAGCACAGGCTGCTTCGCGGGGTCGTCGTCCGGGAAGTAGTGAGCGGGGATCTTCGGGTTCAGACCCTTTTCAAGGTCGCGCTTGTACTCCAGAGCCAGGGTGTCCGCGTCGTACTCGGAATGCCCTGTTATGAAGAACTGGCGGCTGTCCTCGCTGCAAACAGCATACACGCCCGCCTCGTCGGAAACCGCCATCACCTTGAGCTGCGGCACCTTCTCGATGTCCTCGCGGCGAACCTCGGTATGGCGTGAATGCGGCGCCCAGAACTCGCTGTCGAACCCTCGGAACAGTCTTGATTTCGGTGTGAGCAGAGTGTGCCTGAACACGCCGGAGAGCTTCTCCGGGAGCGGGTACTTCGGAATGCCGTAGTGGTAGTACAGAGCCGCCTGAGCCGCCCAGCAGATGTGTAACGTGGAATGCACATGGGTTTTCGTCCAGTCCATTATTTTGCAAATCTCCTCCCAGTAGTCGACCTCCTCAAACGGAAGGTGCTCCACCGGAGCGCCGGTGATTATGAACCCGTCAAAGTTCATGTCCTTTATCTCGTCGAAGGTCTTGTAGAAGTTCAGCAGGTGCTCATGTGAGGTGTTCTTGCTGGTGTAGGTTGAGGTCTGCACGAGAGTCACCTCGATTTGCAGCGGAGTATTAGACAGGCTGCGGAGTATCTGCGTTTCAGTCGCGACCTTGGTCGGCATGAGGTTCAGTATGCCTATCTTCAGCGGACGTATGTCCTGGTGGAGCGCGCGGTGCTCCGTCATGATGAATATATGCTCGTTTTCAAGTATCGACTGCGCGGGCAGTCCGTCGGCTATTTTTACTGGCATTTTTTATTCCTTTCCCATTGCGTATCCTTTGATACAGCCGCAGAACGCGGCATTTATTTTTATAATATGAATCTATTATAGCTCAACGCGCTGTTTTTGTCAAGTTTGCGCCGCACCCGCTGAATAGTACGGAAAACCCCGGGAAGCCGAGCCTCCCGGGGTCTGTATCATTCGATGTTCTGAATCTGCTCGCGTATCTTTTCTATCTCGCTCTTCTGGTCGACGACTATGCGCGTTACCTCGATGTCCTGCACCTTGGAGCCTATGGTGTTGGTCTCGCGGTTCATCTCCTGCACCAGGAAGTCAAGCTTCCTGCCCACAGGCTCGCCGGATTCCAGCATTGTGCGGAACTGCGCGATGTGGCTGCGCAGGCGTACCGTTTCCTCGTCCACGGCGGTCTTTTCGGAGAATATCCCCGCCTCCATGAGTATGCGGTTTTCGTCGATGTTCGTGGAACTCAGCACCTCGCACATCTTGTCGTAGAGCCGACTGCGGTAGTCCTCCACCATCTGCGGGGAGCGCGTTTCCACTACGCCGACCCACTCCTCGATTTTATCCAGGCGCGACATTACGTCCCGCTTCATGCGCTCGCCCTCGGCTTCACGCATCGCGATGAAGTGATCCAGAGCCTCCTCCGCCGCCGACTTCACGTCAGCCCAGAGCTGCTCCTCGTCGGTCTCGGTCTTTACTACGGTGAACGCGTCCGGGATACGCAGGATATCCGACAGCGAAAGGCCGTCGTTCAGCGAATACTCCTCCTTAACGGAGCGCAGCGCGTCAACGTATTCCTTTACTATTTCCTTATTTATAGTTATCTTCTCGTCCGCGGCCTCAACGTTGTTCACCAGCACGGATATCTCCACCTTGCCGCGGTTTATCCTGCCCTGGAGCAGGCTCTTGAGCTTCTCCTCGATGTAGCCCAGGCTGCGCGGGAGCCGCGAGCTGAACTCGTAATACCGGTGATTCACCGCGCGTATCTCTACGGTGATATCCCTGCCGTTAAGTACCTGATGACCTCTGCCGAAGCCTGTCATGCTCTTTATCATGTTACTGTCCTTTCGACCTGTTGAACCCTACTGCTGTCAGATGTGCGCCAGACCCTTGTCCAGCATGTACTGCGCCGCGTGCATGATACCCGCCTTTCCCGTCGGGAACGTAAGCCCTCCCTGGAGCCACACTGCAAAAGGCTCACGCAGCGGAGCGTCCGCTGAAAGCTCGATGGAAGCGCCCATCGTGAAAGCGCCCGCCGCCATTATGACCTGGCTGTCGTAGCCCGGCATGTCCCACGGCTCCGGGGAAGCGAAGCTGTCCACCGGGGAGCCTGCCTGAATTCCCTGGCAGAACGCGATGAGCTGCTTCTCGCCGCCGAGCTTCAGCGCCTCGATGATGTCGGTGCGCTTCTCGCTGTACTTCGGGAACGCCTCGAAGCCGAGAAGCTCCGCCAGAGCCGCCGCAAACGCCGCAGTCTTGAGCGCCGCGCAGACCGCTTCCGGCGCGTGGAATATTCCAAGGTACATTCCGCGGAGCTGATTCAGGCTCGCGCCGACCTCCTTGCCAGTGCCGGGAGTGGTCAGCCTGAACGCGCACAGCTCCACGAGGTCTGCCCTGCCCGCGATGTAGCCGCCGGTCTCCGCGATTCCGCCGCCGAGATTCTTGATAAGGCTGCCCGCGATGAGGTCGGCGCCGACTGAAACCGGCTCCTTTTCCTCGACCAGCTCGCCGTAGCAGTTGTCGGTGAATATCACGCAGTCCGGATTAACGCTGCGGACTGCCTCGCATATCTTCGCGATGACCTCAATGCTCAGCGACGGGCGCAGGGAATATCCCCTGGAGCGCTGGATATAAGCCATCCTGCAGGTTCCCGCGCGGCGCTTTATGCCGTCGTAGTCCGGGGTGCCGTCCGGCAGGAGGTCTACCTTGCCGAACTTCACGCCGAAATCCTTTAGTGAACCTATCCCATCGCCGGAAATTACGCCCTGCATGGTGTCGTAGGGGTCGCCGGTGACGGAAAGCAGCTCGTCCCCGGGGCGTAGGATACCGAACAGCGCGGTGGTTATCGCGTGGGTGCCGTTCACGAAATTGTGGCGCACCAGGGCGTCCTCGGCGCCGAGTATCTGCGCAAAGACCGCGTCCAGCTTGTCCCTGCCGTCGTCGCCGTAGCCGTAGCCGTTAGTCCCCTTCATGTGGATATCGCTTATCCTGTTGTCGATGAACGCCTTTAAAACGCGCTCGCCGTTGTATTCCGCCATGCGGTCGAACTCGGCAAACTGCGGAGCGCACAGCTCCATTGCCTTTTTTCCTGCTTCCACCAGTTCCGGTGAATAATCGAAGAATGCCATTTTATCTATCCTTTCAAGCCCGGGAGCCTTCCCGGAATTCAATTAACGCATACATTTTTATTTTACACTTTTTTAGGGGTTATGTCAACACCTAAATGTGAAAAATTCAGAAATTCTGACGCTCTGAAATAAGGATTGACTTTTTCAGGAAAAGCAGGTATAATAGAAAGACCAAAGGAGGGTGCTATATGAAAAAGAGAATCGCGATACTATCTGCGCTGCTTCTGCTGACAGGCTGCACCGGGAACGTCACATCGCCAGGGAGCCAGCCGAGCCAGTCCAGCCAAACCAGCCAAACCAGCCAGTCCGAGCAGTCCGTAACTGCGCCGAAGGAGTCCACGCCGGAAAGCTCCGCACAGCCGGAAGCCACCGCCGAACCGCCGAGCACCGAGCCTGTAAATACCGCGGAGCCTCCGGAAACCATGCCGACTGGGGAGCTTCCCGGAAACGGAACGGCTGAGAGCCTTCCCGTAAAGGCGCAGTACCTCGAGGACGTGCCGGAGCTTGGTGAGCACGACACATTCAGTCAGACCGACGGAACCGAGGTCAGCGAATCAGCCGTAAAGGTGGTATTCTCCGCAGAAAGCACGGTCAGCGACTTCAGGCTGCTGTCGATAGCAATGCAGGACATCGACGAGAACGGGATCTTCACGTTCTCCGCCGAGGAGCTGTACTCGCAGCCCGAGCTTACGCCGGAGCGCCCGCTGGAAGCGGGTCTGGTGTTCCTGGGAGATATCCCGAACAACGGAATATCCTTCACCGACGCCGATGGGAACGTAAAGTACTTCTCCGTGGATATGAGCGGCATGGACGGTTCCCTGATACTCTGGGAGATAACCGTAATATGAAAAAATCCCGCAGCCATACGGCTGCGGGATCTTAATTTGTTGAACTATCAGAGGTTGGCAGAGGCGTCAGAATCACGCAGCGTGAAGTTCCCTATAAGGCCCTTCATCGTTGCAGCCTGCGCCGAAAGCTCCTCGGAAGCCGCAGCGGATTCCTCCGCAGTCGCGGAGTTCGTCTGGACTACGTTGGAGATCTGATCGATTCCTATGGAGATCTGCTTGATGGAATCCGCAGCCTCCTTTGTGGAATCGGAGATCTTGTTGTTGATCTCCTCGACCTTTGCAGAGGATTCTACAACCGCCGTCATCATCGCGGCTGCTTCGTTCACGATGGCGCTGCCGTTCTCAATTGCGGAAACGGTGCCTTCGATCATGTTCGTGGTGTTCTGTGCAGCCTCGCCGGACTTGGCGGCAAGGTTGCGCACCTCGTCAGCCACGACCGCGAAGCCCTTTCCGGCTTCACCCGCACGCGCGGCTTCTATCGCCGCGTTCAGCGCGAGTATATTCGTCTGGAACGCGATGTCCTCGATGGTCTTGATAATGTTCTTGGTCTCTGCGGAGGAATTCTTGATCTCCTCCATTGCGCTGATGAGGTTCTCCATCTTCGCAGAGGTGTCGCCGAGCTTCTCGGCGGCTTCCTTTGTGCATTTGCTTGCATCTTCTGCGTCCTTGGAATTTTCGTGTATCATTTCGGATACCACGTTGATGGTCGCAGCCAGCTCCTCAACGGAGGAAGCCTGTTCGGTAGCGCCCTGTGACAGCGCCTGCGCGCCTGAGGAAACCTGTTCGGAGCCTGCCGCAACCTGGTCGGCGGCGGTGCTTATCTCGGACATGGTTGCGCTGAGCTTGTGGTTGATGTCGCGGACATAATGGAGCAGCTTCTGGCAGTCGCCGACATAGAACTTTTCATTCTCAGCAGTATGTACGTTCAGGTTGCCGGTGGACATTGACTCGAGAATGCGCCCGATATCGCTGATAATGTTGTTGAGGTTGCTGACGACCGTCTTTGTCGCCTCGGAGAGACGTCCGGTCTCGTCCTTGGAATGAACCTCGGGAACCGGGCTTGTGAGGTCTCCCACGGCGAGCTTCTCGATACGCTCGGTGCATGCTCTTACGGAGGAACCAATCTTTCTGCCGAGGCAAACGGAGATGAACGCTGAAACGACGCATGCAGCAATAAGAAGGATCACGGTCATCACAATAGCGCGGGATGTAGAGTCCATAAAGTCGCCGGTGGGAGCGTAAACTGCAAGCGACCAGCCGTTTGAATCCTGGATCGGGGCATAGGAAAGGAACTTGTTTACGCCGTTGAGCGTGTACCGCGCAACGCCGGATTCGCCTGCACGCATGCTCTCGTGCGCCTTTGCAAGCGTCTTGTATCCGGCCTGACCGGAGGTGTCCGCAGCCGCAAGCTGTTCGATGTTCTCGCCGCGCTTTACAATCTCGCTGTCGAGGTCGGCGATGGTGTTGCCGTTCTTGTCGATTATGTAGGCTCCGCAGTTATCGCTGACCTTTATGCTTCTCACGATATCGTTGAGGAATTCGGGATCAGGAACGATGGTAATGCAGCCCGCTGTTTCGCCGTCGGTAATGCCGTTTTTCCAGATAGGAGCCGCGATTATGATCATCAGTTCGCCGGTCACTCTGGAAACGATAGGCTCGGTTACGGTGACATTTCCTTTCATCGCGTTCTGGAAGTACTCGCGGTCGGAATAGTTGTTGCCGTCGAAGCTTTCCCCGTTAGGCTTGATGATGTTGCATTTCTGCAGTTCGTGACGCTCAATGATCTGCTGAACTATTTCGCTGAGTTCGCTGTCGCTGGTCGACGAGTCTGAGAGCTGGGACATTGTGCCAAGCTCCCTTGCAATGTTGGTATAGGAACGCATCTCCCAGTATGCGCGCTCCGCCGCGACCTGCGCCGAAGCGGTCATGCTGCTGTATACCAGATTTACGGTACTGTTGTAGATCATGATGCAGGCAAATCCGCCAAGCGTGAACAGCGAAATTGCAACTGTAAGGATACAGCTTACCAGTATCCTCATACCGATAGATTTCATAGAAAACCCTCCCTGTCATTTTGCTGCGCCGCGCAGGTGTCATTCGGATCATACGGCGCTGCATATCACACCGCGAGCCGAACATTTGAACATTTATAGAAAATGCCCTGCCGTGATGTAAATTTCTTGAATTAATAATACCACAAAAATCATGGTAAATCAAGCGGTTTTTCGCACATTTTCCGACAATCTGGCGATTTTTGTAGATACTATATAACGAAGGGGCTGCATAGAGGTTCACATTATACAAACACGAACTGCACCAGCAGCATGTAGATGACCGTCCCGGCGGCGATGGACAGCAGCATGCTGCGCTTCCAGAGGTGAATTCCGACCGTGGCGGCTCCTGCGATAAGCTCCGGGAGACCCCAGCTATACTCCGTCACGGAAACGCTGCGCAGACAGTAGACGATGAGCATTCCGAAAATTGCGCCGGGGAGCACCTTCCCGAGGTACTGTATATATTTCGGCGTGGACTTGTCCTGCCGGAACACCAGGAACGGCAGGAAACGCATTGCCATCGTCCCGAGGGTGCACATCGCGATGGTGATTATCTGTTCGGCGATGGTCACTTTTCCTCACCTGCCTTCCGCCCGACGGGCTTCCTGAACGCGGTGAGAAGCAGCAGTATGCATATCATCGCGGGTATCATGAAGTTATCCTTGCCGAATATCAGCAGGCAGGCAGCGCTGCTCGCCAGACCCGCCCATTCGCTGAAATGGCGCTTCTCCTTGAGCCACTGCTCCAGGAATATCACGATGAACATTGCTGTCATCACGAAATCCAGACCCTTCGTGTCGAAGGTGATGAGATTCCCGAGCAGACCTCCCAGTGTGGCTCCGCCGACCCAGTAGAGCTGGTTGAGCAGCGTTACGAAGAAGTAGAACCAGCCGCGGTCACAGTCCTCGGGGATCTCAGCGGTGCAGTTTATGCTGAACGTTTCGTCGCACATGCCGTAGATGAGGTAGAATTTCTTCCAGCCCATGTCCTTGAACTTGTCCAGCATGGAAATTCCGTAGAACAGGTGCCGCGCCTGTATCATCAGCGACACCATCAGCACCTGGAGCGGCGCGAACGGCGAAAGCAGCATCTGCGCCGCGAGGAACTCCAGACTGCCGCCGAAAATCACCGCCGCCATTATCATCGGGTAAACAAAGCTGAACCCGGAAACGTTCATGTAGATACCGTAAGCCATTCCCAGAAACAGGAACCCCGCAAGTATCGGTATAGTGCAGGGAAACGCCGCCCTGAACGACCTCGTTATAATGCCCTTGTTATTTTCCATGTCGTGTAGTGCCTCCATTCCGAACAGCTATGTATTATATCATATTACTGTGTATTTTGCAAGAGAAGATAAGGAATTCCCGCCAGTATATGTAAGTATTCCGGGTCGTTTATACCTGTGCGGCGCGGTAAATAGTACTTTACAATCCGCGCAGAATATGTTATAATAAGTTATATTATGTTCGGAAAAGGGGAACCATTTATGAAAAAGCTGACCCGCCTTAAATGTCTGTCTTGCCTTATCCTGGCTCTGGCGGCGGCGCTGTCGCTGACGGCATGCTCCGCCGATACGGCTTCCGGGGTATTCCCGGAGCTGTCGCAGATAGTCGGCGAGATAATACAGACCGCAGAGGAAAGCTCCCCGGTAACGCGGGAGTTCTTTCAGACCCAGGAGCCGGAGGAGCAGTCCGCAGAGCCTGAGTGCCCTGACGTTCCGCAGACCCCCGGCGAGGGGCAGGTTGGCTTCCCGCAGACCGATGAGGAGTCCGCGCAGCCTGACGCGCCGCCGGAAAGCTCCATCGCCGAGGACGGCAGCTACACCACCAAGGAGGACGTCGCGCTGTATATCCATACCTACGGGAAGCTGCCGCAGAACTTCATCACGAAGAAGCAGGCGCGGGAGCTTGGCTGGGGCGGGGGTTCCCTGGAGCCATACGCGCCGGGCATGTGCATAGGCGGCGACCGGTTCGGGAATTACGAGGGTCTGCTGCCGGAGGGTCACAGCTATACCGAGTGCGACGTAAACACGCTGGGAGCCTCCAGCCGTGGCGCGGAGCGGATAGTATTCTCATCGGACGGGCTGATATACTACACCGGCGACCACTACGCGAGCTTCACATTATTATACGGAGAGGAATAAACCATGAAAACACTTATCATCGACGCTGCCTCCATCGACAGCATGTACACTATCCACGACAGATTCATTGCCGCGTTCGATTTCGCGGAATGCTACGGCGAGACCCTGGATTCGCTGCACGATTACCTCTGTGAGATAAATAAGTTCGACGCCCACGTGAAGATACTGAATAATTCCAGGCTCGAGGAAGCCGTAGGCGCGAAGGAAGCCGCCGCGCTCCGCAGAGTGCTGACCGACACCGAGGCAGAGAATCCCAGGTTCACAGTTGAGTTCGTTGACTGAGCAGGAAATAAAAAACTAACTGCGCCTTTATGGGCGCAGTTTTCCTTTTTGACCGTGCTATAATATGTATCAGCAAATGCGCAGAATAAATCACAAAGGAGCGTTATTAATGGCAGAGAAGGACACCAGCGCACAGCGGCTCAAGCTGCTTTATCTGCGGGATATTTTCCAGAAATTCACCAGCGAAACCGAAGCCCTGACCAGAAACCAGATAACCGACATTCTCTCGGACTACGGGATAACCGAGGGCCGCAAGGCGTTTTCCGAGGACGTGGAGGCGCTGCAAAAATACGGCATGGATATCCGCATGACGATGGGCAGGACGGCTTCCTACCAACTTATGACGAGGGATTTCGAGCTCGCCGAGCTGAAGCTCCTCGCTGACGCGGTAAGCTCCGCGAAGCTGCTTTCCGAAAGCCAGTCGGCGGCGCTGCTCAAGAAGCTCTCCACACTGTGCAGCGACAAGGAAGCCGCACAGATAAAGCGCACGGTGTACGTCTCCGGGAGGGTCCGGCAGAACTCCAACAAAGCGGTGCTTTACAACGTGGATACTATCCAGCGGGCGATATCGTCGGCTCCGAAGAAGAAAATATCCTTCCGGTACTTTGAGTACGACATGCGCAAGAACAAAAAATACCGCGACGAAGCGCGTGTGTGCACGCCCTACGCCCTGGTGTGGGACAACGACCACTACTACCTCGTGGCGTGGAACGACCACCGCGGGACATACTCAAACTTCCGCGTAGACCGCATGGAGAAGGTCGAGATAATCGACGAACCCGCGCGCCGCGCCGACCCACATTTCGACCTTGAGGACTACATACTGACCCACGTTTCAATGTTCAGCGGCGAGGAATCCGACGTGGTGCTGCGCTGCGACAAATCCCTCGTCAATGCGGTTCTGGACAGGTTCGGCATGGGGGTGCGGATAGTTCCGGCGAATGACGGCGAGAGCTTCACGGTGTACGCCCCGGTGGTCGCTAAGGAGCCGTTTTTCGGGTGGGTGTTCCAGTTCGGCGGCAAGGCCGAGATAATCGAACCGGAGAGTATCCGCAGCGAGTACCTCGCAATGCTGGACAAAGTCCGCGCAGGCGCCGGGGAGGCTTGACGGAGTTCCGGGCGCACTCCTGATGGAATGCGCCCGGAAAATTATTTGGCTGACTGCTCCGGAGCGCGGCGGCAGTTCTCGAGAAGATCCCTTAGCTGCGCTATCGGAACGAAGAACGGCTTTTCGCTGTCGTTCTCCATCTCAATTACCATGAGCGCCTTCGTACCCCAGTCGTTGAGGGTTATCCGGCGTATCGTGGAGGCTTTGTCCGACTTGGTGTTGATCGACTTCAGCAGGTCATTCATGCGGACGAAGCCGTGTATCCTGCCGCTGCTGCTCGTCCTGAAGGACAGCTTCTTTGCAAAGGGTCTCTCAATGTCGATTATTACCTTTATCTCGGTTATGCCGCCGGGCAGGTCCGCCTCCGTGCGGTGCACCGTGCGGAACATCTTCACCGGAATGTAATCCTCCAGCTTCACCGTGGGAGCGTCTGCGTAGTGCTGTGAATTAGCCATGCTTCATCGATCCTTCCTTTTAAAGAGTTGCGTCTACCTCGGCGAGGACCTCGTCAAGCTTCACCATCTCCTCGCGGAGCTGCTCCGGAGTGATGATGAGCGGCGGGCATACAAGTATCATGTTCTCGTGGGAGTAGGTCATGAACTTCTTCGCCTTGAGCTTTCCGATGATGCCGCCCATTACTCCGAGCTTGTCGCCGCCGTAGGGCACCAGAGGCTCCCTTGTCGCCTTGTCCTTTACCAGCTCGACTGCCGAGAACAGACCGATGTAGCGCACGTCGCCGACGCACTTGTGCTTTGCCTTGAGTTCCTCAAGTATCTCGCCCAGCACCTTGCCGCTCTTATTTACGTTGCCCAGGATATCGTTGTCCTTGTAGTAGTTCAGGCAGGCAACGCCGGCTGCGCATGCGAGGGGGTGTCCGCTGTAGGTCAGACCGCACTGCAATACGTTGTCGTCGAAGTAGTCCGCGATCTTCCTGCTGACCGCAACGCCGCCGAGCTGAACGTAGCCGCAGGTAACGCCCTTCGCGAAGCTTACGATATCGGGCTTTACGCCGAAATTCTCAAACGCGAACATCTTGCCGGTGCGCCCGAATCCCGCCATTACCTCGTCGCAGATCATCATGATTCCGAACTCGTCGCAGATCCTGCGCACGCCCGCAAGGTAGCCCTCCGGCGGGATAATGATGCCGTTGGAGCCGGTGATGGTCTCCATAACGATGGCAGCAACCGTGTCGGGGCCTTCATAGACAACCTGCTCGCGGAGCTTGTTAACGTAGTACTCGCTGTACTCCTTCTCGCTTGCGAACGGGAGGTTGTCGCGGTACATGTACGGGTCGAAGAACTTCACGAAGCCGGGGATACCAGGCTCCAGCGGATACCTTCTCGGCTCGCCGGTGAGGTTGCCCGCGCCGAATGTGGAGCCATGGTAGCTTCTGTAGCGGGAGAACACCTTTTTCCTTCCGGTGTACATTCTCGCCATCTTGATGGCGTTCTCGTTTGCGTCGGCGCCGCCGTTGGTGAAGAACACCTTCGCGATGTTGTCCGGCATGAGGTCAACGACCATCTCAGCGAGCTTCGAGCGGCTCTCGCAGGCGTAGCTCGGGCCGACGAAGCAGAACTTCTCCGCCTGCTCCTTGATGGCGTCGATGATGGGGCGGCAGCCGAAGCCCACGTTCAGGTTGACGAGCTGGCTGGACATATCGGTGTATCTGCTGCCGTCGTAGTCCCAGAAGTAGATACCCTCGCCCTTTTCCACGGCGATGGGGTTCAGCCCCTTCTGCTTTGACCATGACTGTAAATTGTACTTGGTGTGGTTGGTTTTGATCTCAGTTGCATTCATAAGAATCGTCCTCCATTATCAGCTTTGAGTTTTCCATGTTGAGCAGTTCCCTCGCCCGGAAAGCCAGAAGCAGATTCATTTTATCCTCGTCGCTGAAGCTGCTGCCCAGAAGTTCGCGGATCTGTTTGAGCTTGTAGTTCACCGTGTTCCGGTGAACGCCGAAGATATCCGCGACCTCCTTCACGCTGCAGTCGTTCTCGAAGTAGCAGCGCAGCAGATCGGCGCAGTCGGTGTTGTTCTTGGCGTCGTAGTCCAGCAGCTTGCCGATGGTGCTGTCCACGTAGTCCGAGAGGATACGGGAGCTTTCCACGCCGAAAAGCAGCTTGTAAACGCCGATGTCGCGATAGTGCATTACCGGAGCCTTCTTCATCACGGCGAGCCTCATCGCGGAGACCGCCTCGCGGTAGCAGGAATGTATCCCGTCGTACCCCAGCCCGTTGTCTGAAATGCCGATGTGAACTCCCGCAGGCTCGGAGCAGTTCTCGCTCACCGCGGCTGCAAGCTGTTCGGCGAGCCTCCCCGCCTCCTGCGGAGTGATATGCTGCCGCACTATCACAAGGTAGTTCTCCTGTATGAATATGCAGGAGGGATACTGCTGGCTTGCGCATATCTTCCGCACCAGGAACCGCATGCCGCGCCACTCGTCGCCGCTCCCCGGCTTGTCGGGGTGGGAGAGCTGCGCCGCAAGCAGCGTGTAGCTCACCATGTCGTGGAAGCCCCGGCGCTCCAGCACCGGCGCGTACTCGTCGCGGTTCCCCGGCGCGAAGAACAGGTTGCGGAACGCTCCAGCAAGGCTGGTCTCGCTCTCCTCGTTGGAAATGATCCGGTGGCAGAAATCGTAGGTCAGGTCGATGAGCCTCACCGACCACGGCACCACGAACAGCGGGAGCGCATTGCACTCGCAGTATTCCATGACGTCCTTCGGAACGGCGTTTATGTACGGTCCTATGTTCACGACTACGCCCGCCGCGTTCTTGCCCTTGAGCTGCCGCACGAAATCCAGCAGCCAGCCGCTGCCCTTGTGACCGATACCAGTCGTGAACACCAGCTCGTTTCCGTGCATGAAGTCCGGAACCTCGCTGTCCTCAACGATGTGTACCCAGCGGACGAAATTATCCATTCCCGCCCTGCCTGCGATGAGCTTCATGCCGTAGGTCTTTTCAGCGTTCGCGCATATTCTTGCAAGTGTGATCGCCATAAACGCCCTCCTCTCCGATCATCTTCCGGGCTTCTTCACCCGTTTGCTGTGGGTTATCGAGCCGGTCGGGCAGACCAGCGTACACAGCAGGCAGCCCACGCAGTTCCCGCCGGTGAGGTGCGGCTTTCTGTCCGCGCCCATCGCGATCGCCTGGTGTCCGCCGTCCATGCAGGAGATGTAGCATCTTCCGCAGCCAACGCAGCTTTCCCGGCCGAACACCGGATAGACCACCGTGCTGCGGTCGAGGTCGTCCGCCGGAACTATGTTCGCGAGCGCCGAACCTGTAAGCTCGCTCAGCCGTGACATTCCGTGCGCCGCCAGATAAGCCCTCGTTCCCGAGATAAGGTCGTCGATTATCCGGTAGCCGTACTGCATTACCGCTGTGGTTATCTGGATATTCTCACAGCCCAGCGCGATGAACTCCAGCGCGTCATGCCAGCTCTCTATGCCGCCGATACCGCTCAGCGGCGTCCCGGAAAGCTCCGGACAGACCGCCATGTCGTGAATGAACCGCAGCGCTATCGGCTTCACAGCCTTTCCGGAGTACCCCGAAACGGAGCACTTCCCGTTAACGCCCGGGCAGGAGACCATCGTATCCAGATCGACGCGCGTCAGGCTCTTTACCGTGTTTATCGCGGCTATGCCGTCCGCGCCGCCTTCCTTCGCGGCTGTCGCGGGGACTTCCATGTTGCCGATGTTCGGGGTCATCTTCGCCAGCACCGGGAGCTTGGTTCCGCGCTTTGCCGCGGCGGTGTAGGCTCTCACAAGCTCCGGGTTCTGCCCGACGTCGCAGCCCAGCCCCTCGCCCACCATCTGCGGGCAGGAGAAGTTGCACTCGATGATGTCGCAGCCCGCCTCCTCGGATAGCCTTGCAAGCTCCGTCCATTCCTCCTCGGTGCTGCCCATTATGGAGGAAACTATCACCTTCGACGGGAACTCCCGCTTCAGCCGCCGGAGTATCTCAAGGTTCTCATTCAGCGGGTGGTCGGAGATCTGCTCCAGGTTCTTGAACCCAACGAACGGGGTGGATTCCTTGCCGATGGCGTCGAACCGGGGTGAAACCTCGTCCGGTCTGATGAAGCCTATCGTCTTGTAGACTATGCCGCCCCAGCCGGCTCTCAGCGCGTTGGCGCACATCTCGTAGCCGCTCGCCACCACTGATGATGAGAGGAAGAACGGATTCTCGCACTTCACGCCGCAGAACTCCATCGAGAGGTCTGCGGTCAGTTCCTCAGCCTTCACCGGCTCCGGAGCCGCCTTTATCATCTCGCGTATCTTCACCGGAGACTCGTAGTGCAGGCAGGCGCTCTCGCATTCGCCGGAGCATTCCGCACACCTGGCGGCTGAGACGTACCCGGCGCCGACCGCCGCGTTCTCGAACCTTGCCGCCCTGACGAACCGCGCCGGGTCGAAGCCCTCCGGACAAGCCGCCGTGCAGGGAGCCTCCGCGCACAGCATACACCGCGCCGATTCATTGTTTAGTATCTGTTCTGCGTATTTCATATCGTTACCTCCTGCACGGTAAGTTTTTATTTTGCCTTATGTTTTGCACATTTAACGAACCTGCCCCAGCCGCGTTCGCCGACGAACTCGCCGTTATCGAACACCAGCCTGCCCCTGGAGTAGGTCTGAACGGGATAGCCGTGTACCTTCACGCCCTCCCAGATGGTGTGGTCGCAGTCGGAGTGCATGTTCTCCTGATGTATCGTGAACTCCTTCGCGGGGTCGTATATGACGATGTCCGCGTCCTTGCCGGGAGCTATCTCGCCCTTGTCGGTGCAGCCGAATATCTTCGCCGGGTTGGCGGAGCACAGCTCCACAGCCTTCTCGAAGCTGATAACGCCGTCGTTCGCCTTGCCGAGCATGTAGGGGTACATGTTCTCGATACCGGCGCAGCCGTTCGGGATCTTCCGGAAGTCGTTCAGACCCCAGTCCTTCTCGCTCTGCTGGAATGGGCAGTGGTCGGTGGCGATGGTGTCGATGTCGCCGCGCTTTATCGCTTCCCAGATGGCGTCCTGCGACTCCTGACCCTTCATAGGCGGCGAGCATACGAAGTTCCTGCCGTCTGCGCGCTTGTAAACGCCGCTGGTGAATTCAAGGTACTGCGGGCAGGTCTCGGCGTAGATCTCATAGCCCTCGTCCTTCGCCTTTGTCACCGCCTCAACGCCCTGCTTGTTCGCGAGGTGTACGATGTACAGCGGTGCGTTCGCAGCCTTCGCCAGATTGATGGCGCGCTCGTCCGCCTCGCCCTCCACGAACTCGGGACGGCTCATGTAGTGATACCACGCGTCGGTCTTGCCCTCGCTGATGTACTTCTCGGTGAGGGTGTTCACCAGCTCGTTGTTCTCGGCGTGCACCGCGATGAGCGCTCCGAACTCCTTGGACTTTGCAAGGAGCTGGTAGAACACGCCGTCCTTAACGCCGAAATCGTATACCATGAACACCTTGTATGAGGTGACGCCGATGTCGCAGGCGTCCTTTATGCTGTCGAGGAGGTCTCCGTGGATATCCTTGACGCCGATGTGGAACGAATAGTCCACCGCCGCGTCCGGAGCCGCCAGGGCGTTCCTGCGGTTAAACGTATCGGTCATAGTCTCGTTGAAATCCTGGAGCGCGAAGTCGAACACCGTTGTGGTGCCGCCGCACGCCGCGGCTCTTGTCCCCGCGAAGTAGTCGTCGGAGGAAACCGTGCCGCCGAACGGCATTGCAAGGTGCGTGTGTGCGTCTATAGCGCCCGGGAGCACCAGCTTGCCCGCTGCGTCCACCACCTTCGCTCCGGGGATATCCGGGATACTGCCGACTGCGGCGATCTTCCCGTCCTTTACCGCGACGTCAGCCTTGTAAGAGCCTGTCGCACTGACGACTGTGCCGTTTCTGATTATCATGTCCATATCGAAAGCCTCCTTATATTGTTCTGGCAAACTTGCATTTGTCGGAAAACCAGGCGGAGCCGCTCCCCGCCGGGCTTTCCGACAAACCCTCGCAGCAGCGGGGGTCTGCCGAAAATGAAACCTGTTTACTTACTTATGAAATCCCACATACCAGGGGTGGTGAGAAAGGTGCCTTTATCGCCGCCCCGCCAGCCCGTCAGCCGCCGTAGTTGGAGTTCTTGTATACCAGCACCAGACCGGATCTCTGATATACCTGAGCTACTTCCAGCAGCTCCATGCCGCCCGCGTTGGCGTTGATGAGGTTTGACACCCATGTTACGCCGAAATCAACGGTGCCGTTGTAAACTGCGGTGGTCTCGGAGATGTCGCCGCCGCCGGAGATGATGTCCACGTCAAGGCCGACCTCGTCGTAGTAGCCCTTGGCCTTAGCAACGTAGTAGCCCATGAACTGAGCCTGCGGCAGCCACTTGAGCTGTACGGACACGGAGGTCTTTTCGGGAGCGCCGTCCGCTGCCGGGTCGTATGCGAGGTAATCCGCGCTGCGGATATCGTCCAGGGTCAGGGAAGCCAGCTTATCCTTTGAGGCGCTGTCCTCGAGAATGATGTACTGCTTTGCGAGGTCGAGGGTCTGCTGCATTGCCGCCTCGTCCATATTGCCCACGTCGGAAGCGGAAACGGTATTGCCGCTCATGTCGGTCGTTACCAGCTTAGCGACCTCGGAAGCCATGTACGCCTGGTGGTCTGCGGATACGGAGGAACCTGCCTCGAATACGATCTCCGCTGCCTCGTCCGGGTGCTCGCAGGCGTAAGCCCAGCCCTTCATCGAAGCGGATACGAACGCCTTTACGGTATTCGGATTAGCCTCTGCGAACGCCTTGGAGGTGAACAGGTTGTCCTCCAGCATCGCAACGCCCTCGTCGTTCATGTCGATGATGCTTACGGTGTCGCCGTAGCCGTAGCCGCCGTCGTAGTCGTTCTTTACAAGACCCAGCTCGTTATAGGTCATCGCGGAAGCCAGCTTGACGCTGTCGCTGTCGAACTGGTCCATTGTGAAGTCCTGTGTGATATAGTCGGCAGGGAGTCCGTACTTTGTCAGCAGAGCCTGGATCTCGTACTCGTTGCCGAGACCCCAGTTGCCGACAGTGCTTTCAGCCGCTGCGGACTTGATTATCTCCTCGTGGGTCATTGCTCCTGTGGAAGAGCCGGAGCTTTCCTCAGCCGCAGAGCTGTCTGCTGCGGAAACATCGTCTGCCTGAGCGCCTCCATCAGAACTGACGGAGGAGGTGCTTCCCGTGCTTGAAGTTCCGCCGGAACATGCTGTAAACTGCATGCATGCGAGGATAGCTGCGACTCCTGCAAGTAAAAATCTCTTTCTTTCTGCTTTCATAGTGTGTACCTGCCTTTCTTTAATACCTTTTGTTCTATACCAAACGGAAGCGTTACGCCTTTCTCCGTTTCAGCACCAATCTTTCAACCAGCATGAGGATTATGTACATTCCTATTCCTATCGCGCATGCCGTCGCGATATACGCCCACGCGGTGGGGTACTGTCCCTTGACGATGTTCTCGCGTATCTGCCTGCCGACGCCCACCGTGTCCTCCGCGAAATACTCCGTTACCAGCGCGCCTATGACGCTCGCCGGAACGCTGACCCTCAGCGCCGTGAAAACGTACGGCAGCGAGTTCGGAAGCCGCAGCTTCGTGAAAACCACGATCTTCGGCGCCGCGTAGGAGGTCATGAGATCCTCGGAAAAGGGCTTCAGCTCGGTAAGCCCGCGGAACGCGTTGACGCTCATCGCCGCCGTGCAGGATATCGTCACAACGATTATCTTTGCGAGCGTGCTTCTGATGGAAACGTCGCTGCTGACGTCGCGCGTCCAGTTGTTGATGACCGGAGCCAGAGCCACGATCGGGATCGCGTTGAACGCGGATACTATCGTAAGTCCGCCGGCGCCCCACTTGAGGAATATCGAAGCGATCACCGCGATGAGGTACCCCAGGATACTTCCCGCTACCAGTCCGCCCAGCGCGACCGTCAGGGTCATTTTGACCTGGCTGCCGATGCTGTCCTTGTTCTGCGAGATTATCTCGCCTATTCTGGTGGGGAGCGGAAGGGTTATCGTGTCAGTGCCGAGCCAGGAATGAAGCGCCTGAGTCTGCCACAGCACGAATACGATCACTCCGAAAAGAAGCGGAAGTCCCACGCTGGGCAGCATGCCCAGCCATTTTTTCGTTATCATGATATCCCTCCTTAGTCACTGGACCTGTTTCGCTTGTAGGGACAGAGCAGCCTTTCAATCAGCCCCATCAGCACGAAGCTGAGTATGCCGATCACCGCGCTTATCAGCACGATATCCCAGAAAACCAGACGGGTCATGCCGCCCTTGAGCGACTGTGAGAGCATACAGCCGAGTCCGTTGCCGCCCTGGAGCGTATCCACCAGTATCGAAGCGGTTATCGCCATCGGCGCCGAGATCTTCAGCCCCGTGAAGAAATACGGAATGCACGCCGGGATAAGCGTTTTCGTGTAGAGCTGGAACTTGTTCGCAGCGTAGCTGTACATCAGCTCGTGCTTCTCCTTCTCAACCGACCTGAACCCCGCCAGCACGTTCGTTGACACCGGGTAGAAGGTCAGTATCGCCGCAATGACTATTCTAGCGGAATTGATGTCGCCGGTTATCGAAAGGATTATCGGAGCCATTCCCAGAATAGGTATCATCTGAATTATCATCAGATACGGAAACGCTATCTTCTCGACCACCTTCGAGAGGTTCATCAGCAGCGCCAGTATGTAGCCCGCCGCGATTCCTGCCAGGAAGCCTATCCCCGCCCGGGAGAGCGTCTCGCCGCACGCCGTGCCGATAAGCTCTATCATCGTCATCTTGCCAGTGACCTTCTTGTCGCTGAAAAACGAGCCGATTATCTCGTAAAGGTGCGGCAGAACGTTCACCGGGGTGCGCTTTGTCGCCGCAACGATACAGGCGAATATCTCCCAGACGGCCACTATGCCGAGTATCCAGACCAGCGTCACCATGTGTTTTGAATGTACGAAGCGCTTCAGTGCCGGAAGCGGCCCGCCGCGCGCCTTTTTTACTGTTGTCATGCCGTTCCCTCCTCAGACGCCCTCGAAGCTGCCGCGCACCCTGGCGACCAGCTCGGTGAATTCCTGTGTGTCCGTCATATCCAGCGTGCGGGGTCTCGGCAGGTCAATGTCGACTACTGCGGAGAGCCGCCCGGGGTGCGGTGAGAGCACGCATACGCGGTCGGAAAGGAACACGCTCTCGGAAATGTTGTGCGTTACGAAAATTACGGTCTTGTTCGTCTTGCGCCAGATTTTCAGCAGGTCGATGTGGAGCTTCTCGCGGGTGAACTCGTCAAGCGCTGAGAACGGCTCGTCCATCAGCAGTATCTCCGGGCGTATCGCCAGCGCCCTCGCAATTCCGACCCTCTGCTGCATGCCGCCGGAAAGCTGGTTCGGATAGTGGTTCGCGAAGTTCGTAAGCCCTACCATCTCGAGCATTCCGTCTGCGATGTCCTCGCGCTCGCCCTTCGGGACGTGCATTATCTCCAGCGGGAGCATCACGTTCCTGCGGACCGTCCGCCAATCGTAGAGCACCGGGCTCTGGAATACGATTCCGTATCGCTGAGCCAGCCTCGCCTCCCGGGGAGTTACTCCGCCGACCGTGATCGTTCCGGAAGTCGGGTGGAGCAGGTCCGCGATTATTCTGAGGAGCGTCGTCTTGCCGCAGCCCGAGGGACCGAGCAGCGAGATGAACTCGCCCTTCTTGATGTCCAGCGTCACGTTGGTGAGCGCCGTGACATCGTTTCCGCCCTGATCCTTGTACACCATGCCGATGCTGTCCAGCATGATCTCTGTTTTCTCGTTTGCCATATCGATCACTCCTTAAAATAAAAATCAGGGCATTAGCGACATCTGCGGCGCCATTGCCCTGATCCTCTGATCTCTTTAATTTTGCAGGATTTGAAGATTTGTTATTCATTTCTTCGTTCCCTTGGTTTATGATACAAGTATACAGCATAATTTCTCTGTTGTCAATGTGCCGGAGAACATTTAGGAGATTTCCACAACAAAAAATATGCATTCATGGTTGAAATATAGGGAAAACATACACACTGCCGCGAATTGTGCTGCCGCATAACCACGCGGTTTGTGCGCGTGCACAACAAAAATGCTGCCGGAATATCTGTCCGGAGCCTCCATGCTCTGATCCTCCCGTGCAGGAATGCCCCGCCGGAAATTTCACCGCGTGCACCAGGACGTTCAGCCGGAACCGCCCGAGCCAAACGAGCCAAAAACGAATTTTCAACTTATAAATTATTCATTATGCGCAGAAAAGCTCCGGACAGCCGAAGCCGCCCGAAGCTTTGTTATTCCGCGGGACCGGATATCAGTCCTGATCCGCCTTGAGGACTGCGTTGAGCATTACGGTAGCGCCCTCGGTGCAGTGCTCCACGGAGCTGAACTCCTTCTCGCAGTGAGAGAGGCCGTCCTTGCTCTGAACGAACACCATCGTTGTGGGTATCATGTAAGCGCAGAACTGAGCGTCGTGACCAGCGCCGGAGTGGATATACTGATGCTTGATGCCGGTCTCCTCGGCGGCAGCCTTGACGTAGCTTACGAGCTTCTTATCATAATAAACGGTGTCGCGGTTCCATGCCTTGACTGCCTCGCAGGTACAGCCAGCCCAGGTCTTTTCAGCACAGCTTCTGACGATCTCCAGCACCTTTTCAAGCACCTTCGGATCCTCGTGGCGTGCGTCGAACGAAAAGTCGAAGAAATCCGGAACGCAGGTGTGCACGCAGGGGTGACATACGACCTCGCCGGTGGTGTAAACCAGATCGGAATATCCCAGCTTGTCTATCTCCTCGTGGAGGTAGCACAGCGCCTGCGAAGCCGCCAGGAATGCGTCCCTGCGCTTCGGCATGGGGAACGTTCCTGCGTGGGTGGTCTGACCGTAGAACTTCAGGCGGTAGTTGAACATTCCGAGCACGCAGTCGACAACGCCGATATCGTTTCCGGCGTCCTCGAGGATAGGACCCTGCTCGATGTGGGTCTCGAACATATACATGTACTTCTCAGGAGAAATGCGATACTTCCTGTCGCCCTTGAATCCGGACTTCTCCAGCGCCTCGCCGAACGTAGACTTGTTGTCGAGAATGCTCTTTGAAGCCATCATGTCCTCAAACTTGAACTTGCTGCGGATATCCTCCGGCAGGTAGTCGTAGCAGATAATGCCGGAGCACATCATTGCCGGCGGATACAGCGAGCCTTCCTCGTTTGTCCAGATCATCGCGGTCAGCGGGTGCTTGTGCGGTATCTTCTTTTCAGCGACTGTCTCGAGCACCTCCATCGCGCTCATCACGCCGAGGATACCGTCGTAGTTGCCGCCGTTCTTTACGCTGTCCACGTGGGAGCCCATTACGATGCGCTTTGCGTCAGGGTCGGAGCCGGGGAGCGTCGCATACATGCACGCAACGTCGTCCACTTCGATGGCCGCGCCGATCGCCTCCATTCTGCGGCGGAACTCGTTTCTTGCCTGGATAGCTTCCGGCGAGAGGGAGTACCTGGTGATACCGCCGTGGCCTGCGTCGCCGAATTTGCTGAAAGTTTCGATCTTGTCCTTCATTCTGTCATAGCTGCATGTGTACATAAAAACTCTCCTTTGCTTCTGTATTTCTGTCTGATGGGAACCTCTAAAAACCGGTTTGAAAAGGGAAAATGGGTAGAGTGCGCCGAATGCGATGAAAGCCGACGAAGTAAGGCTGTATGCCTTACGAGGAGGTTTGAAGAAGCAGTCGGTGTGCTATACACATTTTCACTCAAACAAGGTTTTTAGAGGTGACCTGATAAAAAACAAACGGCGCCTGAACCCGTAAGGGCTTCAAGCGCCGTTGCTTTATGTACTGATTATAGCGTGTTATTTGTGCTGTGTCAACCTTTTTTGCGAAATTCGCTCAAAAAACGCCTTTTTTGTGCCTCTGGCACAGTGGCTGACTATGCTGCGGCACACCGTTTAATTCCAAAGAGAGGCGTAAATGTCAAGAATATCCTGCTTGGCGACCTCCCTGATGGTATTGGCGGGGCTTCCGCTGGCGAGGGCGTCGTCAGCCATCTTGTCCATTGCGGCGAAGAATTCCCCGCGGTCTATGCCGTACTCCGCGAGCGTGGGTATCTCCACCGCCCCGCACAGCTTCTCAAGCGCCGCGAGGAAGTCCTGCGCGGCGGCGCTGTCGTCAGCATTACAGGATACGCCGACCGCCCGGGCAGCCTCTGCGAACTTCCCGGGAGCGCCCTGCGCCGCAAATCCCAGGCACTTTATATCTAGCATAGCGTTGGATATCCCGTGCGGAACATGGAACAGCGCGCCGATGGGGCGGCTCATTCCATGTACGATGGTGACGGAGGCGTTGTTGATACATACCCCTGCCTCGTATGCCGCAATGAGCATCTGTTCCCGGGCGGTTTCGTTTTCCGGCTCGCTGTACGCCGTGGGGAGGTTCGCGAAAATCCGCTTCAGCGCGGACAGCGCAAAGGTGTCGGTGATGGGATTCGCCTTCCTGGAGGTGTAGCTCTCGATAGCGTGGGTGAGGGCGTCCATGCCGGTGGCGGCGGTCACTGACTTCGGTGCGGACATCGTGTAGGAATAGTCCAGCACGGCGAGATCCGGGAGCAGTTTGTCGCCTTTCAGCAGCATTTTGATATCTTTTTCGGTGTCGGTGATTATCGTGAACTTCGTAGCCTCGGAGCCTGTCCCTGCCGTGGTCGGGATAAGCACCATCGGCGGGAATTCTCCGTCGATCTCTTTTCCCATGTAGTCCGCGATGTTCCCGCCCAGCACCGACATCACGGCTATAGCCTTCGCGCTGTCGAGGGCGCTTCCGCCGCCGATGCCGATGACGTGGTCGCAGGAATTCTCATGATACGCCGCGACTCCCGCGTTTATCATTTCAACGGTAGGCTCGCCGGTTATGCCGTCGAAAACAACTCCCCCCGGCGCGTATTTCAGAAGCTCCGCCGCCGCCTGCGACTTCGCGGTATGTTTTCCGGTGACGATAAGCGGCTTCTTTCCGTATTTCTCAAGCCCTGCGCGGGATAAAGCGCCCTTGCCTGCGATGGTCTTTCCGGGCAGCACGATCTGAAAATCCATGATGATTCCTCCTTGTTGTTCTGCACATATGTTTATTGCGGGTTTCCCCCTGCAACAATAACATACCACAAATCCCCGGGAATTTCAAGCCCTTTCCGGAAAACAGCCGCCAAAACGCGCCGTTAAGCCGATTGCGGCGATTGTTCCCCGGCACGGAACGCTCCGTGCTGGAGATCTCCGCCGTGCGCCCCGGAGTCTCTCACTGCCGCGCCGCACCGCGCTTCACGGAGGAATTCCGCGCATGCGGCGCAAATATGCAGAGTTACGCCGCACCTGTTTTTTCATGCTCCGGCACAGTGCGCGCTTGACAATTCCCGCCTAAAGTGATATGATATCCTGGCGGGTAAAGGCAACGGTGCCTCCGCCATGCTGGAAAACAATAATTCAATGATAATGATAATGATAAGGAAATAAAATGAATACAAAGACGTGTTCTATACAAATGACAACAGGCTCGCTGTGGAAGAACATACTTCTGTTCAGCCTGCCGCTTATGATGACCCAGGTTCTGGAGGTGCTCTTTAACCTCAGCGACGTAGCGATAGCCGGGAAATTCGCGGACTACATAGCCCTCGGCGCGGTAGGCTCCACTACCCTGCTGGTGTCGCTCTTCACCGGATTCCTCATCGGAATGGGCGCGGGCGTTAACGTCCGGGCGGCGCACAGACTGGGCGCAGGCGACGACGAGGGCGTCAGAATGACGGTGCACTCCTCGCTGCTGGTGTGCGGGATAATCGGGGTTATAGTCTGCCTGGTGTGCCTGTTCCTGGCGGAGCCTATGCTGACCCTCCTCAGGACGAAATCCGAACTTATAACCGAGGCAGTGACCTACCTGCGGATATACTCCCTGGGAATGCCGGCGATGGCGGTGTACAACTTCGGCAGCGGAATACTCAGCGCATGCGGCGAGACCAAGCGCCCGCTGATATACCTCTCGATAGCCGGAGCGCTCAATGTTGCGCTGAACCTTTTCTTCGTCATCTGCTGCGGAATGGCGGCTTCCGGAGTCGCGGCGGCGAGCGTTATCTCGCAGTACCTTTCGGCGGGGCTGATAGTGGTACACCTCGTGCGCCGCAGGGACTGCTGCGCGCTCAGACCCTCCCGGAAGTACATCAGCCGTAAGGCGTGCGCCGACGTGCTCATGCTGGGAATTCCGGCGGGTATACAGAACGCGGTTTTCGCCGTGGCGAACCTGTTCGTACAGACCGGCGTGAACCACTTCGACGCGATAACGGTTTCCGGAAACTCTGCGGCAGCCAACGCGGACGCGATAATATTCAACGTCCAGGCGGCGATACACACAGCCTGCGCCAGCTTCATAAGCCGCAACCGCGGCGCCGGGAACCACTCCCGAATGATGAAGAGCTACGCCGTGAGCCTTACCTACTCCTTCGCGGCTGGCGCGATACTCGGCGGACTGCTCATGCTGTTCGGGCGGGGGTTCCTGTCGCTGTTCGCGAACGACGCGGAGGTAATAAACGCCGGAATGGAGCGGCTCTACATAATGGGCTGGAGCTACCCCATCGCCGCCTTCATGGACTGCACCATAGCCGCCGCCCGCGGGATAGGCAGGACAGTAGTCCCGACCATCATGGTGATAATTGGCTCCTGCGTGTTCCGGGTGGTGTGGGTGTACACTATATTCGCGCACTTCCAGACGATAACGTCGCTGTACCTGCTGTACAGCTTCTCATGGGCGATAACCGCCGTGGCGGAGATAGCGTACTTCCTGCCCGCGAGCCGGAAATGCAGGTTCGCGGAAGATAAGCCGGCGCTCGGAAAATCTGCATGATTCCGGCAACAAACGGCGCCGGCTGTCGAAATAAACTATTGGTCGCCTCTAAAACCACATCTGTACTGTGTTGACGAAGAACGGCATTGAATACACTCCTATAATCAGCACGACAACGGCAATTATCAATTTCAGCATGGCGTTTTTATCGGTTTTTAGAGGTTCCCATAATAAACTGATTTGATTATAACACAAACTCACTTGGATTTCAAGCATGCCGTTTTTACTAGTCGTTCGCATTTTTTGTCGAAACCGCATGAATAATTCCACGGAAAAGACAGACAATACCACCACAGGCAGAAATGCTGTTATTTTCAAACAACGGAGGAATTTATATATGAAAGCTACCGGAATCGTCCGCCGTATCGACGACCTCGGACGTATCGTTATTCCCAAGGAGATCAGAAGAACCATGCGTATCCGCGAGGGCGACCCCCTAGAGATCTACACCAGCCCCGACGGGGAGGTCATTTTCAAGAAGTACTCCCCGGTCGGGGAGATATCCTGCACGGCGTCGCAGTACGCCGACGTGCTGTCGAAGGTGGGCGGCTGTCCCGCCGTTATCTGCGACCGCGACCACGTTATCGCCGTATCCGGAATGGCGAAAAAGGAGGTCATTGAGCGCCGGGTTTCCGGCTCCCTTGAGGACCTCATCGAGCAGCGCAAGAGCCACGTTTACCGCTCCCGCGAGGATCAGCGGCTCAATCCCATCGAGGGTATCGACCGCTACGCGATAGCAGCCGCGCCTATACTCTCGCAGGGCGACGTCAACGGAGCCGTTATCATGCTCTCCGGCGACGACAACGAATTCGCAACGAACGAGCAGAGCGCGCTCGTCCAGGCTGCCGCAATGTACTTCGGCAAGCAGATGGAGGAATAAAAATACGGGAGGGTCAGCGCCCTCCCGCGAGACCGTCGAAAAACTCTGCGCCGTATACTTCCGAAACAGTCCACCGGACTGTTTCGGAGGAAAGGCTCAACAAAGACAACGTGTTGCATGTGGGGGAAAACTCTTGTTTTCCCCCACACCCCTTTAGCGCTTTTGGACGTTTTGACTGCGCACCGGCGCGCAGAGTTACCGTGCTCCGCACGGAGTTACCGCACTTCGTGCGGAGGTTTCGCCTGACGGCGACGAGGGCGCTGCCCTCGACTCGCAAGGGGGACTAGGTCTGTCGGTCAGCCCCTCTGGCGCTTCGCGCCACCTCCCCCACTGGGGGAGACACCCCCTTGACTCC